>WNFY01000254.1_pt1 | contig 58896 bp, 59 predicted proteins | sample 5400091 | NCBI WGS metagenome assembly WNFY01 (sample SAMN13153364, study PRJNA577476) | soil metagenome | isolation source: 60 cm soil or saprolite under grassland replicate 1 | place: USA:California | collected 2016-06-15
GCCGGGCGGTCGGCGCGCTGGACCCGGTGGGGCCGGTCATAGCCGGTATCCCGCGCCGACGACGGTGTCGATGATCGGCGGCGTGCCGAGCTTGCGGCGCAGCCGCCCGACGGTGACCGCGACGATGTTGCTGAACGGATCGAGGTTCTCGTCCCAGACCCGGTCCACCAGCTCTTCGGAGCTGACCACGGCTCCGTCGGCGAGCAGCAGCGCCTCGAGCACGCCGAACTCCTTGCGGGTCAACAGCACCGGCTGGCCGGCCCGGGTCACCGTCCGCCGGGCCAGGTCGATGACCAGGTCGCCGCGGACGACGCTGGGCGGGACGGACGACCGGCGCCGGCCGAGTGCCCGCACCCGGGCCACTAGTTCGGGGAACGCGAACGGCTTGGGCAGGTAGTCGTCGGCGCCGAGGCCGAGCCCCTCGACCCGGTCGGCCACCGCGGCGGCTGCGGTCAGCATCAGCACCCGGGACGGCGCCTCCCGGGCAGCCAGCGCCCGGCACACGTCGTCGCCGTGCACCCCGGGCAGGTCCCGGTCGAGGATGACCACGGCGTAGTCGACGACGTCGATCTTCTGCAGCGCCGCCGCCCCGTCCAGCGCCACGTCGACCGCGAACCCGGCGTCGCGCAAGCCGTCGGCCACATGCCGGGCGAGCACTGGCTCGTCCTCGACCACCAGCAGCCTCATGTCGCCCGCCTCCCGTCCGGACTGTCCCGCCGCCGCGATGACATCGGGATAACGATCAGCTGTTAGCGCGATGTCACCGCCCAGCACGTACTCCTTGGTCCGCATCGCACGACCGTCCGAGGAGGACATGATGGCCAGACCACTGATCCTGGTGACGCGTGCAGTGTGCGCCGCGTTGCTGGTCGCCGCCGCCGGTTGCTCGTCGCGGCACCCGGCGTCGACCGCCAGCACGGACACCTCGGCCAGCCGGGTGGCCGCGCTGCACAGCGCCGCGCAGTGCATCCGGGAGCACGGTGTCCCGGCGTTCCACGACCCTGTCCTGGGCGCGAACGGACAGGTTTTCACCGACATGCGGCCGCTGGAGAACGCCCCGGACAGCGCCGTCAGCGCCGCCCGGAGCGCCTGCACCAGCGCGGTCAACGCGGCGAACTGGAACATCGAGCAACAGCCGCCGGCGCCGGCCGCCCTGGTCGCGGCGGGCGTGCGAGCGGCACAGTGCCTGCGCAGCAACGGGCTGCCGAACTACCGCGACCCCACGGCCGCCTCCCAGTACACGCCGGGGCACGGCTTCGGGGTCACCGCGGACGAGATGCCGCCGGGCGCGAGCAAGGCGTCGCCGGTCGTGCAGCACGCGTTCCAGGCGTGCCGGTCGCTGCTGGACGCCGAAATCCAGGCGTCGGCGCTGTCCAACCTCTCCGGCAAGTGAGCGGATCGGGGAGCAGGCGATGAGGCGCTGGCTGGGCACGGTCACCGTGCTCGCCGTGGTCGCCGCGGCGGCGACGGCGACCGTGCTGCTCACCCGGGCGTCCGGGTCGCCGGCCGGTCCGGCGGCAGCGACCACGCACACCGGGACCGCGCACGTGGTGCGGACCACGCTGCGCACCACCAAGCAGTACTACGGCACCCTCGGCTACGGCACGCCGGTCGCCGTCACCGGAGCGACCGCGGGCCAGGCGTACACCTGGCTTCCGCGGCCCGGGGCGGTGATCCGGCAAGGCGAAACCCTGTGCGAGGTCGACGGCCGGTCCGTGCCGCTGCTCGCCGGCGCCCGGCCGGCTTGGCGCCGGCTCGCGGTTGGGGTGCCGGACGGCCCGGACGTCGGGCAGCTCAACACCGACCTGGTCGCGCTGGGCTACGCGAGCGGGATCGCCGGCAATACGACCTACGACTGGCGGACCCGCGCCGCGGTCGAGGATTGGCAGACCGCGCGAGGCGTGCCGGCGACCGGGGCGATCGAGCTGGGCGAGGTCGTGTTCGCCTCGGCGCCGCTGCGGGTGGCCGGCGTCACCGCCACCGTCGGCGGGCCGGCCCAGCCCGGCCAGCCGCTGCTGTCCGCCACCGGCCCTGCGCAGCTCGTCGACCTGCCGGTGCCGGTGGACCAGGCGTACCTCGTGCACCGGGGCGATCCGGTGACCGTGACCATGCCCGACGCGGTGACCCAGGTCTCGGGCACGGTGGTCGACGTGTCGGCGGCGGCCAGCCAGGCCAGCACCGAGGCGAGCGGCGCGCCACAGCCCAACGGCCCGCCGGCGGCGGCCACCGTCGACGCGACGATCAGGCTGCGCAACAGCGGGGTGGCCGCCCGGTTCACCTCCGCGCCGGTCAGCGTCGCGATCACGGTCCAGCAAGCCCGCAATGTGCTGGCCGTACCGGTCTCGGCGCTGCTCGCCCGCCCGGGCGGCGGGTACGCGGTCACGGTCGTGGATGAGCTGGGCAGCCACGACGTGCCGGTCACCCCCGGCCTCTACTCCGACGCCCTGGTGCAGATCTCCGGCCCGGGCATCCGGGTCGGAACGACCGTGGCGGTGCCGTCATGACCGCCACCGCGGCGCCGGCCGCCACCTCGGTCGGGTTCGCGCTCGACCTACGTGGAGTGGGCAAGCGGTTCCCGGGGTCGCCGCCGGTGGCCGCACTGCACGAGGTCAGCCTGCGGGTCGCAGCCGGAGAGATGGTCGCCGTCGTCGGCGCCTCGGGCTCGGGCAAGTCGACGCTGCTGCACGTGGCAGGCACCCTGGAGCGGCCATCGTCCGGCTCCGTGCGGGTCGCCGGGCAGGACACCGCGGGCCTGTCCGACGCCCGGCTGTCCGCGTTCCGGGCCCGGCACCTGGGGTTCGTGTTCCAGCAGTTCTTCCTGCTCCCGTACGTCGACGTGCTCGGCAACGTGGCGCACGCGCTGCTCTACCGGCGCACCACACCCCGGCAGCGGCGAGCCGCGGCGGCCCTGGCGTGCGAGCGGGTCGGGCTCGGCCACCGGCTGCGGCACCGTCCCGCTCAGCTCTCCGGCGGCGAATGCCAGCGGGTGGCGATCGCGCGGGCACTGGTCGGCGGGCCGGACGTGATCCTCGCCGACGAGCCGACCGGCAACCTGGACTCCGCCACCGGCGCGGGCGTACTGGACCTGCTCCGCGAGGTGAACGCGGCCGGCGCGACGCTGGTGATCGTCACCCACGACGGGGACATCGCCGCCGCGGCACCCCGCCGGGTCGAGATGCGGGACGGCCGCATCGTGGGCGACACCGAGACCGGAGTCTCCCGATGACCGGCCCTACGCGGGGTGCGCGGTTGTATGACCTGGCCCGGGAGGCCGGTGTCGGGCTGCGGCACCGGTGGCTGCGCGCGGCGCTGTGCGCGCTCGGCATCGCGCTCGGCATAGCGGCCGTCGTGGTCGTGCTGGCCATCCCGGCGTCCACCCAGCATGCGCTGCTCGACCGGCTGGGCCGGGACGGCAACCTGCTCACCGTCGCCTCCGGCAACACGATCAACAACCAGCCGGTGCCGCTGCCCGCGTTCGCCCCCGGCATGGTCGGGCGGATCGACGGGGTCCAGCGGATGTCGTCGGTGCAGTACCTCAGCGGCCGCATCGCCCGCCGAACCGCGGTGGTGGACCTGCAGAACACCAACGGCATCTCGGTGCTGGCCACCGACCCGAGCCTGCTCGACACGCTGAGCCTGCGGATGGCGTCGGGCCGGTTCCTGGACGCGGCGACCGCACGTTTCCCGGCCGTGGTGCTAGGTAGCGGCGCGGCGGCCGCGCTCGGCGTCGAACACGTCGACCCGCCGATGCTGGTCGACCTGACCGGCGCCGACGGGCATGGCGGCGGCTACTTCGCGGTGCTCGGCGTGCTGGCCAGCTCCCCGCTGGCTCCGGAGCTGGACACCTCGGCCCTGGTCGGCCAGCAGGCCGCGGCGGCACTGCTGTCCGCCGGCACCGCGCCGACCCGGATCTACCTGCGGTCGGCCCCGGACCAGGTGGGCTCGGTGCGAGCGCTGCTCGCCCCCACCGCGATGCCGGCCGACCCCGGCTCGGTCTCCGTCGGCCGCCCGTCCGACCTGCTGGTCGCCCGCGCCGAGGCACGCACCTCGCTCAACGCGCTCGCGCTCGGCCTGGGCGCGGCGGCGCTGCTCGTCGGCGGTGTCGGCGTGGCCAACATGATGGTGGTCGCGGTGCTCGAACGGCGCGGCGAGATCGGCCTGCGCCGCGCGCTCGGCGCCACCCGGACCACGGTCAGCCTGCTGTTCCTGGTCGAGTCGACCCTGCTCTGCCTGCTCGGCGCCGCCGCCGGAGCCGGCCTCGGCGTCCTGGTCACCCTGGGCTACGCGGCCGTCCAGCACATCCCCCCGGTGCTGCCGGCCACGCCAACCCTCGCCGGCCTCGCCGGCTCGCTGCTCGTCGGCCTGGCCGCCGGCGTCTACCCTGCCGTCCGGGCCGCCCGCCTGGCCCCCTCCGACGCCCTGCGCACCACCTGACCCGCCTTTCCCCCGCGCCGGCTGGTCAGGTGGTGCGTCAGGCGGCGTCCTGCCCGCCGAAGCGGTCGGCGAAGGCGGACAGGCGGCCGGACCTGGCGGCGGCTCAGCCAGTGATGAGAGGATCATGAGGCGACGAACTGACCGCCGTCCCGGCCGGACGTTCGGCTGGGCGCAACCCCACCTTGGACAGGCGGCGCTGAGCCGGTCTCAGCGAGCAGATAACTGTACGGCCCAGGGTTGTCGATCTGCGCTTAAACCGCAGGTGAGCACAGTGCAGGACGAACCCTTCCTGCTAAGCACTTGGTCGCAGGGTCGAGTCCTGCCGGGCGCACCAGAACGCTGCAAATCGGGCCGTGACGAGGGCGGGATCGGTGTGACCCAGGTCACTGCCGGCGTGGTCGATCCGCGGCGGCGCCGATTGTCGTCCGGGTACGACCGAAGTTCACCGAGGAGGAGACATGCAGTACCTGCTGCTGATCTGCGGCAACGAGAAGCCGGACCACAGTGCGCCGGCGGACGAGGTCGTCGAGGCGAACGGCATGGCCTGGGTGACCGAAATGGACAGTCGAGGGATCCGGAAGTTCGGTAGCCAGCTCCGGCCGGTCTCGTCGGCGACCACGGTGCGCCGGCGGGACGGTGAGACGCTGGTGGCCGACGGGCCGTTCGCGGAGACCAAGGAGCAGATCCTCGGCTTCGACCTGATCGAGTGCGCGGACCTGGAGGAGGCGATCGAGGTGGCCGCGAAGCATCCGGTGGCCGGGGTCGGGTCGATCGAGGTGCGTCCACTCTGGACGGAGTAACCGCGGTCGAGGCTGCAGTAGCCACGGCATTCCGGGAGGAGTGGGGCCGGGTCGTCGCGTCGCTCATCGGCATGACCGGTGACTGGGACCTTGCCGAGGAGTGCGCGCAGGACGCCTTCGCGCGGGCGCTGGAGACGTGGCCCCGCGACGGCGTCCCGCGCCGCCCCGGCGCCTGGCTCACCACGACGGCGCGCAACCTCGCGGTGAACCGGCTGCGCCGCACCGCGACCGAGGCGACCAAGCTGCGGGAGGTGGCGGCGATGGCGGTCGGCGACGAGCCGCTTCCGCATCCGGGTGCAGAGTCGGGCGACGACTCGGGCGTGCCGGACGACCGGCTGCGGCTGATCTTCACCTGCTGCCACCCGGCGCTGCCGTTCGAGGGGCGGGTCGCGCTCACCCTGCGGACGCTGCTCGGGCTGACCACGGCCGAGCTGGCCAGGGCGTTCCTGGTCGCCGAACCGGCGATGACGCAGCGGCTGGTCCGGACGAAGCGCAAGATCCGCGAGGCCGGCATCCCCTACCGGGTGCCGCCCGCACACCTGCTGCCGGACCGGACGACGTCGGTGCTCGGCGTGATCTACCTGCTGTTCAACGAGGGGTACGGGGCCACCGCCGGTGCCGACCTGGCCCGCCCGGACCTGTCCGCCGAGGCGCTCCGGCTGGGCCGGATCCTCGCCCAGCTGATGCCGGACGAGCCGGAGGTGGCCGGCCTGCTCGCGCTGATGCTGCTGCAGGACTCGCGCCGGGCGGCCCGCCAGGACGAGGCCGGCGACCTGATCGCGCTGGAGGACCAGGACCGTGCCCGCTGGGATCGGGCCGCCATCGCCGAGGGCCTCGCCCTGCTCGACGCCGCCCTTCGGCAGGGCGAGTCCGGCCCGTATCAGATCCAGGCCGCGATCGCCGCCTGCCATGCGACCGCGCCGACGGCCGCCGGCACCGACTGGCCGCAGATCGCCGCGCTCTACTCCCGGCTGCCGCCCACGCCGGTGATCAGGCTCAACCACGCCGTCGCTGTCGCCATGGCCGACGGCCCCGCCGCCGGGCTCGTCCTGGTCGACCGCCTGGCCGTCGCCGGCGACCTGGCCGGGTACCACCTCCTCCCGGCCACCCGCGCCGACCTGCTCCGCCGGCTGGGCCGGCACCCCGAAGCGGCCGCCGCCTACCGCGAGTCCCTCGCCCTCACCCGTACCGACGCGGAATGCCGCTACCTCGAACGCCGCCTCGCCGAGTCCGAGACCGGCTCCTGAGCGCCGGACGTCAGTCCCGTCCCGGCGGAGGCCGTCGCAGACCACCACGATGACGCGGTCCAGCGCGGCGCGGTCGGCGGCGGCCGAACCTTGGCAGTACCGAACCTTGGCAGTACCCGGGACCGCAGTCCCGCCCGGGAGGGCGAGATCAGCGGCCGAGCAGCCGACCCGGCTCCTCGGTCGGCGCGCTGCCCGCGGCGCCCAGTCCGGCCGGTGCCCATGGCCGGCAGTCGTCGATCGCCCTGGCCAGGAGGTCGCGCAGCAGCCGGTCGGGGTCAGGCACGCTCATCGCCCGGGCGATCCCGACGACCGCGTCGCGGACCGTGCTCGGCGCGGTGTGCCGGCGGAAGGTGCGCACCGAGACGGCGGAGCCCCGGGTGTACCGGCGGGCCCAGCTCGCCGCGTGCGGCGCCGCGGCCAGGGCCGCCTGGCTCTCCTCGTCCAGCCAACCCTCCGGCCGCCCGTCCAAGTCGGCCAGCACCTGCTGGCAGATCAGCACGGCCACCGCCATGACCCGGTCGGCCGCGACGACCGGCAGCGCGGTGGTCGCGGCCCGCAGCGCGATCCGGACGTCCACGCGCGGGTCGTCGCTGGTGAGGCCGATCACCGACGGCACGAGCTCGACCAGCCGCTGCCGGCCGGCGTTGGACGTGCAGTCGTTGACATGCCGCGCCAGAGCGGCGAGCAGCGGGTGGGTGCAGCCGGGATGGTCACTCCACCGCTCCCCGGCCAGGTAGGACGCGAACTCCATGAAGCACGCGCCCTTGCGCGGGCTGCGGTGCCTGCCTGGGGAGAGCAGCGGGACCGCTGCCGGAACGCGAATATCGCCCTTGGACACGAGAACCCCCACTCGGAGCGCCGGCCTCGACCGCCCCAGTCTGCGCCACCGGCGGCGCCGCGTCAGCAGGAATGTCGTACTTTCGCCGGGGCGGGCGCCAGCCGGGCTGCTCGGGCCTCGAGGTAGCGCTGCTCGGGGAGGCTGGTGGTGCGCCGCGCCGCGATCCGGTAGCTGGACCGGGCGGCCGCCCGGTCGCCGGCCATCTCCAGCAGGTGGGCGCGGACCGCGTCGAGCCGGTGGTGGCCGGTCATCCGGTCGTCCGCGTCCAGCGGTTCGAGCAGGTCCAGGCCGGCGCGCGGCCCGCGCACCATCGCGACCGCCACGGCCTGGTTCAGCGTGACCATGGGGTTCGGCGAGACCCGGGACAGCAGCTCGTACAGCGCGAGGATCTGCGGCCAGTCGGTGTCCTCGGCGCGGGTCGCCTCCGCGTGCACGGCCGCGATGGCCGCCTGCAGCTGGTACGGGCCGACGGGCGGCGTGGCCAGGGTTCGGGTGATGAGCGTCACACCCTCCCGGATGGATGGCTGGTCCCATTTGCCGCGGTCCTGCTCCGCCAGCGGGACCAGCGACCCGTCCGGTCCGGTGCGCGCCGGCCGCCGCGCGTCGGTGAGCAGCATATGGCAGCACAGGAACAGCAGGGTGAGCGTGTCGTCCCGGTCCGCCGGCTGCGGGTCGCCGGGAGCCGCGGCGACCGTCTCGTCCGGCGGCACCAGCGCGGCGGCGGTGGCCTCCCGGCGGCGCCGGGCCAGCTCGCTGCGCAGCTGGTCGGTCAGCCGCCGCCCGGCGACGGTGACCAGCCAGGCCCTCGGGCTGTCCGGGACGCCGTCCTGCGGCCACTGCACCGCGGCGGCCAGCAGCGCCTCCTGTACGGCGTCCTCGCAGGCGTCGAAACGCCCGCACGGCGGATGAGCGCGCCGAGATCCTGCGGCGCCAGCTCGCGCAGCAGGTCCTCGACCGGGGTGTCCGTGCTCACCTCACCAATCCCGGCACCGCTCGCCTGGTTCACGCCGCGGGCGCCCAGATCACGATGCCGAGGCACATCTCGTCGCTGGTGCCGTCGCCCCAGACCACGTAGCGCGGCGGGAGCGAGCGCAGCTGCGGGAGCCGGCCGCGCAGGGTGGCGTCGTGGGTGCAGGTGACCCGGTACACGTCGCCGGGCTTGACGGTGACCGGGCGGGGCAGCGCTCGGGCGCCCTGGTCGTGGAAGTTGTAGACCGGAACGTCGAGCAGGACCCTGGCCCTGGGCGTGCCCGGGTTCAGCTCCACCTTGATGGATCGGCCGAGCAGGTGCATGTGCCCGGCCACGGCGTAGACGGTGCCGGCCCGGTGGACGGTGCGGTCGCACCGCTGGACCGGCCCCGGGGTCGGCGGCCTGCCCTCGTCGCAGAGCAGGTCGAGGCCGGCGACGGTGGCGCCCGCCTGCGCCCCGAAGCGGCGGATCACGTCGAACACCGCGGCATCCCGGTCGCACAGCCGGCCCGACTCGCCGGGCGCGCAGGGCAGCTCGACCGGCGCCGGCAGGAGCGTCGTGCCCAGGGCGACCAGGTGCGCCGTGCGGTCCATCAGCCGCAGCCGGATCCCGGACTGGTCGGTGCCGGCCGCCTTCCCGCCGGTGGCGAGCAGGTTGTAGTGCACCTGCATGACCAGCTGGCTGCCCGGCTCCAGCAGGTAGCCGGCGTTCGTGGCGATCGTCCGCTCGCTGCTGCCCGGCGCCCACGCGGCGACCCAGTCGGCGCCCTGCTCCAGTTGCCTCGCCTCGGCGGCTGCGCCGCCGATCCCGGTGCCGCCGAAGCAGGTCCAGCCCTCGCCGGGCACCGCGGCGTCCAGCCGACGAGCCTCGGCCACGTCCCCGGGCGGGACCCGGAAGAAGATCGCATGGTGCACGAGGTCGGCGTTCTGCGGCAGGAACTGGCTGCCGACCAGGTAGGCCGGCTTGGTCAGCTTCGGATCGACCAGGAAGCACCGGTAGTCGTCCGTCCCGCCGTACGGCGGGCTGGGCCTGTACGGCCGCGCCATCGCCAGCCGGACGAACCACTGGCCGGCCCGCAGTGGCGCCGCCGGCGGCGTGCCGGCCTGCGTCGAGTGGCCACCGTGGGCAGTCGAGCCGCCGGCCGCGGCGGACCCGGCCGGCAGTGCCGGCCGGGCGGCGCCGGCACCGGCCGAGCACCCGGCGACCAGCGCGGCCGCGGCGGCGCCGGCCGCCAGCCCGGTCAGCCGCATGACGACGTGCCTCACAACACGGGACCGTATGCGCCAACTCGCCGGCCGGCAACGAGCGACGCCGCTGGCTGCCCACCGCCGACCGGGCTCTGGCCGCGCAGGCGGACGTCCCCGGGCGGAACGGACCATACGGCCGGCGGCGGGCTACGTAACGGCGGAGGGTCGGGCCCGCCGGCAGATACCGCCAGGGCCGGTCAACCGGCGGCTTGCCGGGCGAAGGCCAGCGGGCTCGCCGCGGTCAGGTCCACTGCCGGCTCGACCGTCGAGAACGACTGCACGTCGTCCTTGAACTGGGCGCCGCTGCCGTTGAACGGCGCGAAGACGTCCACCCCGTTCGCCGGGCAGGCCCGCATGCCGGTCAGTAGGCCCCTGTAGACAGTCCCGTTCGGACCCTCCACGGCCGCGCCGGCCAGCACCGGCGGCGAGCCGTCCAGCGACCCGAGGATGTTGGCGACCTGGTGGTGGATGCAGTGCGGGAAGGTGCTGCCGTCGCCGACGATCAGCGAGGTGCCCCAGGCGTTCGCGCCGAGGATGTTGGCCAGCCAGCGCCCGCTGAAGTCCGCGTACGCGGTCGTGCCGGTCAGCTGGTCGTACTCGCTGGCCATCACCGACAGGCCGGCGCCGTGCGAGGTGGTGTCCCAGGTGGCCCACGGGAAGCCGAAGCCGAACGGGTCGGTGGCGGACTGCGCGAGCGCGCCGTCGAGCTGCTTCTTCAGGTCGCCCAGCAGCGTGCTCTGGCTGACCTCCAGCCCGGCCGGGTTGCCGGCCTGGCCGATCGCCCGGTGCAGCTCGTAGTGGCCCAGCCCGCTGACGTCGTAGAGGTTCAGCGTGTCCGCGGCGTCGTTCGGCCCGGTGATGTAGGCATTCGCCCAGTGCGCCGCCTGGCCCAGGTAGAACGCCGGGTCGGAATGCGGCAAGCCGGCGGGCAGCCCGCCGCCGGCGGTGGCGAAGTACAGCTCGGCCGCGCCGAGCTCCAGGTCGTCCCGCCACTCGGTCTCCGGATAGAAGCTGTACGGAAGATAGGTGAGCAGGTTGCCGGTCGGCGCGGTCTCGGCGAGGTCGAAGACGTGCTCGCCGGACAGCAGGCACCGGTTGGCGAACGCCGGGTCGGTCGTCTTGAACGCCTGGTGACAGAGCCCGAACGCGGCGGCCAGCCGCCCGGCCAGGTTCGGGCTGACCCGCGACCCGGGCGGACCGGCCCGGAACACCGGCCGGTTGCGGATGTACCGGTACAGCGGGTCGGTGCCGCCGTAGGTGTCGTCCGTCTGCGGCAGCCGCCAGATGTCGTGGTCGCCGACGGTCTTGGCGTTGCCGGTGCCGATGCCGACCTGGTAGTAGAGGGTGCTGGTGCTGTCGTCCCACATGCGCAGCAGCCAGTCGGCGCCGAACCGGGCCTCCGCGGTCATGTTCGAGGTGGTGGAGCCGGAGCCGAGCTGGGCCGGGAAGTCGCGCACCCCGGCGAGCAGCAGATCGGCGACGTAGCTCTCCGTCTCCACTCCCTTGATGTAGTCGCCGGCGTCCCACCAGGCGCCGGATGCGTCGATCCGCACGCCGAGCGGGCTGAGGTCGCCGGAGAACCGGCCGCTGGAGTTCGCGTTCGGAGTCAGGTAGGTCATCGCGTTCTGGTCGTTGAGGTGCGCCGGCGCGGTGCGCAACGCCGAGGCGACGTAGTTGGGACCGTCCCGCTCGGTCTGGTAGAAGCTCACGGAGTTGGCCAGCGCACCGGCGTAGACGGCCGCCCCGGTGTCCACCCGCAACGCCGGCGAGGTGGCGCCGACCGGCCCGGTCACCGCGATCGTGTAGCTGCCGGCCGCGGTGACGCCGGTGAAGTCGAGGGCGTAGACGTTCGGGTAGGCGGTGCTCCACCTACCCAGGTTGGCCCCGACCGGCGCGGACAGCACGGTGCCGCCGCTCGCGTCCCGGACCGCGAATGTCGCGCCGGTCTCGGCGACGCTGGACATCAGGTACGCGCGCTTGGTCGTGGCAGCCGGGTAGCCGACCTGGTTCACCCGGACGAACGCCGACCCGGCCGCCGGGGCGGACGAGGCGACCGTCGGGCCGGCTAGCACGCCCACGGCGAGGGCCACCACCGCCGGGAGGACCATCCGCCTGCCGCTGCCTGCCTTCCGTCCACCACGCATCGCAGTCGCCTCTTCCGCGCGCCGACCGAAGAACGAAAAGTAAAGTTTCCTAACAGAAGGTGGGCGGGTCAATCCTCCACCGGGGTGGCGGGGCGGGAGGCTGGCCGCCAACCTGGGTACTGTGGGTGAGGCTGCCTAGCCCGATCGGTCTACCCCGGCCGGATCAGTGAGGTTGCGCCGGACGGCGCTTACTTCCCCGATTTCGGAAAATTAGGCTTCATTCACTCTCGCGGCTGGGGCTGCGAACTGAAACTACGCCCCGCTCCTCATGCGGCCGGGTCGGGGGACCCATCAGGGTAGTGGGCGACGTTCGGGGGGACGTCGTTGTCCGGTCGTAGACGGGGAAGTCGACCGCGTATCCACGCCGAGTCGATGGCGCGCGGGCCGCCGAGCGGCCACGGGCCGGCTTCTTCTTTACTTCCCGGTCGCCGGGGAGCCGACCGGGCTCCGTCGACTGGCCATAGCCAGGGGCTTTCTCCACCTTGGCCCCAGGCCGCGGTAGCGAATAGATCCGCACCAATGCGCGCTGGCTCATTTCCGCGCGCCCTCTACCTGAAAGGGGTGGAGTGTGTCGTTTTCACTGACCCGCCGGGCACGCCGGCGGCTCGGCCTGGTCGCCGCCGTATGTACGGTGCTGGGCTTCACATTCGCCGGTGCCGGTTCGGGCAGGGCACCAAGGAAGACGACCCGAACGTGTCCGTGGTGACCGGGTCGATCCCGCCGCAGAAGAGCGACCTGACCCGGTTCTACGTCGCCAGCGAGTTCGCCAACAGCAGCAACTTCCTGTACCTGGCCTGGGAGCGGTCCAACGTCCTGGGCTCGGCGAACATGGACTTCGAGATCAACCAGGCCGTGCAGCCGAACCTGACCACCACCGGGCCGAAGACCTTGGTCCGGACCGCGGGTGACCTGCTCATCACGTTCGACTTCGGTGGCAGCGGCAACCCGGTGCTCGGCCTGCTCAAGTGGGTCACCACCGGAGCGGCCAGCCAGTGCTTCTCGGCGAACTCGCTGCCCTGCTGGGGCAACCGGGTAAACCTCTCGGTGGCTGGCTTCGCCGAGGGCGCGGTCAACGCAGTCACCGTGACCGACCCGATCGCCAACGTGTCGCTGCCCGCGGGGACGTTCGGCGAGGCTGCGGTCAACCTGAGCGCGGCCGGTGTCTTCCCGCCGGGGACCTGCGAGGCGTTCGGCAGCACCTTCCTGAAGAGCCGCTCGTCCGCGTCGTTCACCGCCGAGGTCAAGGACTTCGTCGCACCGCAACCGGTGAACATCGCCAACTGCGGCCAGATCAAGATCCACAAGGTGACCGAAAATGGGGACGCCAGCTTCGGCTACACCACCACCGGTGGACTCGTCCCGTCGACGTTCAACCTGTCCAACGGCGGCACCCAGTCCTACGGTCCGCCCACCCAGGTGCAGCCCGGCAGCTACTCGGTCACCGAGGCGACCATCCCGGCCGACTGGACGCTGAAGAGCCTGGTGTGCACCGCGACCGGGACGGGCACCAGCTACTCCACCAGCGGCGCCACAGTGTCGATCACGATAGCGCCGAACGGGCTGGTCGACTGCACCTACACCAACCACATCAACCTGCACCCGTCGATCGCCACGACGCTGTCGGCGAACCCGGTCGAGGTCGGCGCCACCGTGCACGACTCGGCCACCCTGTCCGGCGCCACGGCAAACGCCGGGGGGACGGTGACCTACACCGTCTACACCGACAGCGCCTGCTCGCTGAACCCGCAGAGTGCCGGGACGAAGACGGTCAGCAACGGGGTGGTGCCCGACTCCGACCCGATCACCTTCGACCAGGCCGGTGACTTCTACTGGCAGGCGGTCTACAGCGGCGACGCGAACAACACCGGCGCGACCAGCGACTGCACCACTGAGCACCTGGTCGTGAACAAGAAGTCGCCGTCGATAGCCACCACGCTGTCCGCCACCACGATCGAGGTCGGCGGCACGGTGCACGACTCGGCGACCCTGACCGGGGCGACCGCGAACGCCGGCGGGACCGTGACCTACACCGTCTACACCGACACCGCGTGCTCGCTGAACCCGCAGGACGGCGGGACGGTCACGGTGACCAACGGGGGGGTGCCCGACTCCAACCCGATCACCTTCAACCAGACCGGTGACTACTACTGGCAGGCGGTCTACAGCGGCGACGCCAACAACAACGCCGCCACGAGCACCTGCACCAGCGAGCACCTGGTCGTCACGCCGAAGCACCCGGCGATGACGACCGCGCCGAACCTGCTGCCCAATGATGACTCGACCATCACCGGAGCAACGGCGACGGCCACCGGCACGATCACGTTCAGCCTGTTCGGCCCCTCCGACGCGACCTGCGCCGGCTCGCCCGCGTTCACCCAGACGCTGGTCGTGAACGGCAACGGCACGTACAGCACGACGAACACGACCTTCCTCGCCAGTGCTCTCGGCACCTGGCGCTGGCAGGTCAGCTACAGCGGTGACAGCAACAACACCGGCACCTTGTCGGCCTGCGGCGTGGAGAGCTTCACCATCGCCAACACCGGCTGACGACGCACCACCCCTGGTGGGGCCGGTCCTTCGGGACCGGCCCCACCGCTCTGCCGACCAACCTGAGCGGCCCGCTGAGGCCGCCGGCCCTAGTCCTATAGGTCTACCCCGGCCGGGGTAAGGGCAGTTGCGCCGGACGGCGCTTACTTCTCCGATTTCGGAAAATTAGGCTTCGTGCACTCTTGCAGCTACCTGCTGCGAATCAAACTACGCCCCGCACCTCGTGCGGCCGGGTCGGGGGACCCATCAAGGTAGTGGGCGACGTTCGGGGGGCGTCGTGACCGGTCGTACACCGGAAATTCACCTGAGCGGCGACGCCGGGTCAATTGTGCCGCTGGCGCGCGGGCCACCCGCCCTCCTGGCCGAGTTTTTCTTTCCGGTCGCCGGGGAGCCGACCGGGCTCCGTCGACTGGCCGCAGCCAGGGGCTTTCTCCGCCTAAGCCTCAGGCCACGTAGCGAGCAGATCCGCACCAGTGCGCGCTGGCTCATTTCCGCGCGCCCTCTACCTGAAAGGGGTGGAGTGTGTCGTTTTCACTGACCCGCCGGGCACGCCGGCGGCTCGGCCTGGTCGCCGCCGTATGTACGGTGCTGGGCTTCACATTCGCCGGTGCCGCGGGAGCCAGGACAACGCGTTCGGGCAGGGCACCAAGGAAGACGACCCGGCCGTGTCGGTGGTGACCGGGTCGATCCCGCCGCAGAAGAGCGACCTGACCCGGTTCTACGTCGCGAGCGAGTTCGCCAGCAGCAGCAACTTCCTGTACCTGGCCTGGGAGCGGTCCAACGTCCTGGGCTCGGCGAACATGGACTTCGAGATCAACAAGTTGGCGCAACCGGACCTGACCACGACCGGGAAGAAGACGCTCAACCGCAGCGCCGGCGACCTGCTCATCACGTTCGACTTCGGTGGCAGCGGCAGTCCGGTGCTCGGCCTGCTCAAGTGGGTCACCACCGGCGCGACCAGCCAGTGCTTCTCGGCGAACGCGCTGCCCTGCTGGGGCAACCGGGTCGACCTCAGCGCGGCCGGCGAGGCCGAGGGCGCGGTCAACGCAGTCACCGTGACCGACTCGATCGCCAACGTGTCGCTGTCCGCGGGGACCTTCGGCGAGGCTGCGGTCAACCTGACCGCGGCCGGCGTGTTCCCGGCGGGAACCTGCACGGCGTTCGGCAGCGTGTTCCTGAAGAGCCGGTCGTCGGCGTCGTTCCCGGCCGAGGTCAAGGACTTCGTGGCCCCGCAGCCAGTCAACATCTCCAACTGCGGCACCGTCAACATCATCAAGCACACCGACCCGCGCGGCCAGAACCAGGACTTCGGCTACTCCTCCACCATCCCCTCAACTCCCTCGACCTGCACCCTCGACACGACGCCGGGCGACTTCACGCTGAACGACAGCGCCGGCGTCGACCCACCGTCGCCGATCACCACCGGCACGGCCAACACCGAACACTGCTCGAACGTGCCGGCCGGCAGCTACACCGTCACGGAAGGAGCCGACCCGGCGAACTTCGCGTTCGAGGGTCTCGTCTGCACCGCGGAAGGGACCGGCACCAGCGCCAGCACGTCCGGCAAGGTCGCGAGCATCACGCTTGCCCCGAACGGCACCGTGACCTGCGTCTACACGAACAAGCTCCAGGTCGGCGCGATCAAGGTCACCAAGACCCGCAAGCACGCGGCGGACGGGCCGGGTGACCACCCGCACGCCGGGGTGACCTTCACCGTCAACGGCGTGTCGAAGGTGACCGACGCGAACGGCGTGGCCTGCTTCGACGGGCTCACCTTCGGCACCTACACCGTGCACGAGACCGTGCCGGCCGGGTACCACGGCGAGGCCGACAAGCAGGTGACCGTCGACAACGCCGCGACCTGCACGGACAACCCGTACGGCGGTGAAGCGGTGAGCTTCCACAACACGCCGCTGACCGACATCACCGCGTCGGTCAACTCGCAGGTCGACGGGGGCACGTCCTCGACGATCACCTGCGTCTCCACCTCGGGCTCGACCGGCCCCAACGGCGACGGGTCGGTCACGGTGACCGACCTCGAGCCCGGCACCTACACCTGCACCATCGTGGTCGATCCGTGACGGTGCGGTAGCCAGGAAGGACAGCTGAACCAGCACGGCTAGGGAGAGGCGGCCACCTCGGCCGCCTCTCCGCTGTCCGGCCCTCCCCCGCGCCATGCCTACCGGCTGTCATGATCGGGCCGGCGACAGCGCGAGCCGGTCGCTCCGTCGGCCACCGTCGGGCCCGGCGGCGGCGACGCCGGCGCAGCCGAGGCGACCGAGGCGGCAGACCCGGCCGAGGCGGCACACCCGGCCGGGGCGACCGAGGCGGCCGACCCGGACTTCGGCCCGCACACCGAAGGGCCGCTCGGCTGGCTGGTGCAGGCCCGGTCCGGGGACCAGGGCGGGGACGCCCGGCACGTTCCGCTGCCCACCCGGCTGCTGGCAGAGTGGCAGGGGTAGGGCCTCTCGACAGGCCTCAGCCGGAGGGAGCAGACATGGTGACCGCCGACGACGTGCGCAGGGTGGCGCTGTCGTTGCCCCGCACCGAGGAGGCGCTGGTCCGGGACCGGGTCAAGTTCCGGGTCGGGCGGATCGTCTACGTCGCCATCTCCCGGGACGAGACGACCATGGGATTCGGCTTCCCGAAGGAGGAGCGCGCCAACCTGGTCGCGGCCGAGCCGGAGAAGTTCTTCATGCCGGTGACCTCGGACCTGCGCTACAACTGGGTGCAGGTGCGGCTGGCCGCCATCGACCAGGCGGAGCTGGAGGAGCTGGTGGTCGACGCCTGGACGATGGTGGTGCCGAAGCGGGTGTCCGCGGCCTACCTCGCCGACCGTGGCCCGGTCCGCTGAGGTTGCCGCCGGTAGTCGGGAGGTCGAGATGCGGGTGGCGTTCGGAGCGGACGACGAGAACGGGACGACCGCGGCGGTGCTCGCCCGGCTGACGGAGGCCGGACACGAGGTGGTCCGGCCCACCCCGTCCCGGGACTGGCCGGAGGTGGGCGCCGAGGTGGGCAGGGCGGTGGCTGGCGGAGCCGCGGACCTGGGCGTGGTGATGTGCTGGACCGGCACCGGGGTCTCCATCGCGGCGAACAAGGTGCCCGGGGTGCGCGCCGCGCTGGCCTGGGAACCGTGGGTGGCGCGCGGGGCCCGCCGGTGGAACGACGCCAACGTGCTCGCGCTCAGCCTGACCCGGCTGGCCCCGGACGTGGCGGTCGACGTGCTGGACGCGTTCCTGGCGGTGGACGGGCCGGACCCGGACGAGAAGGCCGCGGTCGAGCAGGTCGCGCTGCTGGACGCCGAGCGGGTCAGTGCGCCAGGGCCTGCTCCAGCTGGACCACGATCGACCAGGTGACCTCGGGGACCGGCCGGCTGCCGTTGACGACAACGAGCTTCTCCCGGGAGGCGTAGTAGTCGAGCATCGGCAGCGTCCGCTCCCGGTAGACGGCCAGCCGGTGCTCGATGGTCTCCTGGGTGTCGTCGGTGCCCCGCCCGCGGGCCAGCAGCCGGCGGACCAGAACCTCGGTCGGGACCTCCAGGTGCACCGCGACCTGCACCTCCACGCCGAGATCACGGGCGGTCGAGTAGGCAGTCTCGGCCTGCTCGACGGTGCGCGGGAACCCGTCCAGCACGTAGCCGCCGGACTCGGTGGCCGCCACCACCGGCTTCCGCAGCATGTCCACGATGATCGCGTCGGGGACCAGGTCGCCGCGCCGGACGTAGTCCTGGACCGCCCGCCCGATCGCGGTGCCCACGGCGACGTGCTGGCGGAGCAGGTCGCCGCTGGAGATGTGGGTCAGCCCGAAGTGCTCGGCGACCCGTTCCCCCTGCGTCCCCTTGCCGGCGCCGGGCGCGCCGATCAGCAGCACCCGCATGCTGGCTCCTGTCGGTGAGGTGGAGTTCACCAATGTCCACCCCCAGTATCCCAGGACTCCACGCAGGTCTGCCCGGCCGGCTGACCCCGGTCGACCGCCTGCCCGCAGCCCCATTAGGTAGCGTGGATGGGGATGGACGAGAACCGGGCCCGGCACGTGGTCGACGCGCTGCGTGACCGCGGCGTCGAGGCGTACCTGGCGAAGGCCGGCGTGTACCAGTTCGGTATCCGGGTGTCGCTGCCGGGCGGGCGGGAGGCGATCTGGGACTCCGACGGCACCGCCGGGCTGGAGGCTCAGGTGATGCGGGACGGGATGCTGGTCGGCTTCGTGCCGGTGATCGAGGGCTCGGAGGGCTTCGACGAGGCCCAGGTGGTCGACGCGATCGTGCGGACCGACTACGACCAGCCGGTGGCCCGGCGCCGGGCCACGGCCCCGCCACCGGCCGAGCCGCTGCCCCGCCAGGGCGGCGTGTTCCGCCGGTTCCTGGACGGCTTCCGGTACCGCTGACCGCCGGCGGGTGGGCTCGACCCGGCCGGGGTGCCAGCCGTCCCTTCTCCGGGTAAAGACCAGCCAGCCACAACGGGCAGCCCCCGCTGCGCTGGACGACCCGGGGAGGACACATGGCCGGCCGGACCCGGACGAGAGCAAGCCGTCGCCGGCCGCCGGCGGCCGCCGAACGCTGGTCCCGGCAGCGCACCTACGACCGCGCCACCGTGCTGCTGCTGCTGGTCGGCGGCCTGGTCGTGCCGTTCCTGGGCTGGCTGATCGGCGTCGGCATGCTCTGGGCCGGCCCGCGCTGGACCGCCCGGGAGAAGCTGCTCGGCACCGTGGTCTGGCCGCTGGGCCCCGGCGGCCTGCTGCTGCTGTTCCTGCTGCTGCCGACCTCGACCCAGGTGTGCAGCCGCAACCCGCTGAACCCGACCTCGCAGTGCACGACGAGTGGCTGGTCGGTGCCGTCCTGGCTCGGCACGACGGTGTTCCTGCTCGTGGTCGTCCTCGGCGCCGCGGTCGCCGCGCTGCTGGCACGCCGGGCCCGCCGGCGCCGACTGACCGGCTGACCGGCCGGGCGGCGGCCGCCCCGGCCGACCGCCCCGCCGGGACGCCGGTCCGCGGCAGCGTGGCCAAACCGGCACCAGGATGCTCGGGAATCGGCATGATACCCATCGGGTGTCCTGATGTCAGGAGAGGCCGAATGGGTTCGCGCGGCATGCTGGTCGAGGCGCTGTACCGCCGGGACCCGGACCGGGTCGGCCCCTACGTCCTGCTGGGCCGGCTCGGCGCCGGCGCGATGGGCCGGGTCTACCTGGGCAGATCCGCCGCCGGCCGGCTCGTCGCGGTCAAGACGATCAAGCCTGAGTACTCCGAGGAGGCCGACTTCCGGGCCCGGTTCGCGCAGGAGGTGGCGGCCGCGCGGCGGGTCAGCGGGGTCTTCACCGCGGCGGTCGTCGCGGCCGACCCGGAGGCGGAGGTGCCCTGGCTGGCCACCGCGTACGTGCCGGCGCCGTCACTGGACCGGCTGGTGCGGGTCTGTGGGCCGCTGCCGGTGCCGGCCGTGCGCTGGCTGGCCGCCGGCTGCGCCGAGGCGTTGGAGTCGATCCACGAGGCCGGCCTGGTGCATCGGGACCTCAAGCCGTCCAACGTCCTGGTGTCCTCGGACGGGCCGCGGGTCATCGACTTCGGGGTGGCCAGGGCGGCGGAGCGCATCGCGCTGACCACCACCCACGGTTCGGTCGGCACGCCCGCGTACATGGCTCCCGAACAGGCCCGGGACACCAGCAAGGCGGTCGCGGCCAGCGACGTCTTCTCGCTCGGCTCCACCCTGCTGTTCGCCGCCAGCGGGCACGCCCCGTACCAGGGCGAGACCGTGATGGACATCCTGGTCCGGCTCGCCACCGAGCCGCCGGACCTCATCGGCCTGCCGCCGGAGCTCGCCGAGCTGGTCGCGGGCTGCCTGGACCGGGACCCGGGGATGCGGCCGAGCCCGGCGGCCCTGCTGGCCAGGCTCGCCCCGTTCCTGCCCGGGTCCGGACACGAGCTCGGGTCCGCGTCGCTGCCCGCCGCTGCGCTCACGATGCTCGAGGAGTACCGGCAGCCGCCGCGGCCGGCTCCCAGCGAGGTGGACGCGACCGGCTCGGACGACACGGTCGGGTCCCAGCCGCTCCCGGTGCGGCCCGCCGAGCCGGGCCCGGGCCGGGCCGGGCTGGTTGCCCGGCCGATGTCCCGCTGGTTGTCGGCCCGGCGCCGGCGGGCCGCGGTGGCCCGGGCGGACCCGTCGCTGCCCGGGACGGGCCGGGGCCGGATCGGGTCGGCGGTCGTAGCGGTCGGGGCCGTGGTGGCCCTGGTGATCCTGGGGGGTCTGCTGGGGGCGTGGATCAACGGCCAGGGCAGGCCGCCGCAGGACGCCCGGCCGCAGTACTCCCCGCCGCCGCCGCCGCCCGGCGTCCCCCCGGGCGGCAACGGGGACCAGCCGACCGGGAACCCGGACATCGTGCTCAACCAGTCCACCGGCGACGGGGTGACGGTGTTCGTGGTGCACGGGCAAGGCTGGCCGCTCGGATCCCGGATCACCCTGCGGCTGGAAGGAAGGCGGGCCTCCCCGCAGACCCCGGTCGTCGACCTGGCCGGTACCTTCAACTACGCGATCAACCAGGACCACGAGTTCTTCGCCGGTCCGATACCGCCCGGTACCTACCGGGTGGTGGCCACCGGGGGCGAGCTTCGCCGGGAGGCCGTCTTCACCGTCCACCCGTAGTGTCCCGTCCACGAGCGTTCGCCCGGTCGAGGCCGACGTCCGCCCTGCTCAGCGGGGCGGGTCACGCTGCCGACGCCGGTGGACGGCACCTGGCTCGCCGGCCGGCCCGCGGTGGCCCGGTCACGGTCGGCGGGTCCACCACAGGTCCTCCTGCCGGGAACACCAGGCCGGGTCGTTGAGCCGGGCCAGGTCGGCCGAGGTGACGATCTCGTGCTCGATCAGCACCTCCACGACCACCTCGTCGGACAACCGGACACCGGCGCGGACCAGCCCCCGCTCGGTGATCTTGTGCCGGAGCACCTTGAGGTGCTCGCCGACCCGGGCGGAGAGCCGGTCCCGGAACTCCATGTCGTGGTCGAACCGCTCCAGCTCGTAGTGCGCGTCCGTCACCTCGAGCGCGGCGCGGGCGATCTCCGGGGTACGCGGCAGCGGTGTCGTGCGGCTGGGGTCGGCCAGCCACGGCCGGCACCACATGAGCGCCACCAGGAACAGCTTCGTCTTGGGGTCGAGGTAAAGCGGGAGCAGCGTCGCGTCCTCGTCCGGCCGGGCCCTGGCCCGTACGGAGCCGTCGCCGACCAGCCGCTCGACCGGTCCGTCGCCGACCGCCACCCGCAGCGACTGTCCCTCGTCCAGCATCGTCCGGGAGCCGACCAGGACTGCCCCGGAGCGCAGGAACCAGCCACCGACCGGTTCGCCCCGCACCTCCATTCGGGGCAGCCGGATCCGGGATCCGTCACTCACCGCGTAGAGCGCGTGGGTGCAGCTGATGTTCGCGACCCACACCCCGCCGGGCACCGCGGCGATCAGGCCGGCCCGGCGGGACAGCCCCCGGCCGGCGTCGAGCGTCAGGTCGGCGTCCGGCCCTCGCCCGAAGACCAGCCGCTTCCCCTCCGGAATACCGATCACCTGCCCGGACGGCGTGCTCACCCGAGCCGCCGCCGCAGACGTGGTCGACTGCTCCGCCATGGCCGTCCCTGCCAACGTGACCCCCGCCTCAGGACACTATCGGCACCGTGGCCGAGCCGAGCCCGAGTCGTCCATCCCGGAACCCGGGGATGGTCAACCCGGCGCCGGCGCGGTTTGCTGGCCGCGGCCCGGGGTGAGACGTGATCCGGCGCGAAGGGAGTGGTGGCGACCGCGGGACCGAGATCGGGGCCAGGCCCGTCGGAACCTCCGGCGACGCGGGCGGGGGATGTGCCCCGGGACTTCGGTCTCGGGCCGCGGCCGAACGGGGAGTCTCGTGCGCCGGGCAAACGGCCGTCTCGCCCTGGGCCCGCGCCGTCCCGAACCCGGGGCCGTCACCCGACCGGCCAGCCGTGCACCGGCTCGTTCGTGTGCATGTGGTCGATGTAGCGCAGCGTCATCTCGCGGAACGCGTCGTGCCGGTCCAGCGCGCCCTGGCGGTCCAGCCGCTGGAACGTCGCCACCTGCCAGCTCGCCCCGTTCTGCCCGGTGAGGCAGCGCTGCTCGATGATGCCCAGCAGCCGGTCGCGCACCGCCGGGGCCACCTCCCACCGGTCCAGGCCGGTGGCCGCCTGCGGCAGCAGCCGGCGCAGCACCAGCTCAGTGACCGGGACCTTGCCGAGGCCCGGCCAGTACACCTCGGCGTCCAGCCCCTCCCTGGCGCAGGTGTGGAAATTCTCCTCGGCAGCCGGGAAGGACATCCGGCTCCACAGTGGACGGTCCTCGTCCGCGAGCGCGCGAACCAGACCGTAGTAGAACGCCCCGTTCGCGAGGATGTCCGCCACCGTCGGGCCGGCGGGCAACACCCGGTTCTCCACCCGCAGGTGCGGCTTGCCGCGGGCCACGTCGTACACCGGCCGGTTCCACCGGTAGATCGTCCCGTTGTGCAGCCGCAGCTCGGACAGCTGCGGCACGTCGCCGCGGTCCAGCACCTCCACCGGGTCCTCGGCGTCGACGAGCGGCAGCAGCGTCGGGAAGTAGCGCACGTTCTCCTCGAACAGGTCGAAGATCGACGTGATCCACCGCTCGCCGAACCACACCCGCGGCCGCACACCCTGCGCCTTCAGCTCCTCCGGCCGGGTGTCGGCGGCCTGCTCGAACAGCGGGATCCGGGTCTCCCGCCACAGCTCCTTGCCGAGGAAGAACGGGGAGTTCGCGCCGAGCGCAACCTGGATGCCGGCGATGGCCTGGGCCGCGTTCCAGAACCGCGGGAACGCCTCCGGGCTGACCTGCAGGTGGAATTGGACGCTGGTGCAGGCGGCTTCCGGGGCGACCGTGTCGGCGGTGGTGGCCAGCCGCTGCACGCCGTCGATGGCGATGTGCAGGTCCTCCCCCCGGGCGGCGAAGATCTGGTCGTTCAGCAGCGCGTACCGCGGGTTGGCGGACATGCTCTCCGCGTTCAGCTGCTTGGTGGTCAGCGTCGGCAGGATGCCGATCATCACCATGTGCGCGCCGACGGACTGCGCCTTCTCGTCGGCCGTGTTGAGGGTGTCCCGAACGCTCCGCTCGAGCTCGATCTCCATGTCGCCCCCGAGCTGCCGGGGGCGGACGTTGATCTCCACGTTGAACTGGCCGAGCTCGGTCTGGAAGTCGGCGCTCGAGATCGCGTCCAGCACCTCGGCGTTCCGCAGCGCCGGGTCCCCCTGGTCGTCGACCAGGTTGAGCTCGATCTCCAGCCCGGTCATGGGCCGTTCGAAGTCGAACGGCGAGTTGGCCAGCATCCGCTCGAACACGTCCAGGCAGCGCCGGACCTTCTGCCGGAACCGGGTCCGGTCCTCCCGGCTGAACTCGACCCGGTTCACATCCTTCCCCATGCCTGCCTCCCGGATCCGTCAGGCGCCTTCTCCCGGATGCCCGCGTGCCGGATGTGCTGCGTGCTGGCGTGCCGGTGCCGAGACCACGGTGGCACCTCCGGACAGCCGTGCCAAGATCGGTGTGATCGTCACCTACGGTGACGTATCAGCCCTGAGACGGTCGGCCCCCGGGGTCGCCGCCGGGCGGGCACCCGATGATCGTCTACTGTGCCCATGCACCGCGTACCGTGACCCGCCTGGAGACGTCACGATGACAACGACGTCGCGCCCCCTCGTGCTGATGTACCACGGGGTCGGTGACCGTACACCGGAGGCCGACCCGGACAACCTGTTCGTGTCGCCGGAGGCGCTGCGCGCCCAGCTCAGCTCGCTGCTGCGGCGGGGCTGGCGGCCGCTGCGGCTGGCCGACTACCTCGCCGGGGCCGGCGGCCGGCGCAGCTTCCTGGTCACCTTCGACGACGGCTACCGCTCGGTGCACGACGTCGCGCTGCCGCTGCTGGGTGGGCTCGGGGTGCCGGCGACCGTCTTCGTGCTGGCCGGGCTGGCCGGTGGCCGGTCGGCATGGATGCCCCGGATGCCGGGCGAGCCGCTGCTCGGCGCGGCAGAGATCCTGGCCGTGCAGGCCGGCGGGTTCGACATCGGGCTGCACGGGCTGGACCACACCGCGCTGACCAGCCTGCCACGCGGCGAGCTCTACCGTCAGGTCGGCGTGGCCGCGGACCGGCTGGCCGAGCTGACCGGGCGGCCGCCGCGGGCGTTCGCCTACCCGTACGGCGCGCACGACCCGGCCAGCCGGGACGCGGTCGCGGCCACCGGCGTCGAGGTGGCGTTCGCGACCCACCGGGGTGCCGGCCGGATGGCGGTCCCCAGGGTCGACGTGAACGGCACCGACACCGCGGCCACGTTCCGGGTGAAGTCGCTGCCCGGCTACCCGATGCTGCGCCGGCTCGGCGGCACGGCGCCCGGTCTGCGTCCTGCGGTGCGCACCATGCTGGGCGGCGGTCCGATCTGACTACGATCAGTAGTTGATCGACTTCACTCCGCGTATGATGCGGGCCGAAGACCACCCTGCCCAGAAACGACGAGGTGGTGGCGAGGTCGGGGCGCTCGACGACTCCCCCGAATGTCCTGATCCTCAGGTCTGCCAGCCTGTGGACAGCCGGCACCGGGGGGCTGGCGCTTGCCGGCTGGCTGGCCCATGTCTGGGACCTGACCAGCGTCGTGCCCGGGCTGCCGGCGATGGTGCCGCTGACCGCGGTCGGGCTGGCCCTGGCCGGGACCGCGCTGTGGCTGGTGCAGGCGCCGGACGCCGCCCCAGCCCGGTCGGTGGCCGGCCGGCTGGCCGCCGCGGCGGTGGCCGGCCTGGGCGCCGTGGTGCTGGCCGAGTACGTCTCCGGCGTCGACCTCCGCGTCGACCGGTTGCTGTTCGCCGGCATGGTGCGGGTCCACGGCGCGGGCGGCGAATTCCCGGGTCGCCCGTCGCCGCACACCGCGGCGGCCTTCCTGGCCATCGGGCTCGCACTCGCCCTGCTGGACACGCACACCCCAGGCGGCAGGTTCCCGTCCTCGGTGCTGGCGCCGCTGGCCGCGACGATCGCGCTGACCGCGCTGCTCGGCTACGTCTACGGCGTCGGCTACCTGCGCGGCCTGTCCCGAGTCACCGGGATGGCGGTGCACACCGCGTTCGGCGTCCTGGTGCTCACGGTCGGGATTCTGGCCGCCCGCCCGGACCGGCCGGTCGTGCGGGCGTTCACCAGCACCGGACCGGGTGGCACGCTGGCCCGCAGGATCGCGCCGGCGCTGCTGCTGCTCCCGTTCCTGGTCGGGTTGCTCGCCGCCGGCGGCCGGGCCGGGCACGACGTGGCGCTGGCCGTCACGATCACCACCGCGGCGACGTTCGTCGTGCTGACCGCGGTCGTCGCGGTCACCGTGCACGGGTTGGACGCGGCGGACGCCGCCGGCCGGCGACTGGTGGGAGAGCTGCGCCGGCAGCGCGACTTCGACGCATCGCTGCTGGCCTCGATGCACGAGGGCGTCATCGTGCTGAACGCCACCGCGCGGATCGTCGAGGTGAACCCGCGGTTCTGCGAGATGATCGGCTACCCGCGCGAGGAGGTCGTCGGCCGCGCCCCGCCCTGGCCGTGGTGGCCGGACGACGAGGCCACCCGGCTCGCCGAGCCGTTGACCGGGCTGCTCGAGCGCGGCGAGCGGCACGGCACCGAGACGGTGGTCCGCCGGCCGGACGGCATCGAGCTGACCCTGCTCGCCCATTCCGCCCCGCTCCCCGCCGGTGACGGGCAGGACCCGCTCTTCCTGTCGACCGTGGTCGACATCACCGAGCGAAAGCTGGCCGAGGCCGAGCGGGAGCGCCTCAAGGTGGCGGCCGAGCGGGAACGGATGGAACGCCAGCACCACCAGTCGCAGCGACTGGAAAGCCTCGGCCAGCTCGCCGGCGGGGTCGCGCACGACTTCAACAACCTGCTCGCGGTCATCCTCAACTACGCCGCCTTCGTCGAGGAGGAGGTCGGCGGCGCCGCCGACGACGGCGTCCCTGGCCGCTGGACGGAGGTCCGCGGCGACGTCGAGCAGATCCGCCGGGCGGCCGAGCGCGCCACGGCGCTCACCCACCAGCTGCTCGCGTTCGGCCGCCGCGAGGTCGTCCAGCCGCGCCTGCTCAATCTCAACGACGTCGTCGCCGACGTCGAGCAGCTCCTGCACCGCACCCTCGGCGAGCACATCGACCTGCAGACCTCACTCGCCCCGGAACTCCGACCAGTGCTGGCCGACCCGGGCCAGATCGAGCAGGTGCTGATCAACCTCGCCGTCAACGCCAGAGACGCGATGCCAGGCGGCGGCTCCCTCCGCATCGACACCGGCAACCTGACCGTCGACGAGGCCTACGCCGCACACCGGGTCGGGCTGGCGACCGGCCCGCACGTCCGGCTCCGGGTCAGCGACACCGGCACCGGCATGCCGGCGAATGTCCTCGACCACGCCTTCGAGCCGTTCTTCACCACCAAGCCGAAGGGCCAGGGCACCGGCCTGGGCCTGGCCACCGTCTACGGCATCATCACCCAGGCCGAGGGCCACGCCGAGATCCACTCCGAGCTCGGCCTGGGCACCACGATCACCGCGCTGCTGCCGTCCACCGACGCGCCGACGGAACCCGTCGGCCGAGACCCGGTCGGCCGCCGCACCCGAGGCGGCGAAACCGTCCTCCTCGTCGAGGACGAGGACGCCATGCGGGAGGTGACCCGCCGCATCCTCGCCCGCAACGGGTACCGCGTCATGACCGCGTCCCGCGGCGCCGAGGCAGTGGAGATAGCCCACCGCATCGAGGGCATCCAGCTGCTCATCACCGACGTCGTCATGCCGGGAATGCTCGGCAAGGAGGTGGCCGCCCAGGTCCAGGCCGCCAGGCCGGCGATCCCCGTCCTGTACATGTCCGGGTACGCCCACCCCGTCCTGGCCTCCCAGGGGACGCTCGACCCCGGCGTCATCCTGATCAGCAAGCCGTTCTCCGAGCCCGCGCTGCTGGACAAGGTCAGGGAGGTCCTCGACGGCACCGGGTAGACCTCCTGCGCCTCAGGCCAGGCGGGAGCCGCGGATCCAGTGCCGCACCCGGTCCGGGGTGGCGGCCCGCAGGATGCGCCGGGCCGCGGTGGCGCAGTCCCCGGCCGCCCGCACCGGCGGCGACGACTCGGCCAGCAGGTGCTCGGTCGGCAGCACGTGACTGACCGCGTGCATCTTGTGCTGCAGCTCGCCCCGCATCCAGTCCACGCCGGCCACGGCCGGGTCGGCGAGCAGGGCCGCGAGCAGCTCGGTGCGCAGCACCCGGCCGAGCGGCAGGTGCGGCCAGTCCGAGCTGATCCGGCCGTCCCAGCTGCGGTACGTGTCCCCGTCCCGGATGCCGACGAAGAACGCCGCGAGCCGGTCGTCCAGCCACAGCGTCGGGACGTCGATCGCGCCCGCGTCGGCCAGCCGGCAGATCACCCGGATGTAGAACAGCCGGCGGGTGTCGTCGTCCAGGTCGCTGCGCCGGCCGCGACTGTGGTCCCGGGCCCGGTGCATGGCGACCAGGTCCGGCAGCAGGCAACGCACCGCCGCCGGGTCGGACGTCCGCTCGACCCGAACCGAATGGCCGCTGGCCGCCAGCCGGGTCCTGGCGTGCCGGGCGGACCGCCGGCCGCTGGCCGACAGGTGCCGCTCCAGCACCCGCTCGGGGCCGAAGGTGAGCTGCGGGCAGCCCTGCCCGGGCACGGTCCGGGCGCCCGGCAGCACGGCCAGCAGCCGTGCGGCCACCGGGTCGTGCAACGGGAGCTGGGACAGCCGCAGCCGCCATGGCCGACGCACGGTGCCGAGCAGGTCGGCGACGCCGTCGGCCAGCGCGGCCGCCGAGGCCGCATCCCGGGCGGGCAGCCAGCCGTAGTCGCTCGGCCCGTCCGCGGCCAGCGTCACCGTCCGCAGCGGGCCGCGGCGGGACACCGCCAGGCAGGCCAGCCCGGTCAGCCGGTCGCCCGCCTCGACCACCACGGCAACCGGGTCGACCGCCGGTACCGCGGCGAGCCAGGTCGACACCCACAGGGCGCGGGCGCAGACCGGCGCCCGGGTGTGCTCGAACAGGTCCTCGGCCGCCTGCAGGGCGCGCAGCAGCTGGGCCCGGCCCCGGATCAGCCGGGCCTGCGGAACGGGGCTCTGCCAGCCGGCGGACCTCGGCCGAGAAGCGCCCGACCCACTCACTTCTCGTACTTTCATAGTGACTATGAGTGTAGGGAGGGTCGTGCCACGCGAGGTGTCGGGTGATCCGCGAGCCGATACGGTTGTCCCAGCCGGCCGCGGTGCGTAGCTGGAGGAGATCCGATCGCCGTGGAACACACCACCAGCACCGAAGAGATTGGTGAGGGGCGCGTGCAGGCGACGTGCTCGTGCGGATGGCGCAGCCCCGTGTTCGGCGCGAGCAAGTCGACCGGGACGATGGACCCGCTGCAGCAGGCGATGGACGCCCGCGATCTGCACGAGTGGGAGGCATCCCTGCGGTAGGAGGTCGTTATGACGACGAAGGCTCTGCTGGTCCGACTGGAGGCGAGGCCGGGCAAGGAGGACGAGGTCGAGGCGTTCCTCGCCGGCGCGCTGCCACTGGTCCAGGACGAGCCGCAGACCACCGCCTGGTTCGCGCTGCGACTGGGTCCATCCAGCTACGGGATCTTCGACGCGTTCGGCGACGACGAGGGCCGGCGGGCGCACCTGTCCGGCAAGGTCGCCGAGGCCCTGCTCGCCCGCGCGGACGAGCTGCTCAGCGAGCCGCCGGCGATCGACCCGGTCGACGTGCTGGCCGACAAGCTGCCCGGCTGACCGCGCGTCTTCCTCCTCCCGGCCGCCGGACCGGGTGAACCTCCGGCCGCTCCGGCGCGTGTCTCGCTACGAAGCGGCGGCCTGAGCCCGGCGCTCACAGCGAATCCTCAGCCCGCGCTAAGCGGACTCGGAGGTCCGCGCCGGATTGTCAGGTCGCCGGCTCGACCGAGCCGGGCTGGGAGGGGACACGTGAGCACCGCGACGCCAACCATCGACGAGCAGTCAACGGCGTTTGGGGAGGCGACCTGGCGGGCGCTGGGCACGACCGCGCTGGTGCTCAGCACCGACCCGGCCGGGATCGACACCGCCCGGCGCACGGTCGACCGAGAGCTGGACGAGATCGACCTGGCGGCGAGCCGGTTCCGGGAGGACTCCGAGGTGTCCCGGGTGGCCGCCGCCGGTGGCCGTACCGTCCCGGTGTCACCGCTGCTGGCCGCCGCGATCGCCGCGGCCTTGCGGGCCGCCCGGCTGACCGGCGGCGCGGTCGACCCGACGGTCGGCACCGCGCTCGCCGAGCTCGGCTACGACCGGGACTTCGCCGAGGTGCGCTCCGCCCCGGGCGCCCGGCCGCCCCTGGTCACCGTCCGGCAGCTGCCCAGCTGGCGCGCCGTCGAGCTGGACGTCGGCGCCGGCACGGTCCGGGTGCCCGCCGGCATGATGATCGACCTGGGCGCGACCGCGAAGGCGTTCATCGCCGATCGGGCCGCCCGCCTTGCCGCCGACGCGGCCGGCTGCGGGGTGCTGGTCAGCCTCGGCGGCGACGTCGCGATCGCCGGCCGCGCCCCGGCCGACGGCTGGCGGGTGCTGATCACCGACGACCACGCCAGGGCCGAGGGTGGTCAGCTGGTCGCCATCCGGTCCGGCGGCCTGGCCACGTCCAGCACGACGGTGCGGCGCTGGCGGCGCGGCGGGCTGGAGCTGCATCACCTGATCGACCCGATGACCTGCACGCCGGTGGACGGACCCTGGCGCACGGTCAGCGTGGCCGCCGGCTGCTGCCTGGACGCGAACGTCGCGAGCACCGCGACGATCGTGCTCGGCGAGCGCGGGCTGCCCTGGCTGGCCCGCACCGGGCTGCCCGGCCGGCTGGTCGCCCGCGACGGCACCATCCACTGTGTCGGCGGCTGGCCGCAGGCGGACCAGTGAGCACGACCTTGGCCGCCGCCTCGTCGAGCGCCGGCAGTCCACTGTGGTTCCTCACCCGCAGCAGTGCGCTGGTCGCGTTCGTGCTGCTCACCGTGACCCTGCTGCTCGGGCTGCTGACCATCCGGCGGCGGTCCGCCGCGGTCCCCCGGTTCGTCAGCCAGGCGCTGCACCGCAACGCCACCCTGCTGGCGCTGGGCTTCGTGCTGGTGCATGTGGTGACCACGGTGCTGGACAACTACGTGCCGATCGGCTGGGAGGCGGTGGTGATCCCGTTCACCTCCGGCTACCGAGCCACCTGGGTCGCCGCCGGCACCGTCGCGTTCGACCTGGCGATCCTGCTCACCGTGACCAGCCTGGCCCGGGCCCGGATCGGGCTGCGGGTCTGGCGCGGCATCCACTGGCTGGCGTACGCGCTCTGGCCGCTGACCCTCGTGCACTACCTGGGTGCCGGCACCGACGCCCGGGCGGCCTGGGGACGCTGGCTGGCGATCCTCGCCGCGGTGGCGGTGGCCGGCGCGGTGGCGGTGCGGGTGGCTGGCGCGGCCTCCGCCGCGGGCGAGGCCTCGCCGCAGCACCCGGTGCGCGGCGCTCGGGTCCGGGCGGCCGGGCGATGAGCGGAGTGCCTGGCGCCGTGCTGGCTTCGCGGACCGTCGACCCGGTGCGGCTGCTGTCCGGATTGGACCATCCGAACGGGACGGTCAGCTATTCCGAGCACCTCCACCGGCATGGCCCGCTGCCGGCGCGGACCACCCGGGCGGCCGACCCGGCTCTGCTGACCATGGTCGAGCACTCCGGGTTGCTCGGCCGAGGCGGCGCCGGCTTCCCCACCGGCCGGAAGATGCGCGCGGTGGCCGCCGGTGCCGGGCGGCCGGTGGTGGTGGCGAACGGGATGGAGGGCGAGCCGGCCAGCCACAAGGACGCGGTCCTGCTCGGCCGGCTGCCGCACCTGGTGCTGGACGGCATCGTGCTGGCAGCCCGGGCGGTGGGCGCCACCGACGGGTACCTGTGCGTTCACAGTGGATCATCCACCCTGCCGGTGGTGCGCCGGGCGCTGGCGGAGCGGGACCAGCGCGCCGACGGGGTGCGGATCGGGATCGAGGAGGTGCCGGCCCGGTACGTGTCCAGCGAGGCGTCGGCGCTGGTGCACTGGCTGGACGGTGGGCCGGCGCTGCCGCTGTTCAGCCCCCGGCCGCACGAGCGCGGGGTGGGCGGCCGGCCGACCCTGGTGCAGAACGCGGAGACGCTGGCAAACGTGGCGATGATCGCCCGGCACGGCTCCGGCTGGCTGCGCGCGGTGGGGACGCCGGAGGAGCCGGGCTCACTGCTGGTCACGGTTGGCGGCCCGGTCGCCCGGCCGGGCGTGGTCGAGGTCGCCGCCGGGACGCCGATCGGCGACGTGCTCGCGTTGGCCGGCTTCGAGCCGCACCGCGCCTCCGCGGTCCTGGTGGGTGGCTACTTCGGCGGCTGGCTGCCGGTCGGGGCGGCGCTGCCGCTGCCGCTCAGCCACGCCGGGCTGCGCTCGGTCGGGCTGGGGCTGGGAGCGGGCGTGCTGGTGGCGCTGCCGGCCGAGGCGTGCGGCCTGGTGGAGAGCGCCCGGGTGGCCGGTTACCTGGCCGAGCAGAGCGCCGGCCAATGTGGACCGTGCCGGTACGGGCTGCCGGCCATCGCCGGCGCCCTGGCCAAGGTCGCCCGCGGCGAGGCGGACCCGTCCGCGGTGGCCGCGATCGAGCGCTGGTCGTCCCTGGTGGACGGTCGGGGCGCCTGCCGGCTCCCGGACGGGGCGGTGCGGTTCGTGGTCAGCGCGTTGCGGACGTTCCACGCCGACGTGGCCCGGCACACCCGCTGGGGTCGGTGCACCGGGACCGGGCACCCGCCGGTGCTGCCCATTCCGGGAGCGGGGCCGGGCCGATGACCGGGCGGACGGATGGCTCGGCCACCGGGCCCCGGCTGCGGCTGAACCCGATCGCCTGCGACGCGCACGGGCTGTGCGCCGATCTCCTACCGGAGATGATCACCCTGGACGAGTGGGGGTACCCGATCGTCGACGCCCGGCCGGTGCCCGAGCACCTGCTGGCGCATGCCCGCCGTGCGGTCGGCGCCTGCCCGACGCTGGCGCTCGCCCTGGCCGGCCGGGCGGCGCCGAGCGGGGTGGGCGGAGCCGCCCGAGCACAGCCGGTTCGCCAGGGAGGCCGACCGTCATGACCAATCCCAACGCGCCGTGGGACCACCGCCGCACCCGGCAGAACCGGGACCGCGCGCTGTCCCGGATCACCGCCGTGACGGTGGCCGGTGGCGCCGGCGCGGTGCTCGGCACCGGCGCGGTGGCCCTGTGGCTGTCCTCGCCGGCCCATGCTCACCCCGGCTCCGTCACCTCCACCTCGTCGGGCTCGTCGGGCTCGTCGCCGGAATCGCCGTCCGGCTCGTCCACGTCGCCCGACGGCGACGACGGGCTGTCCGGAACCCAGCCGCCGATCGGCAGTCAGCGCGGCGGCGGCTCCCAGCAGCCGCCGGTGGTCTCCGGAGGATCGTGACCCGTTCGCTCGGCGAACCTAACCGTCCGGGTGGTGACTGTCCGTCAGCATCCGAGTATGGTGGGTGGTCACAATGACCGCGGGCCGCCTCCCCATCGTCGTCGGTGTCGACGTCACCGAGCGGTCCGTGGCGGCCCTGCGTTGGGCGTCGTTCGAGGCGCTGCAGCGGGACACCGAGCTGGTCGCGGTGCACGCGTTCGGTCCGCCGTGGCAGTCCGCGCCGTATGCGCCGGCGCAGGTCTCGCTGTCCCCGGACGGCGCGGCCGGCCGGGCGATCGCGATGCTCGACACGTGCCTGCGCGCGGCGTTCGGAGACCGGCCCCCGGTGCCCGTCCGCAAGGAGTGTGACAGCCGCCGCCCGGTGCCGGCGCTGCTCGACCACGGCCGGGGCGCGGCCATGCTGGTGCTGGCCGCCCGCCCGGACGCAGTCCGTGGCGGAGCCACCCTCGGCCCGGTCGCCCGGGACTGCCTCCGGCACGCACCCTGCCCGGTCGTGCTCCTCCCGACCACCGCGGACCTCCCCCTGGCCGCCGGCGTCCCGGTCGACGCCTAGGCCTGTCCCGGTTGTCGCCGGTACCGACCGGCCGGCGGACCCAACCCAGCCCCGCGTCGGGCGCCGCCCGGCATGCCGGTGCCGTTCGACGGATGTCCGTCCGGTCGGGAGCCAGGTCCGCTCGGCGAGCGGTGTCGGTCGATTGTGGACACCGGCGATCCGGTCAGATGGTCTGCGGATATGCCGGGCCGGCAGTACGGCCGGCCGGCGCACCTGGGACCTGATCTCGAACCGTCTACAGCGGATAGAGAGACCCCTACCCCGGCTCCCACTCGTTGTCCGCATAGCAACCGGTAAGCATCGTGGTCACATCCGGGTCGACGGAGAACGGGACGTCGTCGATGGCCGCTATGGGCTGCGCGGGGGCGAGCTGGAGTTGGTAGCGAACGCAGCCCGGAACGAGCGGAGCTCGGCCGGCCGGATCTCTCGAACTGGCTCGCGATGCCGGCCCGGGCCAAGCCTTCCGGTACGAGACGCATCGTGATGCCGGGCAGTGCCGGAGCGGTCGGCCAGATCACGTCCTGCCGGTCGGAGAAGCCGATGCTCCAGATCGTGCCTTCGCTGATCCGGGCGACTGAATCGATGAATACGGCGTCGTCGAAACCGCCGGCCCTGGCCCGGCGTTGATGGTGAAACAGGCCGAACGTGCCGACGTGCTTGACGTGCCGCAGGACGCGTTCGTGCCGCACCGAGTCGACCCGCGGCGGGGCGGTCTCCGCCGAAGCCGGCGCGCTGACGCTAACCAGCACCTCGGGACGGGAGTTTCCGTCCCGTTCCTGCATCAATCCTGTCTCGTACCCCGGCCGCGGCGCCGCCGAGTCCGTCCGGCCGGCACCGCCGGCGACCCGGCGATCTCCGGTAACGATCAGTAATGCAAACTCGGGCGATAACGAATAGGATCCTATTGAGCACCTCCTGCGGTGGCCTCCGATGACCACCCTTGATCATCCCGAAAGGCGGCGCCCAATGTCCCAGAAGGTCGTAGTCGAGCTCATCGATGATCTCGATGGCGGAAAGGCGGAGGAGACGGTCACGTTCGGTCTCGACGGCCGGGCCTACAACATCGATCTGAGCGGCAAGAACGCCAGGGCACTGAGGAAGGCGCTGGCGCCATTCGTCGGCTCGGCCCGCAAGGTCGGCGCTGCCAGGCAAGGTCGGCCCGCAGGCCGTCGGGCGACTGTCCGTAGTGGACCGAGCACGCAGGAAGTGCGGGAGTGGGCCCGCGCGCGCGGCATGCAGATCGCTGATCGGGGTCGCATCCCGGCCGATGTGACGGCACAGTTCCAGGCGGCGCACCGCTCGTAAGTCGGTGGCGCGCTCCACCGCACAATGACGAGCCGGGCTCGGCGGACCGACAATGCGCTCCCGCGGCGCCGGTCCGGCCGGCCCGGCCGGCCCCGACGTCGACACAGAGCTCGACCACTTTCCGCCAAGACCGCCTCCCGAAGGCACGCCTCATCGCCACGTCCACTATCGGACGCACATCTTGGCTGCGTGCGGGTTCGTCCGGTCTTCCCAGCCACGCCACCGACGCCATGCCCGCCGGCCGGCCACGACTTTGGTCGCGCCGGCGACGAGGTATGGGCCGTGACCGTGACCGAAGTCGCCACCGCCAGGACCGAGGCAGGCGTGGGCCACCCAGGTCATGGCAGCGCCCTCGCCACGGTCGCGCGTCGAAGCGTGGCCGAGGTCGTCACCCGGCGACCGGGCTGGGACAGTCCACTGCGGACACAGGCCGCGCGGAGGCTTCGGCGGAGGTCGGCTCGGGTTGCTGGCGCCGTCGTGGCCGGGTCGCCTCCGGCGTGCCGCCTCTCGACCTATTGTGACTCTCCGTCATAGACCGGCTACTCTTCGACTCGGCTGGACCCACCCCAGTTGAAGGGACCTCCCCCATGTCGACGACGTCCCCGGCACCCCGCACCGAGCAGCGCTCCGGCGCCGCGTCGGACTATCAGGTGATCGGAGGGGCCGAGACCGTCCGGGACGTCGTGGATCGGCTCTACGCGGCGGTGTTGGGTGACCCGGAGCTGGCCGGGTACTTCGGCGGGGTCGACATCGCTCGGCTGAAGCGGCACCAGGCGTTGCTGCTGACCCGGCTGCTGGGCGGGCCGAACGGGTACGACGGCCGCGACCTGACCACCGCGCACGCCGGGCTGTGGATCAGCGACGCGCACTTCGCGAGGGTCGGGGGGCACCTGCTCGCCGCGCTGTCCGCGGCTGGAGCACCCGAGCGGGTGCTGACCGCGATCTCGGCGACGCTCGCGTCCGTCCGCACCAGCGTCGTGACCGCGCCGGCCCCGGAGGGCTGACCGGCCCTGACGGCCACCGAGGAGCGGGCCCGCCGCGGAGGCTCGATGGCCGGCAGCGGACCGAGTGGCACCCGAGGTAGTCGTAGCGGTGTGACCACGTACAGTGACGACGGCAGCAGGTCACCGCCATGACTGCGGGGGGAGCGGGGGATGTCGATCCGACTGGTGGTCATCGACGGCCACACACTCATCCGGTACGCCGTGCGATGCCTGGTCGCCGAGCAGCAGGACATCGAGGTGGCCGGCGAGTCGCCGACGGCGGACGGCGCGGTCGGGCTGGTCGCGCAACTGGACCCGGACGTGGTCACCGTTGACGTGGCGCTGCCGGACGGCAACGGGCTGGCGCTGGCCCGCGAGCTGCGGGACCGGTTCCACTCGCTCGGCATCGTGGTGCTCACCTCGCAGGGAGAGGACGACGTGCTGTTCCGGGCACTGGAGACCGGCGTCTCGGCGTTCGTCCCGAAGACCGCCCCGGTCGAGGAGATCCTCGGCGCGATCCGGCACGCCGCGGTGGCCGCCTCGTCGTTCACCGCTGCCGGGCTGGCCGACGCGCTGGCCCGCCGGCGCGACGTCAGCGAACGGCTGGCGCTCAGCCCGCGGGAGCGGGAGGTGCTCCGGCTGCTGCAGGACGGGCTGTCGATCCCCACCATCGCCCGGACCATGTACGTCAGCCAGTCCACCGCGAAGACCTACGTGGCCCGGCTGTACGACAAGCTCGGCGCGTCCAGCCGGGCGCAGGCGCTGATGACCGCGCTGCAACTGGGGCTGATCCAGTACCAGGCGGCGCCGGAGTCACGCCCCGGCGGGCACGGACACGGCCCGGCCCAGGGCGTACCCAGCTACCCCGGACCTGGCCAGGCCGGACCTGGCCAGGCCGGACCTGGCCAGCCGGGACCGGGGCAGGCCGGCGCCGAGCACGCCGGCGGGTCGCAGGCCGGAGCCGGGCCGGCCGGGTCCGGGCAGCCCGGTGCGACCAGCGGCGCCGGCGGCAGGCCGGCGACTCCGCACGGCTCGAATGCTCAGAAGACGCCCGGCACCAGCGCGAACGTCCGAGCCCGGTAGCCCACATAGTCCGGCAGTGACCGGGTCAGCACCTCCTCCTCCCGCCTGGCCCGGTAGACCTGCATCGCGCACAGGGCCACCCAGAGCGCCGCCGCCGGCGCCGTGCCCACCTTCAGCGCGAGCCCGAGGCAGGCCACCACCTCGCCGAGGTAGAGCGGGTGCCGCACCCAGCGGTACGGGCCGCGCTGCACCACCGCGCGCGCCTGCGCCAGGATCGCCAGCGACCGGCCGAGGCTGCGCAGCGCCCACACCGACCAGGCCGTCCCGGCCACCAGCAGCACGCCCGCGGCGACCGACCCGGCCAGCGGCACCGGGCCGGCGGGCACCAGCGGGAAGCAGAACGGCGTCCCGGTGGCGACCACCGCGACCACGTGGGCCAGCCGCGCGCGGCTGGTCGCTACCGCGCGACCGCGGCGCAGGTAGCACCAGGCCAGCACCGCGTAGAAGCAGCAGACCAGCAGCGTCGTCACGAGCCGAAGCACGCCCGCCACGGTCGGCTGGCCCACCTGGCCGCCCAGCCCGCGGCTCAGCGAGACCCCGGCGCCCACGCCGAGGCAGACGGCGACCGGAACCATGACCAGCCGACCGCGGTCCCGCGCCGCCGAGCCGGACATCGCCCTCACCGCCCCATCAGCGAGTGCATGATGTTGATGCCGCCCGGCCCGATGACGATCACGAACAACGCCGGGAACAGGCAGAAGATGAGCGGGAAGAGGATCTTCACCGGCACTTTCTGGGCCCGCTCCTCGGCCCGCTGCCGCCGCCGCACCCGCATCTCGGTCGACTCCTCGCGCAGCACCCGGGCCACCGGCACGCCCAGCTCGGACGCCTGGACCAGCGCCGAGACGAACACCCTCAGCTCGCCGACCGTGGTCCGGTCGGCCAGCGCGCGCAGCGCCTCCACCCGCGAGCTGCCGAACTGCATCTCCTGCAGCACCCGGGCGCACTCCGCGGACAGCGGCCCCTCGGTGTTGCGGGCGACCTGGGCCAGGGCGGCGTCGAAGCCCAGCCCGGCCTCCACACACACGGTGAGCATGTCCAGGGTGTCCGGCAGGGCCTTGCTGATCTTGTCCTGGCGCTTCACCCCGGCGTTGTAGACCAGCACGTCGGGCAGGAAGAACCCGGCGACCGCGCCCACCGCGGGGTAGAGCACGAGCGTGATCGGGTGGTGCACCCCGAACAGCAGGCCGAGCAGGCCAAGCCCGATCAGGCCGAGAGCCTTGAACGCGAGCACCCGGTCGACCGTCCAGCGCTCGGGGTTGCCGGCCAGGTCGAGCCGGCGCTGCAGGGAACCCGCGAACCTGCCGGGCGACAGCCGGACCGCGAGCAGGCGCAGCCGGTCCAGCAGCGGCGACAGCTCGCGGGCGCCGAGGGACGGGCGGGCCGCGACGTGCTGGCCGTACTGGCGCTCGATCGCGACCAGGCCACCCTCCACGCCGCGGGCACCGCCGGCGAAGGCAACCGCCGCCAGCACGAGCGCGCCCATCAACGCAGCAAGGCCGAGGACGAGCAGGACAGTGCCGCTCATGTCACACCTCCACCTTGACGAGTCGGCTCAGCCAGAACGAGCCGATGGCCACCAACAGGACAGTGGCGGAGAGCATCACCAGACCGATCGGGTCGGCGTACAGCGGCCGCATGTACTGCCCTCGGGTCAGGAACAGCCAGCCACCGATGACCACCGGGAGAGCGACCAGGATGTACGCGGACAGCCGGCCCTCCGCGGTCAGCGTGCGCACCTGGCGGCGTAGCTGGGCACGCTCCCGCATCGTCTGAACGGTGGTCAGCAGGACCTCGGCCAGGTTTCCGCCGACCTCTCGCTGGATCCGGATCGCCATCACCGTCCAGGCCAGATCGCCGCTGCGCATCCGGTGCGCAACCGTGTCCAGCGTGTCCTCGAGATCGACGCCCAGCCGCGCCTCGGCGAGCGCGCGGGCGATCTCGCCGGCGATCGGCTGGCCGCCGTCGCGCACCACGCCCTCCAGGGCCTGGGGCAGCGAGAAGCCGGATCGCAGCGAGCTGGCCGCGAGCTGCAGGACGTCGGGCAGCTGCGCGGCGAACGCCTCGCACCGGCGGTACGCCCGGAACGCCAGGTAGGCCCGGGAGCCAAGCCAGCCGAGCGCCACCCCGAGCGGCACCCCGACCAGCACCGACCGGGTGAGCAGGACGAACAGCGCGGCCAGCCCGGCACTGCCGCAGATCCGCAGCAGCATCCACTCCTGCACCCGAAGCGCGACGCCGGCCCGGTCGAGCTCCAGGGCGACCGCCTGCTGAATGCCCCTGGCGGTGACCACCCGCTCGGTCCAGGACAGCGCCGCCCGCGCAAGCGGCGACCTGGTCTGTCCAGATTGGACCGGCCCGCCGGGCAGGATGCGGTACCGCTCCAGCTCCGCGATCCGGCGGCGTCCGCTGGGCGCGCGGTAGAGGACGAGGACCATCAGCCCCACCGCGAGCAGCGCAGCGAACGCCAGCCCGACGACGAGCCAGCGCAGCCAGCCCCGGGCGGCCGGCACCAGCCGGCCCGGCAGCGGGCCGCCGGCACCGTCGGTGGCCGTCGGCGCCGCGCCGGCCGGCACGGTGACCGAGGTGCTGGCGGTCAGGGTCAGCGACCCGGCCCGCACCCGGGTCTCCAACCGGACCTGACGACCGGCCAGCCCTGACGGCAGCGCCGCCGTCACCGTGAGCCGCTGGTCGAGGGTGCCGGCGGCCGCCTTGAACGCCGCGGCCAGCGCGCGGGCGTCGGCCGCGGGCAGCACCCGTCCCCCGGTCGCCGCGGCGACCTGGCGGAGCGCGGTCTGGTTGCCGGCGAACCGGAACGCCACCACGTCGGTGGGCACCCGGGACCGGCGCAGCGCGGACAGCGCGTCGGGCAGCGCCGCGTGGCTCGCGGTGTCGTCGCCGTCGGAGAGCACCACGGCGCGCAGCACGCTGCCGGCCGGGACGGTGGCCGCGTGCAGCCCGACCGCCGCGACGGTCACCGCGTCGTACAGCGCCGTGCCGCCGTGCGGGGTGATCCGGGCCAGCGCCGCGGCCAGCCCGGCCCGGTCCCGGGTCGGGCGGAGGGTGACCTGCGCGGTGTCGGCGAACGTGACGAGCCCGACCAGCACATCGGGGGGCAGGCGGCGGGCGAAGTCGAGGGCCGCCGACCGGGCCGCGGCCAGCTTGCCGCCGGCCATCGAGCCGCTAGCGTCGAAGACCAGCATGACCAGCCGCTGCGGCAGCGCGGCCGCCTGCGCCCGGCTGTCGGTCCGCCGGGCGGTCGCCGGCACCGCGGTGCCGTCCAGCGTCAGCTCGACCCGGGACGGGTCCAGGCTCGCCCCGGCCGGCAGGTTGGTGGCGGAGAACACGAACTCGACCCGGTCCGCGGAGGCCTGCACGGCCCCGATCCGGCCGGCCGGCTTGGCCGCGTCGCTGGCCCCGGCTGCCGGCGCAGACGCGACCAGCGCGGCCAGCAAGGCGGCGACCGCCGCCGCGCACCGGCGGGCGCCGGTCCCCATCCTGGTTGCGCGGATCATCGGGCTCACCGCGCCGGCTGGTCGAAGGCGAAGATGGCCGGCGGCACCGCGATGCCGCGGTCCAGCAGCCGATCCAGGAAGCGCGGGCGGAGCCCGGTCGACCGCAGCGTGCCGCGGAAGCGACCCTGCTCGTCCACCCCGGCGTGGAAGTCGAACGCGAAGAGGTCCTGGAGGGTGATCACGTCGCCCTCCATCCCGCTGACCTCGGTGATGTGGGTGATCCGCCGGCTGCCGTCCTTGAGCCGGGACTGGTGCACGATCAGGTCGATCGCGGACGCCATCTGCTCGCGGATCGCGCGGCTGGGCAGGTCGACGCCGGCCATCAGCACCATGGTCTCCATCCGGGACAGCGAGTCGCGCGGCGAGTTGGAGTGCACGGTGGTGATCGAGCCGTCGTGACCGGTGTTCATCGCCTGCAGCATGTCGAGCGCGGCGCCGTCCCGGACCTCACCGATGATGATCCGGTCCGGCCGCATCCGCAGCGCGTTGCGGACCAGGTCCCGCACCGTGACCTGCCCGGCACCCTCGATGTTCGCCGGCCTGGCCTCCAGCCGGAGCACGTGCTCCTGCCGCAACTGCAGCTCGGCCGCGTCCTCGATGGTCACGATCCGCTCGTCGGCGGGGACGAACGAGGAGAGCACGTTCAGGCTGGTGGTCTTCCCGGAGCCGGTGCCGCCGCCGATGGCGATGTTGAGCCGGCCCTGCACGCACGCCCACAGCAGGTCGGCCACCGGCCGGGTCAGCGTGCCGAACGACACCAGATCGTCCACTGTGAACGGATCGGCGGCGAACTTCCGGATCGTGAGCGCCGAGCCGTCCAGGGCGATCGGCGCAACCACCGCGTTGACCCGGCTCCCGTCCGGCAGCCGGGCGTCCACCATCGGGCTGGCCTCGTCCACCCGCCGGCCCACCCGGCCGACGATCCGGTCGATGATCCGGCGCAGGTGGCTGTCGTCCGCGAACGCGGCGTCGACCGGGTAGATCTTGCCGAACCGCTCCACGTAGATCTGGTCGGGTCCGTTGACCATGACCTCGCTGACGTCGGGGTCGCGCAGGAACGGCTCGAGCGGGCCGTGGCCGAGGATCTCGTCGGCGACCTCCCGGGCGACCCGGTTGCGGTCGGCGACGGTGAGCGGCGTGTCGTCCTGGTCCAGCACGGACTGCAGCGTCTGCCGCACCCGGCTCTCCAGGTCGTGCTCGTCGAGGTGGGCGTCGTACAGCGTCGGCCCGAGCGTCGCCAGCAAGGTGTGGTGGACGCTGCGCTTGACCGCCGCGAACGGGTCGGCGTGCCGGGACGGCCGGTTCCCGGCACCGCCGGCTGCCGGCCCGGGACGGACCCGCGCATCGGTGGTCGGCTGGCGCTGGGCCAGCCGCTCGCTGAGGTTCATCCGGCACGCCTCCTGCTTCGGGTAAGGACCGGACCGCCGCGCCGGGCCGGCGGGTGCGCCGGCGCCAGCGTCGACAGCACGTGTCGCTGGGCGAACCGCCGGATCGCCGCGCTCACCGGGTGGTTCGGCTGGTCGGCGGCGATCGGCACGCCGCGGTTGGTCGAGGCGGGCACGTCCCGGCTGGACGGCACCCGCTCGGCCAGCGGTGACTTGACCACCCGCTCCACGTCCGCGACGGTCAGCCCGACGCGGGAGTCCGCGCGGTTGAGGATGACGGCACGGCCGCCGCGGTCGTAGGACAGCAGGTCGAGCATGTCCAGTGTCAGCCGCAGGTTCTTCAGCGCCGGCACGTCCGGCGTGGTGAGCAGGACATGCTGGTGCGAGGCGTCCAGCGCGGCCAGCACGTGCTCGCTGAACTGCGCCGGTGTGTCCACCACGACGTAGTCGAACATCCCGCGCAGCACTCGCAGCAGCTCGGTGACCACGCTCGGCGGCACCTTCTCCGCGTCGCCCGGCAGCACCGGGGCCAGCACGCAGTCCAGGCCGGGTCGCCAGCTGGTCAGCAGCGACGAGACTCCGGTGCTGTCCATCCGGTTGCCCATCGCCACCGCATCCACGACGGTGCGCTCCGGGTTCAGCTGCAGCGAGATGGCCACGTCCCCGAACGCCAGGTCGAGGTCCACCAGGCACACCCGGCGCTGCCCGCCGGCGTGCAGTACCACGGCGAGGTTCGTGGCCAGCGTGGTCTTGCCGCAGCCGCCCTTGGTGGAGAAGACGGTCACGATCCGGCCGGTCGACTCGTCGGCGGCGGCCGGTCCGGCCGACACCTGCGCGGAGAGCTCCAGCGAGCGCCGGCAGGCGTCGGCCAGCCCGTCCAGGTCCCGGGTCTGCACCACCTCACGCACTCCGGCCCGCAGAGCCTGGGTGAGCGTCACGACGTCGAGCCGATCGCGCAGCAGCACCACTCCGAGCGTCGGCCAATCCACCCGCTGCTGGGCGGCGAAGGCGAGCGCCTGCTCGGTCTCCACTTCGGACCCGAGCACGACCAGCGTCTCGTCTGGACGGTCCGCCAGCGCTTGCCGGGTCGCCGGCAGCCCGTCCACGATCTGCACCTCCCCCCCGATGCTGGCCGCCAGCCCGGAGGCGGAGCGAGCGGCGGTAGCGCACAGGATCGCCATGTCTGTCTCCTCAGCCCGCGAACAGGAAGCGGTTGTCGACGCCGTCGCTCGCCGCGGTGTCCGAGCTGTCGGACTCCAGCGCCAGGTAGACGGCGCCCGTCTGGGCCACCAGGATCAGCTTCTCGGCGTCAGCCTGGGTCACCGCCAGGGTGACCAGCACGGCGTCATCCCCGGCGGCGGCGCTTCCCCCGGCCAGCGCCGACTTCTTCGAGTCGGCCGAGGCGGAGCCCTGCGGTCCGACCGCGATGACCTCCACGCCGGACAGCACCAGCCGGGTCCCCTGCACGTAGTCGTGCTGCTTCGCCAGGCCGTCGCCGGCCGGCGTGCGGCTGGAGCGGCCGGAAGCCAGGTTGAACGTGTCGAAGACGGAGACCTTCGAGCCGACCTGCGCGTAGTCGGCGACCCGCTGCGCCCCGGACACCGAGACGCTGACCGCGACCTTGCCGTCCGGGATCTTCAGCCCGCCGGTCTGCGCCGACTTGGCGACGAACAGGGCCCGCAGGACCAGTTGGCCGGCCTGGATGTCGGCGCCGGCGACGAGGTCCGAGACTTCCGAGTCGACGTCGGTGAGGGTGTCCGCGGGCACCGTCTCGGCCGGCATCTCCTCCTTGCGCAGCAGGCCGTCCTGGTCGGCGTCGTGCGCCGAGGTGCCGGCCGGCACCTTCTTGGCGGCGACCAGCACAGTCACCGCCCGCTTGCCGGCCACCGCCCGGGCGTCCGCCTTGCCGACATACAGCAGGACCGCACTGGTCCCGAGCACGGCAAGCAGCAGCGTCGCCCCGATCATGAGAACTCGCCGTGACATCGTGTGCCTCTCTTCTTCCGCTGATAATGGTGCGGGCAGTCAGCCCGATGCTTTGTCAGTCGACCAGTGCCGGCGGCGTGGTTACGCCGAGGTTCTGTCCGCCGGCCGGCAGGTCCTTGGCCAGGGCACTGGTATAGAAGCCGGTCAGGATCTTTTCGCTGCCGCCGAACTTCTTTCCGGTGGCCGGGTCGATGTAGTCCTTCAGGGAGATGCCGGTCAGCCAGGACGAAGCCGAGACGCCGGGAAGCTGGTAACCGGTGAGCACGAATGCCGCGTACCCCACGATGTGGTAGCTGGTGCCGTTTCCCGAACCCGTGACATTGTCGTAGACCGGCACGTACTTGACCGTCGGTTGGGTCGACGCGGTGTTGCTGCAGAAGGAGTTGCTGACCGCCTGGAACCCGCGGATACAGGGAACGATCTGGCTGACCGCCTTGTCGTCCTTGAAGCCGCTTCCGGTGTCCGCGGTGACCTTGTACTGGCCGGCCTCGGTGGAGGTCACCCCGTTGGTGTTGTCCAGCCAGCCGAAGCTGCCCGGCGCATCCTGCCCGGTCAGCCGCAGCACCCGCTCGTAGCTGGCCGCGGGGTACGGAGTCGGGTACGGAGCGTACGGCCCGGCCGGGGCGAAGCCCTTGGCGCCGTTGGCCTGCTGCCATTCCTCCAGCGAGATCGTCACCGGCAGGCCGCTGTCCTTGCCCAGCCCACCCCAGGTCACCACGGCCTTGGCGGTCACCGTTCCGTTGTCGGTGCGACCGAAGACCCGGGAGAACCAGGACGGCAGGACGGTCCCTCCGCCGCCGGTCCGGGTGCTGGTGGTCACGGTGACCTTGCCCGTCTCGAGTTTCGCGGTGGCGTTCGACGTCCCGTCCACGGAGTTCGCGCCGGCGAACGACAGCGCCTTGGCATCGGCGTTGGCCGCGCTCGTGCAGCCGGTGCCGACCGGCGAGGCCACGCAGTCGGCGGCGATTGCCAGCGCTCCGGCATCGGCGCCGTTCTGGAGTTGGCGCTGCTCGGCATAGAGCCCGCCGGCGTCGGCGACCATGGCCATCATGCCGACCAGGAAGACCAGCACCAAGGCGACCACGATGGCGGTCGCGCCGCGGTCACCTCGGGTACGTCGGATCAGCCACCGCATTGCATGACCCCCGTGCGAGTAATCGTGGTCGGGATGATGGGAATGATGGTGGGCAGGGGCGAGGAATAGGTTGCCGTAATGGTCACCCGGTTGTTGGTGCTGCCCGGTCCCGAGCAGGTGCCGGTGCCGTTGACGGCCACCGACACGGTCACGCTGGTGCCGAGCGTCGGCATGTCGGCCTTGGCGGCGGATTGCGCCCCGGCCGGGTCGTTGTGCAGGGCCATGTAACGGGCACCCTGCCGGACGCCACCCTCCATGGATATCCAGGCGTGAAACAGCCAGCCGAACTGAACGATCCCGAACAGGATGAGGAACAGGACCGGGAGGATCAGCGCGAGCTCCACCGCCGCCGCGCCTCGATCCTCGCGATACTTGCGTGCCCCGCCCACTGTGTCCCCCCTTGGTGCACTGGTTCTGGCCTCGGGCCTGACCGGTGCGGTGGGGCCGGCCGGGCCGGCCCCACCGCCGCAGTCCGGATCAGGCAGCGCCGATCGCGGTGCTCACCGCGGTGAACGCGGCGTTGATCTGGCCGCCCAGCGTCGCGACGACGCCGACGATGACGGCCGCGATCAGCGCGACCATCAGGCCGTACTCCACGGCGGTCGCGCCGCGGTCCTCCTTCAGCTCCATCAGCCGGACCTGAAGCTTGGTGATGAGCTCGAGCATGTCGGTTGCCCCTTCGGTTGCGTGTCCGTTCCGGCTCCACCGGACCGGGGAGGCGGCCCTCCGCCGCCCGTGACGAACACTCTCCGTTATCGATGCCTGCGCCGACATCGGGCGAACGGCCAGAAAGGCGGTGGACGGCCGGACAGGCCTGTCACCCGATCGGCCGTAGGTGGTGGAGATGATTACTCTCCGTCACGATCTCGGGATAGTGTGCCGCCGAAGCCGTACGGTTGTCCTCGTGCACGGGGGATGGGCGCTGGCCGGCGCCGGGGTCGGCCTGGTCGCCGGGGGGTTGCTGCGAACGGCGGTCCTACGGCTGTCGGTGCCGGCAGGTGCGCTGCAGCGCGCCGCTTGCCCCGGATGCGGCGAGACGTTCGCGCCATGGGCTACCGCCGGGACCGCGAGGGAGAAGGCGGGATCGGCCCGGCGGGCCGGCGAGCGGTGGGTGGGCGCGCGGCGGCTGGCGCGGCTGGCCGGCGGCCGGTGCGCCCGCTGCCGGCGGCGGCTCGGCCCACCGCCGGCCGCCCTGGAGCTGGCGACCGGCGCGCTGCTCGCGCTGGTCGCCGGCGTGGTCGGCGGCCGGGTCGAGCTGGTCGCGTTCGGCTGGCTCGCCGTCGTCGGAGTGGCGCTGGCCGCGGTCGACCTGGCGGTGCGGCGGCTGCCGGACCGCCTCGTCCTGCCCGGCTACCCGGTCGTGCTCGGCGCGCTCGCCCTCGCTGCGGCACTCGGCGGCGAGCCGGCCCGGCTGCTGCGCGCGGTCGCCGCCGGCCTCGCTCTCGCCGGCTGTTACCTGGTGTTGCTGATGCTCCGCCCCGGCCAGCTGGGCGCGGGCGATCTCAAGCTCTCCGGCCTGCTCGGCCTGGCACTGGGCTGGCTCGGCTGGCCCGCCGTGCTGCGCGGCACGTTCCTCGCGTTCCTGCTGTTCTCGCTCTGCGGCCTCGCGCTGCTGGCCACCCACCGGGTCCGGCTTCGCACCGAGCTGCCGTTCGGCCCGTTCATGCTCGCCGGGGCACTGCTCCCGCTCCTGCTACGTGGAGTAACTTGACATTACTTACCGTAGAGGGGCTCGGGTGTGAACGGTCAGCGCGCGTTGCTGGTCGAGGACTCCCCGGAGTTCGTGACCGTGGTGACCAGGCTGCTGGAGCAGATCGGCTTCCACGTCTCGGTCGCCCGGGACGGCGACCGCGCGGTGAGCCTGGCCCGGGTCGAGCAACCCGACCTGGTCGTGCTGGACGTGACGCTGCCGGACATCGACGGTTTCGAGGTCTGCCGGCGGCTGCGCGAGTTCACCGACGCGTACGTGCTGATGGTCACGGCCCGGCACGAGGAGCTGGACAAGGTCGTCGGGTTCAGCGTGGGCGCGGACGACTACGTGACCAAGCCGTTTTCCGGCCGGGAGCTCACCGCGCGGATCAAGGCGATGGCCCGCCGGCCGCGGGCGGCGGTCGCCCCCGAGCTGCGCGACTTCGGTCGGCTCCGGGTGGACCCGCTGGCCCGGGAGGTCATCCTGGACGGCCGCACCCTGGAGGTCACCAAGATCGAGTTCGACATCCTGGACCTGCTGTCCGGCAGCCCGCGGCAGACCTTCACCCGCCGTCAGGTGCTGGAGCAGGTCTGGGGCGGCACCTGGTTCGGCGACGACCACGTCATCGACGTGCACGTGGGCAACCTGCGCCGGAAGCTGGGCGAGTCGGCGACGACCGCCCGGCACATCCGGACCGTGCGCGGGGTCGGCTACCGGTTCGACCCGGGCTGAGCCCGCCGCCGTCGGGACGCGGCGAGCAGGTCGGCGACCAGCAGCGCGGACAGCCGGTCCGCCGAGCGGTCCAGGAAGAAGTGGTCGCCGGGCAGCACGTGCCGGGTGAAACCGGCGGCGGTGTGCTGGCTCCAGCCGTCCATCACGGCGGGCTCGACCACCGGGTCGCTCGCCCCGGCGAACGCCACCACCGGCACGGGCAGCGGCGGCTCCTGCCGGTAGGCGTACTGGTCCAGCCAGCCGAAGTCGGCCCGCAGGACGGGCAGCAGCAGCTCGCGCAGCTCCGGCACGGCGAGCGCGTCCGGCGTGGTGTCGCCGAGGTCGACCAGCCGGCCGACGAATTGGTCGTCGGGCAGCGCGGAGATGCCGGCCAGCGGGCTGGCCAGGTGCGGCGGCCGGGACGCGCCGACGTACAGCCGGGCCGGCAGCGGCGCGCCCCGCCGGCGCAGCTCGCGCACCACCTCGAAGCCGAGCCAGCCGCCCAGGCTGTGGCCGTAGATCGCCCAGGGCAGGCCGCCGGCCCGGGCCGGCACCGGGCCGGCGATCTCGGCCGGGTCGATCCGCAGCGGCTCGCCCAGCCGCTGCTCCCGGCCGGGCAGCCGGACCGGCTCGACCGACACCGTGGCCGGGAAGATCCTCCGCCAGGACGCGAACGCGGTGGCGCCGCCGCCGGCGTACGGCAGGCAGAACAGCACCGCCTCGGCCTGCGGTCGCACCGCCGAGGGTCCGAACCAGGCGCCCGCCGCCGCTGCCATCAGCCCATCCTGCCCCGGCCGGTGGAAACGTCTAGCCGGGCCCCGAATGCCGGGTCAGAAGCCGCGTCAGAAACCGGTCAGAAGAACGGCACGACCGCGTCATTGAGCGCGTCGAAGACCGGCAGCAGCCGGGCGTACAGGGCGGCCCGGCCGGGGTCCGGGTGGTCCCGCTCGACCACCGGCGCCAGATCGGCGGCGACGTCGAGGCTGTCGACCCAGCCGTCGGCTCAGGACCGGCCGGAGCCGCGGTCGGCGGTCAGGTCGTCCATCCCGATGTCGGTGCCCGCGGCCACCTCCGCCCAGACCACCTTGCCGACCTTGGTCCGCCGGCTGCCCCAGCGGGACGCGACGCTGGCGACGATGTGCAGTCCTCGGCCGCGCTCGGCGGCAGGGCCGATCGCCAGCGGCACGGGCGGCCTCGGCGAGTTGTCCTGGACCTCGATCCGGACATACCTGCCCCGGCGCAGCAGCCGGACGAGCACCCGGCCGGCGCCGTGCTCCACCGCGTTCGTCACAACCTCGCTGGTCACCAGCACCGCGTCGTCGATCCGGTCCTGCGGACAAGACCATCGGGCGAGAGCCGTGCTCGCCCGGTGCCTGACCTCGGGCACCGCGGAGGGTGCCTCGAGGGCGATCGTGTCCACGTCGGAACCTCCCGTCGGCCCTGGCGGCGGCACTCCGGAACGTCCTCAGGACACCCCTGCCCCCCATGAGGCGCCGCAAACGAGAGTTCGGGACCCGCCCGGCGGAATCCGCGGTCCCCGTGCTGGCCGGATCGCAGTAGCGTTCGCGGACAGCGCCAGAGTGGAGGCCGATGAGCATGGAGCCGAGCGACCAGCCGGACATCGGGGACGCACGCGACCGGGTCGCCGTTCACCTGGTCTGGGACGGTGTGCTGCTGGCCGCCGCGATCGGGGCGGTGATCCTGGTCTACACCCGCTCGTCCGAAACGCTGTCCGGGGACAGCCTGCGCGCGCAGCTCGTCGCCGCCGGGGCGTCGATGCTGCTGGCCACCGGATTCGCGGTCAGCCTGCGGGCCGCGGTGCCGAACCTGGCGGTGGGCGGCACGGCAGCGGCGGCCGGGGTGCTGGTCGGTTGGCTGGTCAACCACGAGCACATGACGGTCGGGTCGGCCACCGGCGTCACCGCGGCCGCCGGAGCCGGAGTCGGCCTGCTGCTCGCCATTGCGGTGGTCGCCCTGCGGGCACCCGCCTGGGCGGTCAGCCTCGCCGCGGTGGCATTGCTCGGCTCGGCGATCCTGAGCCTCACCGGCGGGGCGCCGGTCATCCTGACCTCCGGCCCGAACCTGCTGCGCTGGCCGTACCCGGTGTTCCTGGGCGCGGCGGCGCTGTCGGTGGCCGGCGGCGCGGTCGCGCTCGCCCCGCGGGCCCGGGCGGCGCTCGGCGCGTTCCGGCCGACCGGCGACCCGGCCCGGCGCCGGCCGCGGGGCGGCAGCGCGGTCGCGGTCGTCGCGCTGGTGGTGTCCTCGGTGCTGGCCACCGGAGCCGGCCTGGTCACGGTGTTCCGGCTGCACGAGGCGCTGCCGGTGGACACCTCGCTGACCTCGCTCACGCTGCCCGCGGTGGGCGCGGCGCTGCTCGGCGGGGTGAGCGTGCACGGGCGGCGCGGCGGCGTCTTCGGCACCGCGCTCGCGGTGGTCGTCATCCAGTCGCTGCTTCTGTGGTTCGGGCTGGGCAACGCCGAGCAGTGGGTGCCGCTGGCCGTGGTCGGTGCCGCGATCCTGGTCGGGCTGATCGTGAGCCGGGTGGTGGAGACGCTCGGCAGTCCACGCGAGCCGGAGCCGGCGCTGGCCGACGTGGACGGCCCGCCGCCGTGGGCCCCGCCCGCCGCGGAGCCCGGATACGACACCGGCTACCAGCCCCGGTACGACACCGGGTACCAGCCGGTCGACACCGACCGGTACTGAACGGCCGGTCGGCTAGGGCTTGTCCCCCTGGTCGGCGGCCAGGGTGCGGAGCAGGTCGATGACCAGCGCCGCGCTCCAGCTGAAGTCGGCGCTGCCGTAGCCGGCGCCGGTGAACGGGTCGAAGTACTCCCGCCACCCGGACCGGCTGACCAGCCGCACCATGCTCGCCGCGATCTCGGCGGCGAGCTCGGCGCCGCCGGTCGCGGCCGGGTGCTGCATGAGGCCGCGCCAGACCAGCCAGTCGGTGTTGATCCAGACCGGCCCCCGCCAGTACCGCCGGCGGTCGAACTCCGGGCTGACCAGGTCGGAGCTGGGCACCAGGAACGCGCCCGGGTCGGCCGGCCGGAAGTGCTCGGAGCGGAGGTCGGCGATGATCGCGTCGACGTAGCCCGCCGGCAGCGCCGGGTCGAGCAGCGGCATCAACGAGGTGATCGTGTTGTGCCGCAGCAGCCGTCCGGTGCGGACGTCCAGGGCGTGGAAGCGGCGGGCCTGCGGATCCCACAGGTGCTCTCGCATGCCGGCCGAGATTCGCCTGGCCAGCTCCCGCTGCCGGGCCGGGTCCTCGCCGAGCACCGTGGCGATCTCGGCCAGCGCGTGCGCCGAGGCGCACCAGATCGAGTTGAAGAGCGGGTCCTCGACCAGGAACGGGCTTCCCGCGAGCAGCCGGCTGTCGTCGTACCCCTTGTCCCGGTAGGTGATGGCCAGGTAGACGAACCGGTCGTAGGCGGCCTGGGTCGGCCGGTCGCCCGGGTCGGCGTTCACCAGGTCGTGCCGGCGGTACGGGGGCACGGCGCCCGGCGGGACGGCGAGCTCCAGGTCCTCGTCCCACACCGGCGCGTTGTCCATCCCGGACTCCCACGGGTGCACGATTACCGCCAGGCCGTGCCCGGCCGGGTCCCGCCGGCGGGCCAGGTAGTCGTGCTGCGCGGCCAGCCTCGGGTAGACCCGCTCCAGGAACGCCCTGGCCCGGCCCGGGTCCTGGGCCCGCCGGTGCACCTCCAGGGCGGCCAGCGCGTGCAGCGGCGGCTGGGTGAGACCCGAGGTGGCGGGGCCGTTCGGGTGCCCGGCGGCGCCGGCCGAGTCCCAGAACTCCGGGCCCGGGAAGTAGGCGCCCGCCGGCACCGCCGGGTTGAACACGATGTGCGGCACCATCCCGCTCGCCCACTGCGCGGCCAGCAGCGTCTCGAGGTCCTGCTCGGCCCGTCGCTGCTCCTGCCAGGACCGGCCGATGGCGATGAACGCCGCGTCCCAGCTCCACTGGTGCGGGTAGAGCGACCGGGACGGGATCGTCGACGCGCCGGTCCAGTTCCGGTCCAGGACACCCTGCGCGTCCTGGATCAACGCCTGCCGGTCGCTCACGATCTTCTCCCCGGGTCGGACCGCGAGCATCTCGCACCCCCGCCCGGAGGCGAGACGTGGCCCGCCGCGCCGGTGCAGACTGCGGGCATGAGCGAGCCGGAGAACCTGCCGGTGCCCCGGACCGAGGCCGGCCGCGCCGGCCTGGACGCCGTGCGCGCCGCCCCGGGCCGAGCGCTGGTCGCCCTCGACTACGACGGCACGCTGTCCCCGATCGTCCCGGACCCGCGCCGGGCGTTTCCGGCCGACGGCGCGCTGGACGTGCTGCGCCGGCTGGCCGGCGCGGTCGGCACCCTGGCCATCGTCACCGGCCGGCCGGCCGCCGAGGTGGTCGAGCTGGGCGGGCTGGACGCCGTGCCCGGGCTGCTGGTGGCCGGCCAGTACGGCGCCGAGCGGTGGCAGGACGGCACGCTGGAGCTGCCCGACCCGCCGCCGGGCGTGGCGACCGTGCGGGACGCGCTGCCCGGCCTGCTCGCCCAGCTCGGCGCGGATCCCGGCGTGTGGGTGGAGGACAAGCGGCTGGCGCTGGCCGTGCACACCCGGCGGGCGGCCGACCCGGACGGCGCGCTGGCGGCGCTGGACGCCCCGCTGCGCCGGGTGGCCGAGGACAACGGGCTGGAGCCGCATCCCGGGCGGCTCGTGCTCGAGCTGCGGCCGCCCGGGTTCGACAAGGGCGCCGCGCTGCGCCGGCTGGTCGAGGCGGCGGCGCCGGCGGCCGTGCTGTTCGGCGGTGACGACGTCGGCGACCTGCCGGCGTTCGCGCTGGTCGAGGCGTTGCGGGCGAACGGCCTGCCGGGGGTCACCGTGGCGGCCGCCTCGGCCGAGGCGACCGCGGTGGCCGCCCGCGCCGACCTCGCGGTGGACGGCCCGGCCGGGATGGTCGCCCTGCTCGGCTCGCTCGTGCCGGCCTGAGCCGCGGTTACTTCAGCGCGGCCACCTGCTCCGCGAACCAGTCGGCCGGAGGCAGCGCGGTGGCCGCGGCACGCAGCCGGTCGGCCCGGACCTGCCGCTCGGCCGGCGGCATCGACAGCGCCTCGTGCAGGCTGTCCGCGGTCTGGCTGACGTCGTACGGGTTCACCAGCAGGGCGTCCCCGCCGAACGCGTCGGCCACCCCGGCGGCTCGGGACAGCACGACCGCGCAGCCGGGCTCGGACAGCACCACGCCCTCCTTCGCCACCAGGTTCATCCCGTCTCGTAGCGGGTTGACCAGTAGCACGTCGGCCATCCGCAGCGCGGCCAGCGACCCTGGGTAGTCGTTGCCGACCTCGAGCAGCAGCGGGCTCCAGTCGTCGTCGGTGCCGAACTCCTCCTCGATCTCCCGGCCGACCCGCTGCACGGCGGCGGTGTACTCGCGGTACTCGGGCAGGTCGTGCCGGGACGGGTAGCTGTACGCGACGTGCACGACCTTGCGCTGCCACTCCGGCCAGGCCCGCAGCAGCTCCCGGTAGGCGCGCAGGCCGCGGACGATGTTCTTGGACAGCTCGGTGCGGTCCACCCGGGCGATCACCCGCCGGTCGCCGATCAGCGCTCGCAGGTGCCGGCGCTGTTCCTCGACGTCCGGCCGGTAGGCCCGCTCGCGCATCTCCTCGGCGTCGGTGCCGAGCGGATGCACCCCGATCTTGACCGTCCGGCCGGCCCAGGCCACCGTTCCGGCGGACTCGTCCACCTCGCAGTCCAGGAACACCGCGCAGCACTGCATGAAGGCGCGGGCCCACCGCTCGCTGTGGAACCCGATGTGGTCGGCGCCGAGCAGGCCGGCCAGCAGCGCCTGCGCGACGTCGTCCGGCAGCAGCGCGAAGTAGTCCGGCGGCGCCCACGGGGTGTGCGTGAAGTGCCCGATCCGCAGGTCCGGCCGCCGCTCCCGAAGCTGCCGCGGGGCCAGGTTGAGGTGGTAGTCCTGCACCATGACGGTGGCGCCGTCGGCGGCCTCCTTCGCCAGCGCGTCGGCGAACCACCCGTTGTACCGCTCGTACGCGGCCCACTGCCGGCGCCAGCCCTCGTCGAACACCGGCTTGTTCGGGGTGTCGTAGAGCAGGTGGTTGATGAACCAGATGGTCGAGTTCGCCACCCCGTTGTAGGCCCGCTGGAAGGTGGGAGCGTCGATGGGCAGCATCCGCACCTGCAGGCCGCCGGTGTCCAGCCCGGCCTTGGCCAGGTGGCCGTCCGGGGCGCGCCGGGCCGCGGCCCGTTCGCGGTCGTTCAGCGGTGCGCACACCCACAGCCCGTCGAGTGAGGCGAGCGCCGAGCGCATGCCGCTGACCAGGCCGCCCCCGCCCCGGCGGACCTCCTCCCGGCCGTGTTCCCCGGCGACCAGGGCGAGCGGGCCTCGATTGGATGCAATGAGCAGCTTGCGGTTACCGGCCATGCACCCGACCGTAGGCCATGCGGCCCAGCCTCACCTACCGAAGAGGTGCCAACCCACCCATACCCAGCAGGCGAGCACGATCGCCCGGCCGGCTGGCCGGCGCATCAAGTAGCCGAGCAGCTGCCCGACCGTCGGCACGGTCGACCGCGGCCACCGGCCGATCAGGGCGATCGCCACGCCGACGCAGACCAGGCCGGCGATCGTCGCGGCCCGGCTGCTCATGCCCGCCCTCGCTCCGCTGCGGCCGGGCATGAGGCGCGAGGCAGACCAAGCCGTCTGACCCGCTCGCTCCGCTCGCTCATCTACGGACCAGGTACCAGCCGGCGGCCAGCCAGCCCAGGTAGGCGAGCCAGCGCACCGGGTGGTGGGCGAGCGGCGGGTCGAGCAGCGTGCTCAGCGTCGGGTGCGCCGGGGTGGAGCCCAGCACGTCGTCGGTGATCTCCAGCGCCCCGAACGCCAGCACCGGCACGCTCCACACCAGCACGGCGGCGCGGCCGATCTGGGCCGGCGCGGGTGGCCGCGGCGCGGGCGAGCGCAGCCCGAGCGCGATCACCGCGGCACCGGCCAGCAGCACCGCGACCGTGGCCTGCCAACTGAAGCTGGCGAAGCCGGCCGCCACCCAGGCGTAGGACGCGGCACCCGACCAGGCGGCCGCCTGCGCGACCCGGCTCACGTCACGTCGCGGCGGATGGTGAACACCGCGCCGAGCACGGCGAAGCCGATGCCGTACCCGAGCAGCAGCAGCCCGCCCTGCCACGGCTCCAGCAGGTGGACCCTCGGCTGGGTGGCCTGGGTCAGCGCGTTGGCGGCGCCGCCTGGCAGGAACTTGAAGACGTGGTCCCGCACGTAGGGGATGACCCCGAGCAGCGGTTCGGCGAGGGACACGTAGGCCAGCATGATCACCACGGCGGCGACCTGGTTGCGGATCAGCGCTCCGACGCCGACGCCGAGGATCGCGTAGATCGCCACCATCAGCACCGCGGCGAGCAGCACCAGCGGGATCCGGTTGGCGGTGAGGGACACGGTGATGTGCTTGGCCGCCAGCCAGGGCGTGGCCATCGCGATCACCAGCAGCGTGCAGAGCACCGCGTAGAGCAGCCCCACAAGCACGTAGGTGATCAGCTTGGCGGTGACGACGCGGCTGCGTCGCGGGGTGGCCAGGTAGGTCGGGGTAACGGTGAAATGGCGGTACTCCCCGGTGACGGCGATGATGCCCAATATCGCCACGAACAGTGCTGCCGTGTTGCCCTGGCCGAACAGGTTGCGCTGTCCCTCGGGCGAGGACAGCCGCGGAGTCAGGTTGCCGGCCGAGCCATCGGTGAGGATCTGCCCGACGACCGACAGCGCGGTCAGCGCCAGCGCGCCCAGCAGCAGCCAGAACCACACCTGAGTGGTCGTGAGCTTGCGCAGCTCGCTGCGCACCAGCCGGTTCACCGGACGCCTCCTGCCGAGGGCATGGCGGACGCGGCGGGGACCGGGGCTGCGGCGCCCTGGCCGCCCTCGTCGCCGGTGAGCTGGAAGAAGATCCGTTCCAGGTCGGATTTCTCGGTGCTGAGCTCGTGCAACTCGACGCCGGCGACGAATGCCGCGTGGCCGACCGCGGCGGCCGCCGCGCCGTGCACCCGAAGCGCCTGCGGCTCGGTCCGCTCCACCCGGGTCCCGGGCAGCAGCGCGACCGCGTCGGCCAGCCGGTCCGGGTGCGGCGTACGGGCGACGACAGCGCTGTCCTGGCCGGCGGCAAGCTCGGCCAGCGTCCCCTCCCGGACCAGCCGGCCGCGGGCCAGGATCACCACCCGCTCGGCGATCTGCTCCACCTCGTCGAGCAGGTGACTGGAGAACAGCACCGTCCGTCCGGCGGAGGCGTACGCCCGCAGGAAGCCGCGCAGCCAGGTGATCCCCTCCGGGTCGAGGCCGTTCGCCGGTTCGTCCAGGATCAGCACCCGTGGGTCGCCGAGCAGCGCGAACGCCAGCGCTAAGCGCTGCCGCATGCCCATCGAGTAGGCCCGGACCTTGCGCCGGGCGGCCGGGGTCAGCCCCACGATCTCCAAGACCTCGTCCGCCCGGCGGTCCGGGATGCCCGCCGCCGCGCAGTAGATCCGCAGGTGGTTCCGCGCGGTACGGGCCGGGTGGAAGCTGGACGCCTCGAGCACCGCGCCCACCTCGCGGGTCGGCTGCCGGATCTCGGCGTACCGCCGCCGGCCGATGGTCGCGGTGCCAGCGGTCGGCGTCACCAGCCCGAGCAGCACCCGGAGCGTGGTCGTCTTGCCGGCACCGTTCGGGCCGAGGAAGCCGGTCACCGACCCCGGCTCGACGGTGAAGCTCAGGTCCTCCACGGCCCGCACCGAGCCGAACCGCTTGGTCAGCCGGGACACCACCAGCCGACCCGGCTGGTCGCCCATCGCCTCTCCCCTCTCGACCCGCGGTCAGCTCGCCCGGGGCAGCCCGAGGTCGGCAAGTAGCCGCTGGGCGGCATTGTGGCCGGCGCACCCGATCACCGAGCCGGCCGGGTGGCAGCCGGCCGCGCCGGCGTAGACGCCGTCCACGCCGACCCGGTACGGCATCCGGTCGGCGAACGCGATCGCGTTGTCCACATGGTCGATGTTCGCGCTGCTGATGCCGAAGTAGTCGCGGATCTCCGGCGGAGTCAGCGCCTGCACGTCGACGACCAGCTTTGCGGTGCCCGGCGCGTACGCGTCCACCAGGTCGATCAGGTGCTCGACGTAGCGGGCCTTCTCGGCCGGCCAGGACGACCCGGCCACCTCGTGCGGCACGCCCTGGATGAACAGCGCGGTGGAGTGGTTGCCGGCGGCGTCCCGCATCGCCGGGTCGAGGGTGGAGTGCAGGTGCCATTCCATCGGCGGCGCGTCCGGCAGTCGGCCGGCGGACGCCTCGGCGAGCCCCATCCGCAGCGCGGTGAGCACCGAGCCGTCCGCGGCCGGCGGCGGCAGCAGGTGCACCGTGGTGCCGTGCTGGCCGCGGTAGCCGGGCTCGCCAGGCAGCGTCGGCAGCGACCCGAACCGGGGCAGCCCGGCGAGGGCCAGGTTGACCTTCATGGTCTGCCCCGGCGACCGGGCCGCGTACTGGTCGATCCGCTGCACCAGCGCGGCCGGGGTGTGCTGGCCGAGCAGCTCGGGCAGCCGGAACGCGTCGCCGGCCATCAGCACCGCGCGGGCCGGCACCCGCTCACCGGCCCCGGTCAGCACGCCGGTGGCGGCGCCGCCGGACACCTCGATCCGGTCCACCGGGGTGCCCAGCCGGATCGCCGCACCGGCCTTGACCGCCAGCTCGGCCAGCCGCCCGGTGACCGTGCCCATCCCGCCGGCCACCGCCATCCAGGTGCCCTCCGACCCGGGCAGCCGGCACATGCTGTGCACCAGCAGGTTGTGCCCGGAGCCGGGCAGCCAGGGCGAGCCGGTGAGCCCCGGCATCCCGTCGGTGACCGCGTACATCGCCACCACGGTGTCCGAGCCGAAGCCGAACCGGGACAGGTAGTCGACCGCGCTCCCGCGCACCAGGGCGAGGAACGTCTCCCGCAGCTCCGGCCGGATGTAGCGGTCGGCGGTCTCCTCCACCGGCAGCGGCTCGGCCAGCCAGGCCGGGGCCAGGTCGTCCCGCAGCGCGGCCAACTCGGCGCCGAGCGCCTCGTCCGCCTGGGCGTCCTGGTCGCCGAAGAACTCGGCGAACGCCTGCCGGGCCTGCGCCCGGTCGGCGGTCAGTATCAGGTGCCGGCCGTCCAGGGTGGGCAGGAAGTAGTGCGGGTCGCGGCGGATCAGCGGGAGGTCCAGGTCCAGCCGCCGGAGCAGCTCCGGCGGCATCAGGCCGAGCAGGTACGCCCCGGTCGAGGCCGCCAGGCCCGGCGCCTTGGGGAACGGATATTCGGTGCGGCAGGCGCCGCCCACCACCTCGGCCCGTTCCAGCACCTCGATCGCGAGCCCGGCCCGGGCCAGCAGCGTCGCCGCAACCAGCCCGTTGTGCCCGGCACCGATCACCACCACGTCCGCCATGGGTCCTTGCTATCACGGCTCGTCCGGAGCCGTCGATCTTGGTCGCGTCAACGTCAGGGGAGGCCGGAGTGCATCGAGTCAACCAAGATCAACCCGAGGGGCGGTCCTTCAGCCGGACGACGAACTTCAGCCCGCCCCAGGTCGCGTCGATCGCCGCGACCTTCACGTCCACCAACCCGGCGGCCAAGCCGAACTCGCGGACCACGTTGTCGGTCAGGTCGGTCCGCACCCCGCTGCTGCGCTTCGGCCAGGCGATCCAGAGGCCGCCGGCCGGGGTCAGCCGGTCGGCCAGCGGGCGGAACCGGCGGTGCAGCGCCGCCAGGTCCGGGGTGAACGCGAGCACCACGTCGTACCGCCCCCGGCCGGGACGGGTGTGCAGCGTCACATCGGACGGCAGTTCGCCCAGGTCGAAGCGGTCCGGCCGGTCGACCAGCAGCACGCGGGAACCCGGCTTGACGCCGAGTTTGCGGGGCAACGGGGTGCCGGAGTACCCGGCCGGCGCGGTCACGCCTCATCCTGGCACCGGGATCCCGCGGCAGCGTCGTCGGTACCGGCGTCCGGATGCAGCAAGTAGCCTGGACAACCGGGTTTGGTGAATACCAGACGTGATCGACAGCGGGAAGAGGCGACCGCCAGCCGTGGCCACGCAGAACACTCACACCGGTGGAGTGGGATCCGACGACCCGGGGTTCGGCCCCAACGAATGGCTCGTCGAGGAGATGTACGAGCAGTACCTCGCCGATCCGTCCAGCGTCGACACGGCATGGCACGAGTTCTTCACCGACTACAAACGGGAACGACGGTCCGGGCCCGGCACCGGGCTGATCCAGCGGCCGGCGACGCCACCGGACCCGACCAAGGTCACCGTGCATCCGCTGGACGGCGGGCCGGCCCGCTCGACCACGCACGGTGAGGCCACCGGCGCCGCCGAGGGAGCCGCAGACACCGGGGACACCGAGCCCGGCGGCGCCCAGCCCGGCGGCGCCCAGCCCGGCGGCGCCCAGCCCACCGGCGCCCAGCCCACCGGCGCCCAGCCCGGCGGCGCCCAGCCCGGCGGCGCCCAGCCCGGCGGCGCCCAGCCGGGCGCCGAGACGGCGACCCGCGTCCCCGCCGGCCCCGCGGCAGGCTCCGCGGCCGCATCGCGCGCCGGCGCGCCCAGCCCGGCCGGTACCGCCGGGAACGGTCCCACCCGGACGGCTCCGGCGGCGACCGCCGCTCGACCCGCCGCTCCCGGGCCGACCGCTCCCGGGACCCGCCCGCCGGCCGCCGCGACCCCGCCGGTCCCGGCCGGTGCGGAGACCGTGCCGCTGCGGGGGGCCTCGGCGCGGGTGGTGGCGAACATGGAGGCGTCGCTGGGGGTGCCGACGGCGACCAGTGTGCGGTCGGTGCCGGCGAAGCTGATCGCGGATAACCGGATCGTGATGAATAATCATCTGCGCCGGGCCCGGGGTGGGAAGGTGT
>WNFY01000436.1_pt1 | contig 58893 bp, 54 predicted proteins | sample 5400091 | NCBI WGS metagenome assembly WNFY01 (sample SAMN13153364, study PRJNA577476) | soil metagenome | isolation source: 60 cm soil or saprolite under grassland replicate 1 | place: USA:California | collected 2016-06-15
GAAGTTTTGATGGAACGCTACTCCGATGTGCCGATGTCCTTAGCGGACGCCTGCTTGGTGAGACTGAGTGAACTTCATTCCGATTGCCGCGTCCTCACTCTCGATTCTCATTTCACCCGTTATCGGAGACACGGCCGCCAGGTGATTCCGTTGCTCATGCCATGAAATGCTTCAGTCGAAAGAAGTTTACCCGCCGTGGCGGGCTAGAGACACGGAGTCCAAACCGAAACACGGATGCAACGTCACGTTGCTTCTGCGTTCTCCGCGGCGAAAACCTCACAAATCAGAAATCTGAATGGAGCGAATGGGATGAGAGACATGGCCGGCAACGCCGCGAGGGTAGCGGTCGAGTGCGGCGGGAGGTGCCGAGATACAAATCTGAAATCATACATCCGACATCCTGTTCAAAAACAAGGACGCTCAGTTCCGAACCAGCGCCCAGGGCGGCGCCGGGGGCAGGCCGAACGGCTGAGAACCGATATCCGACCTCTGACATCCGAATTCTGTTTACGGGCTTCAGCTCGGCTAAAAATATAGCCGGATCCATGACGATGGCGGTGATGTTACTGCAACGCGCTTTTTATGCACCAACAGGAACACTCATTGCGATGCAGCGCCAGAGAAGGGAGTGAGTCGTCCCGCTGCGGGCCGAAGACAAAAGGCGAAGACGGCGTTCCGCCGGTGCGCAGAACCGCTTTTGAAACTCATTAAGTATTCGATCCACCGTAATGATTTCAGCTTCTGAGTATCAACCGTTTGGTGTTGAATGTCCCGCCGGAACACTAGGCCTCCGTTACTGATGAGCTACGAAAGCAGAATGCTGGCGCAACTGGCGATGCCCAGTCGCGCAGAGGTACAACACGCCCTCCTCCGGACGCTGCTAAGAAATGGCGGCATCGTCAAAGAGTTCGGAACTGGTCAGGACATTGTCGACCAACTTGCGGACGAGTTTCAGTTGAACAAACGCCAACGCACTGCGGCGCTGGAGACGATCTACCGAAAAGAGAATAGGCTTAAGAAATCTCTTCTGTGGCATCGGCTTCTCTTCCGCGCAGCCGACGCACTCGCATCAGAGGACTTCGTATGTAGGCCGACGCAGACATTACAGCTGACCGGAAAGCGAGAATGGATGCTGACCGAAAAGGGATTCGATGAGGCTTTAAGAATTTCTGGGCTGCCAACGACCGCAAAAGAATCGTTGCCGACGACGAAGTCGTACGAAGTACAAAAGGTGGTAAATCGGCTTCTTGAGGCGCGAAGGCCTGAAAACTATCAGCCTTTCGATCGAACTCGAAAACTGGTGAGAACCGTGCGAGAAACCGCTCTGCGTGTCCGCGGTTTTCGCCAAGCGGTAATCGAACTGTACAATTTTCGCTGCTCAGTTTGCGGACTGAAAATCAATTCTCCTGACTCGCTGTGCTGGGAAGTTGAAGCCGCGCACATTGTCCCTCATGGCTCGTTCGGTCGTGACGATATTTTTAATGGCGTCGCGCTATGCCGGTTTCATCACTGGGCGTTCGACGTCGGCTGGTTTGCGCTTGAAGATGATTACAAGATTTGTATTTCATCCAAGCTGCGCGATCTACCGCGGGATTTTGCGCGAGTAGGCGATTACGAATATCTTGGATCACTCACGAAACAGTTGAGGCGAATCCAATTACCGACTAGGCGCCAAGCCTATCCGCACGTCAATTCAATTCGCTGGCACCGGCAATTCGTCTTCTGTCCGTGAACATTTGAAATTTATGAACATCAAGAGTGGAGAAACCGTTTATGAACTGTCCGTCGACGATCTGCAGACAGTTGCAAGAGAAGTTCTCGATCGCGAGCTAACAGGAGAAGAGATTGCACGTGTCGCAAATTCGCTCGGCGATTACATCGACTGGTTTCAAGCGATTGAGAACGCAATTCACGCTAACTTGGATTGAAACGCTAGCGCGTTCTATTTGCGAAGGCTATTACCGTGGACACAAGTCTTCAGCTGAAGGGAATCGATCTCGAGTTCACCAAGAAAGGCGTCACCTTCATCGTGTCGATCAAGTCAGGACCAAATTGGGGAAACGCCAGCCAAATTCGCCGGATGGTCGACAATTTCCGAAAGGCGAAGCGAATTCTCGGAAGCAACATCGGAAGACAGAATGTCGTTGCCGTGAATGGATGCTGTTACGGCAAAACGCGCGTTGCTGATCAAGGCGACTATTTGAAGGTCTGCGGGCAAGAATTTTGGGAGTTCATTTCCGGCAATCCGAATCTGTACCTCGACATCATCGAGCCGCTGGGTCATCGGGCAAAGGAACGCAATGAGGCGTTCCAAGCGGAATACGCGAAAGTCATCACCCGATTCACCGGCGAATTTATCGCGGACTTCTGTACGCCGGATGGCGCAATCATCTGGGAAAAAGTTCTGAAGCTCAATTCCGGGTCCGAGCGCTAGTTACTCATTAACGAAATCATGAACGGAATTCTGGAATATCCTATGGTCACGAAACGCGGTTGGTACGCTGGTTCGCGCTTCTTATAACGAGATTATGAATCGAATTCTGAAATTGGAGACGGTCACAGAGGCAAACACACTTCATTTGTCGCAAAGCGTTCTACGCGCTTCGTTCAACGCAGCAGAAAGCGCGGCCTGTCTCCAGCGCGCGGAAGGCACAATGCGGATTCGCGATTAACCTAAAAATGGAACGCATCGAACGAGGTAAGAATTAAAAAATCAGAATTAGGAAGTAGAGAGAGGGTAATCTCTCAGGAATGGAGCGAACGGGATGAGCGATCCGGCAGCTGCTGGAGCAACGCAGCTAAGGTAGCTGGCGCGAGCACGAGGCGACCGGGGTTGAGATCCGATGTGAACCCAACCAGTCCCCAAACCTTTTGATTCTCCGTCTGCCGCTATATCTTGGATAGAAATGGAACGGCGTTTATCGGCAATTCTTGCGGCCGACGTTGTCGGCTATAGCCGGATGATGGGGGCCGACGAAGCGGGAACCTTGGACGCGCTCAAAGCGATGCGAGCCGAAGTGGTCGATCCTAAAGTTGCCACGCATCAGGGCCGGGTAGTCAAGCTGACAGGCGACGGAATCCTGGCTGAATTTCCGAGTGTCGTAAACGCAGTTGCCTGCGCGGCGGCAATTCAGATGGAGATGCGCGATCGTAATTCGGACACACCTCGACAGCGCCGATTTCAATTTCGGATCGGGGTTGACCTCGGAGACGTTATCGTGGAAGGCGACGACATTTATGGCGACGGCGTTAACGTTGCCGTGCGGCTGCAGAGCGTCGCAAAACCCGGCGGGATCGTAATTTCGCAGTCAGTGCGCGATCAGATTGGCAACCGGCTGGACATTGCTTTCGAGGATTATGGCGAAAAGAAACTGAAGAACATCGAGCGGCCGGTCCACGTTTACGGCGTAAGCTTGAGTGGGTCCGGGTCGCAAGCGGGCCGTGAACGTGAAGAGACAAAGCCGTCGATTGCGGTGTTGCCATTCACGAACATGAGTGGCGATCCGGAGCAGGAATATTTCAGTGATGGTATCACCGAAGACATCATCACGGATTTATCGAAGATTTCCGCGCTGTTCGTGGTTGCGCGTAACACCGCATTTACCTTCAAAGGCAGGCCCATCAACCTGCAGGAAGCCGGACGCGAGCTCGGGGTCGATTTTCTTCTCGAAGGCAGCGTGAGAAAGGCTGGGTCGCGCGTCCGAGTATCGAGCCAACTGGTGAACAGCGAAGACGGCGGGCACCTGTGGGCGGAGCGATTCGACCGCGATTTAACGGATATCTTTTCGATCCAGGATGAGATCACTCATGCGATTGTCGAGCAGCTGAAGGTGAAACTCCTGCCGAAGGAGAAGAAGTCGATCGGTCAAGCGCGCACCGACAATGTCGAAGCGTACACGTATTATCTGAGAGGCCGGCAATTCCTGCATCGACATTCGAAGTCTTATTACGAACTGGCGCATCGAATGTTCACGAGGGCGGTCGAGCTCGATCCGCGCTATGCGAGCGCGTATGCCGGCATGGCCGACTGCGATTCGTTTATGCTGTTGCACTACCATGCCGACATTCCGCTCCAGAGAATTTTTGAAAACACGGGCAGGGCGCTTGCCCTGAACGATCATCTGGCGGAAGCGCACGCGTCCCGCGGTTTAGCGCTTTCAATCGAGAAACGATTCGAAGAATCGACGGCCGAATTTGAGAGAGCGATCGAGCTCGACCCGAATTCTTTCGAAGCGCATTACTTATATGCGCGGTCGAGTTTTGCGCAGGGAAAACTCGAGCGCGCGGCCGAGTTATTCGAGCGCGCAGCTGAGCTCAGCCCGGAAGATCACCAATCGTTGATTCTTCTGATCCAGATCTACCGATCGCTTGGGCGTGGCTCAGAGAAATCCAACGCCGCGCGCCGCGCGATCGAACGAATAGAGCGCGAGCTGGTCCTTCATCCCGAAGATCCCAGGCCTGCCTACATGGGTATCGCGGCCCTGATTGAGTTGGGAGAAAACGATCGCGCCAGGGAATGGATCGGGCGCGCCTTGGTCATCGGCGCCGACGATCCTCTCACCCAATATAACGTCGCATGTGGATACACGAAATTGGGTGACATCGAAGAGGCGCTTGATCTGCTCGAACGCATGCTTCCCAAGGTTGGTGAAGAAATAAAAATGTGGATCAAGCACGACTCCGATTTTGACGCTCTGCACGGTCACCCTCGATTTCAGAGGCTGATGAAATCAGTCACCTGAAGAGAAGGTTGATGTGAGGATTGCCCGATCTTTCTTCAAGTTATTGGAGAACCACGAACCGCTGAAAGCACAAAACGAGCGAGTCCGTTAATCGAAACTATCCGACTGCGGATCCCAAAAGTCGCCTCCCAAGCCGAGGCGCGCGAAGATGGAACGCATCTCATCAGGTTGTACGGCCAAGAAGCAACTACGCAACGCTCGAACTGCAGCGCAATGACGAGATGGAGTTAGAGTGATTTCGGCCACAGCCACCGAATGTTCCCGCTGTTAGCGCCGCGTAAACAACGCTATCGAAAAGATGCTTGAACGTAACCAACCAGCTTCGGCCGTTCCAAATCGATTCCTGGGCGTGGGCATGATGGCGCTGGCGAAAAAGACAATCACAGCCGAAAGCAGAATGGGAAGCCACAAGGCAGTTAGCGGAATCATTCTTACTCCTTTACTCCTTGCGTGATTCGAATGTCAAAACAGAGATCCGGGACGGTCGAAAACGCCAACGGCGTTAATCAATCACGTCGATCGTATTGCGACCGTGCGTGAGATTGATCCGCCTTCCGCAAGGGCTACTCCGAAATGGTTCGCGAGCAAGATGGCGCGACAAGAACGCTGAAATTCTTTAGTAGTGCGCGCCGACGTACTCCCACATCTGGTGATGCCAGTATGGCCATTCGTGTCCGCCCTCCGGGCCCCAGTCGTCCAGATGATGAGCAATTCCCCGGCTCGCCAACACCTCCGACATTCGGTAGGTCGGCCCGCTGTTCTCCCACGGACCACAGCCGGTCACGAGCCGGATGTCGCAACTCGCATACTGGTGGAGAAACCAGGGATCACTCTGGTTCGCCATATAGTCGACCGGATTATTGAAGTAGAAGTTGTCGTCATGCATCCCGTCCATGGAATCCCGCATATCGTAGATGCCCGAGAGCGCGTAACAGCGCTTCACATGGTCGGGATGCTTGAAGAGAGTGTTGGCTGCGTGATAGGCACCGAGCGATGCGCCGAGCGTGGCAATCCCGATGCCCGGCGTCTGGCACTGGGAGTCGATGAACGGGAAAACTTCGTTCGCCACATAGGCATCGTACTGCGCCTGCATCCAGCTCCGGTGGAAGGGGTGCGCTCCCTTGTTTTGGAATGAATCGCTGTTCACGCTGTTGATGCAGAAGATTCGGATTCGCCCCTGCTCCAGGTAAGGGCTGAGGGTCCGAATCATGCCCTGGCCTTCCATCTCCCATTCGTCGCCGCAGCTCGTCGGGAAGGCGAGGATGGGCCCGCCGTAGTTGCCGTAAATAGCGACACCCATGTCGCGATTGAGACGGTGTGAGTACCAACGCTGATGGTCACGATGCATGCTGTGCGAGGATACCGGGTTGACGGTCGGCCTCAAGCCCGGTTTCAACGATCGCGTGGGCCGCGTACACGCTCGGACCACGCGATGCGTGGGGGAATGGCGTCGCGTCTAAACATTTGAAATTCGACTAACGAGCGCCGGCAGCGACGATTTGAAAATTTTTATGCGAAAGTCGCCTGGATGACAGCTTTGTCGGTACAAGATAAGAGGCCGCCAAAAGCGCAAAAGCGCAGTAGCGGCCCCTTTCTAAGATTTTCAGAGTCTTATTGCTTTGGCAGTGGGTCCGCCGCAAAGTTTGCGTGGACCAAACTCCATTTGTCGCCCTTTTTCACATAAACGCGCGTCGATTTTGCACGGTTCGGTGTTGTCTTTCCATCCTTGTCCTGGGTCAGGCCGACATAATTGTAAGTCAGGATGGCAACATTCCCGTTGTATACCTGGACCTTGGAATTCGCCATTTCCGCCCCGACAGTCTTGCCTGAATCTTTTCCCGCAGCCTCCGCCAGCCGTGAATTCATCGCTTTCCCATCGAGACGCGTGGCGTAATCGCCGTTGAACTCGGTGTAGTCATCCGACATATCCTTCGACTGTTCCGCGACGTTCGTCGGATCTTTTATTCCAGCCGCCCATTGCGCCTTCGTCATGGCAATGACGGCATCGGCTGTTGCCTGGTCGGCTTGCTGAGCTGACGCGTTCATCGTGAAAGCCGAGCAACAGGCAGACGCGATTAATACCAACGTTAATTTTTTCATTTCTATTTTCCTCCGGGGAAACCCCCGTATGTATGAGCTGACCACGCTCAATTTTTAGACCGCAGCGGACAAAGGTCTTGTTTGCTATTGTCGCCGAACCGGCTGAGAAGCCGGATGCTCGCTTGCTTGCGTTGGACTTCAATAGTCTGCCGACACTGGTAAGTCAATGCATTTCGCGGGACCGATCTGACGCTGATAATCGCGCAAGTCTGGCAGAGCAATGTTTTACGCAGGGCCCGCGGAAACCAGTGATGAGTGACCACGTAAAGCTGCGCTACGCGGCCTACCGGCAGTGATCCGCCTACGCACAAAGCTAGGGCGTGACAGGCGAGTGGCGAGCAGTAAAGGCGATCACTGAATCGGGTGGAGCACGCGACTGAGGCGACGACCGAAGAGCACGACAAGAAGGCCGCCGCCGGCGGCGAACGACGAAAATTTTCACGGGATCGAGCAGTCCCTGGCTCGATTGCTTGCGCGAGATGCTCATTTTCGCCAATAGGCGGCGATTTGGGGAGCTGGGAAGCGAGAGGGAAAATAACGGTTGTCGCGATGGGTCATTTACTGTTGGACAGAAAAACAAATTCCGCCTATGAACTTCATACTACCTCCGGAAAGGACCTATGCCTCGATTTCTCTGGACGCAGAAGCAAGACACTGGTCCCCAGCCTCGCCTCGCTCACAGCATGGCTTTTGACTCCAATCGCGGACGCGTTATCCTGTTTGGCGGCGACTCGCTCCGTTCCCAGCTCTTGAACGATACTTGGGCGTGGGATGGCGAGTTTTGGACGCAAGTGGCCGATCTCGGACCGAGCCCTCGGGCAGGCCATGCCGTGGCATATGACAGCGCCCGGCAGCGAGTGGTGTTATTCGGGGGAAAACTGACAGCACAGGACGCGCGCGATACTTGGGAGTGGGACGGAGAGGATTGGACTCAGGTCGCCGATGATGGACCCGCCGCACGCTCGGGCCACGTCATGGCCTTTGATAGTACGAGAAACAAGACCGTCCTCTTTGGCGGTGGTCCGCGCGAGGCCGGCCTCCTGCGCGATACTTGGGAATGGGACGGCGAAGGATGGACGCAGGTGCAAGACACCGGTCCTTCCGCGCGTAGAGCTTCCGCCTGTGCCTTTGATAACGTGCAAAACCGGGTCGTGCTCTTTGGAGGTGACTCAGGTGGAGCTGGCCTTGGCGATACTTGGGAATGGGACGGAGCGGTCTGGACTCAGGTCGCGGATTTCGGCCCCGAACCCCGCACAGGTGCCGCCATGGTCTTCGAGCAGGATCACGCCGCCCTCTTCGGTGGTCTTGCTTCCTCCGCGGCCGCGCCCACAGTGTTCGGAAATACCTGGGAATGGAGTGGCACGCACTGGACGCAAAGGCAGGACATCGGCCCCGGCGCGCGCTGGGGTCATGCGATGGCCTTTGACAGTATCCGGCGGCGCGTTGTGATCTTCGGCGGCCTTCCCGTTTTCCCGGCTGATCGAGAGGGCGCCATGGACCGGCTTCTCGGCGACACTTGGGAACATAGCGACGAAGAGGGCGCGGGGCCCGGCCCGGCCGGCCAGTTGGCATCCTTTTCCATCGCACCGGTCACGATTCGGAGGGGCGAGCGAGCGACTGGCACTGTGACCCTCAATGCAGACCCCACCGCCGCCGTGGATGTTGTTCTAAGCGTCACGCCGAATGTATTGCTGATGGATTCGCCAGTCGTAACAAGAGCCACCGACTTTGTTCTGCCGTTTCGTGATGGCATCAAGAGTTCCAAGTTTCAGTTCAGAGATAATGAGGGAAAGCCGCTGCCCCCTCTTCCCCTTCCAATCACGATCAAGGCCACGCTTGGGGACAGCTCCTTGACTACGACCGTTACCATGATTGCATAGTGAGCGTTGAGATAAGACGATATCGTTCCACTCGCTCAAGGGAGTCGATGAACCTATCAATATTTGGCGGTGGGTAGGGCGGGTCCCTCCCTCTCCGCGCGATTCGGAGAGAGCTCATGGACATGTGGCACTGGGTGGAGTACACGACTGAGGCGACGACCGAATAGCACGACAAGAAGGCCTCCGCCGGCGGCGATGGCCGCGTGCATTGCCCAAAACTGAGCGGGTGTCATTCTTTCGTACAAGCCACCGATCCAGCCGATCAGGTTGTTCGAAACGAACAGGCTCATAAAGGTCAGTCCCATCAGGGTGGCGTTCACTTTGGCCGGCGCAGCCCGCGAGACCAGTGCAAGAAGCGTGGGCCAGTAGTAGAGGAAAGAGATCCCCAATCCTGCGCTATAAAGGAACGGGCAGATCGGATGAACGGGCGCACTACCGGAAGCGAGAATGCCAGCTACCAGGATAAGGTTGCTCGCAGCGGCGATCCACGCTCCGATACCGATTTTTGCCAGATCGTGCGGCTCGCGACCTCGCGATGCCTGATGACGCCAGATCCAGAACAGCAGCGGCACGCCCAGGATGCTGAAAACCGAATTGATCGACTGGTACCACGGAACTGGAATCCGGAATCTGCCAAGGTCGAGCGCGACATGCTGCTGAATCCAGATCGGGTTCACGTTGAAGACTTGATAGAAAGATGTTGACTGGAAAATGGTGATGATCATCACAGCGATGAGCGCATAAACGATGCGCCGCTCGGCGGTGGTGAGTCGAGTGCCCTCGAACTTCTGTCGCTTTACCCGCGCCGGCAGGTGCCGGTATCCGTAGAGATAGGTGGCAAGGCCGAGAAGCATGAAGATTGCGGCGATGCCGAAGCCGTAGCGCCAGCCATAAACCTGTGCGAGCAGACCGCAGAGCAAGGGTCCAACGACCGCTCCGATGTTGATTGCCGTGGAGAAGATGATAAAACCGCGGGTCCGCCGCGCTTCGTCCTCTGGCGGATAAAGGGCACCCACCTGTGCCGAGATATTGCCCTTCAGGAAACCCGAGCCGATGACAAGCAGCAGCAAGGCCAGGAGGAATGACTGGTCAAAAGTCATGGCGATATGACCGGCACTCATCGAGAGGGCGCCAATCACAACACCATTGCGCTGTCCGATCCAGCGATCGGCGATCATGCCGCCGAGCAGCGGCGTGAAGTAGACGAAACCGGAGTAGAGGCCGAAAATCTGCGACGCGAGCGCCTGGGTTGAGAGCGGTCCGACGAGCGATTCCACCGCAGCGCGGAATCCGGAAAATCCAGCGATGTGCTCGACATGTCCTGGCAGCAGCAACTGATTCACCATGTAAAGGGCGAGCAGCGCCGTCATTCCATAGTAGGAGAATCGTTCCCATGCTTCGGTGAAGGCGAGGTAGAAAAGGCCCTTGGGGTGACCCATGAAGGTCGCGTCGCTGGCGCGCGTCAAAGTAGTTTCGCCCGTGGTCACCGTATCGTGCTCGCCTCCCGTTTGCGCAGCACCCTAACAGACGGACGCGCGCCGTTGCTAGCGAAGTTGGCGTGGAGATGAATCGCCGTAGTATCTTAGGCGATATGAAAGCAACTATGCTCTATCTTTTCTTTGCGGCGTCGCGGTGATGATCGTCACGTTTGAGCCGGGTGCATGCACCGCCTGGCATACGCATCCACTCGGTCAGACGTTAATCGTGACGTCCGGTCTTGGATGACCGCACCAGCGCCATGGTTTTTGGACGCGACATCTTTGGCACGGCCTGCCTAAGCTGCGCGTGATGACCACGATTGACATTTGGATTCAGCTCGAAAATCACGCCTGGGATGTTTCCCCTTCCTGGCCGATCGATCGCATGACTTCGACCGGCACCTTGCCGGTGGGACCGTTGCGACAGGTGCAAATGCGTTCGCCGGTGAGTGGCGCCAGCCGGACGCGGATGATGCAGCGCCCCATGAGCACCGAGGCGTTGCTGCTGCGGCGTTACTCGAAAAATTGGCAGGCGCCGGCGGACCGAAAAGTTAATCCGTGGGACTTGAACGAACCCGATCCCACCGATGCTGGCACCATGGGCACCATCCCGGGCGCAACGATTGAGTGCAATGTCGGCGACACGGTGCGGGTGCATTTCCGCAACATGGATTTGCGATCGATGCCCTCCGCGCCCTGGGTCCGCGGGGAACCGCTGGCCGTGCTCAAGCGCACGCATTCTTTACACACGCATGGGTTCACCTTTCCCGCGAAATACGATGGCGCTTATCCATTGTCACCACCGGATGTGAACCAGCCGATCGATACGGCCGAGCGGAGCCTCTGGAATGCCATTGGGGTAAAAGGCGCGTTCAAGCAGGGCGACCGTGTCCCGCCGGGCGGCAGTTTTACCTACACTTGGGAAGCGCCTGGGCCGGCGAACGCGGGCGTCTGGATATATCACGACCACTCAGTCGCCGACATGGAAAGCACGATGCGCGGGGCAATCGGCTTTGTCGTCATCCACAACCCGGCTGATAAATTAAATGAGGTAGCGATCACATCCGACCGTCTGCCCGGCGGTTCCTGGATTGGCTCGCCCTTGGTGCCTAAGGAAATCAAGATCCGCGATCGACAGCCGGGCGTGCTGGATACCGTGCTAGGTAGTCTCACCGTCGAACCGTCGGGTCACTTCGGTAACAAACCGAAGCCCGTACTCCAGGTAGGCAGCCTCTACCTCAAACTCACCAAGGACTTCTCCTTGTTAGAAGGACTAAGCCTCGGCACGTACCGCCAGCCGCCCGATCAGGCGCTATACCTCCTTTGTTTCCACGACATGGAAGGCGCCGGCACTTGTATCAATGGCCGACAATTCCTCGGCAACACGCCCACCATTGTCGCGGGAGCGCAGACGCGCATGCGCTTCGGACTCGCGGGCATGGGTGAGTCGTTTCACACTTTTCACATCCACGGTCATCGCTGGGTCATCCCCGGGCCCAGCGGAAAGGCGCCCACTGCGATCGAACAAAGCACACAGACAGAGCCGACTTCCCAATTCGAAGATACAAAGGTCTTCGGCCCCGGCGCTTCCTTTGCCTTTACGCTTGAGGAGGGCAAAGGCCTTCTCCGCGCCAATCCGCCACAAGGCGAATGGCACCTGCATTGCCATGTTCCCAGTCACATGATGCACGGCATGGTCGGCTCATTGTTAGTCATCAATGGCGGTGAACTCGCGCTGCCGTTGCCGGAAGGTCACGCTCTGCCGCCGGACCCGGTAGCCGACGAACCGCACGCGCCTGTCACGGTGGACGTTCATATCAACGAGCGCGACTTCACTCCGGCACACGTTTTCATCGTGGTGGGTGATAGCGTGCGCTGGATCAATGACGCGCTTACTGCTCACGGCCCGGGCTCACTCGACGGGGGCTTCAAAGGCAACGCCCTTTTACATACTCAGACCTACACCGAGATGTTCCGAAAGCCGGGTATCTTTCGCTATAACTGCATCTATCGCGACCACACTCACAACGCGGGCGACCTTATGGGCCCGCTCGTCGTCGTTTCGGCGAAGCCCATCCATGTGACTGACGGAAGCAATAGCGCCGGGTCATCACTGCCAGCACCCGCACCTGCCTCCTCTACACCGACCTCTCCCACCGTGCATCAGATTCAGATCGATGCCTCGGGCTTCTCTCCAAAAACCGTCATGATACAAGCCGGCGACATCGTCAATTGGATGAATATCGACAGTTCGGCTCACCAGGTCACCGACGACACCCATTCATGGTTCAGCCCCATCCTTCCCGGCGGCACCGCCTTCGCCAAAACCTTTCCGACCGCCGGCACCATCGCTTATCATTGCCACATCCATCACGAGATGACCGCCACGCTCATCGTCAACTGAACGACAGCGCCCAAGATCACAGTTAATCCAAGTATCGACGAAACGAGTTTCCGAAAATCGTAGGTTTGCCATCGCGCCTAAGTTGCAAAGTTGCGCTTGACGGTGCCGGCTATAGGTCTTGTCTTGCAATCGATCAAATTGAAGGAGTTCAGAAGATGGAAATTAGAAGAACTGGATCTCAAGAGAGGGTGATGATTGAGAGTTGAAAGTTGAGAGCGAGTCCGAAAGGATGACATTCAGTAGATGGAAATTAAACGAATTGGATCGCAGCCGTCAGGTGAAGGGCCTGCGGACTGGTTTACCGGCAGAGTTCGCATTGACCCGCTGTTCGAGGCACTCGAACCGGCACGTGCTCGTGGCGCGGGCGTTACGTTCGAGCCGGGTGCTCGCACCGCCTGGCATACACATCCGCTCGGTCAGACGTTGATTGTCACGTCAGGTCTCGGCTGGGCGCAGCGGTGGGGCGGCCCGATCGAGGAAATCAGGCCCGGCGATGTGGTCTGGTTTACGCCGGGTGAGAAGCATTGGCATGGCGCTACGCCAACGACCGCGATGACTCATATCGCCATTCAAGAAGCGCTCGACGGCAAGGTCGTCGATTGGATGGAGAAGGTGACAGACGAGCAATACAAGAAGTGATCAGTGATCCGTAGCGAGAAGAGTTGATAGTTCCTCCTTCGTTGAAAGTACGGCGTGACAAGTGAGAGTTGAGAGCTGAATGCTGAATGGAGCGAGCAGGGATGAGCGACATGTCCGGGAACGCTGACCGAATCATCCCGCCGCGAATGACACGGTCGTTTTCGCGCTTGAGGCTTAGAAGTTAGTGGTCCACCCGGCTGTCGATCGCGATCCAGTTCACTTCCCAAGTCTTGCCGCCGTCTTCGGAGAACGCTTGTTCGAAGCGACAGGAGTCCGGTTTGATGTCGGAAATGACGAACCGGACCAGGATCGCCCGCCCGTTAAAAGTTTCCTGATCATAAAATTCGCCGCGACCATCTTTGAACGCGTCGATGGTAGGCGGACTCATGCTGCCGGCCGCGCTGCTGGCAAAGTTAAGACTCCATTGGTGCGATTGCGGATTGTAGAGCCGCAGACTCAAGGCCTCGATGTGTCCAGCCGGGCCTTTCACGTCGAGCTCCACGACGTTCGCTCGTCCGTTCCATACTTTCCTGACGTCGGTCGTTCCCCAGTATTCCATCCAGGAATTGGAATGACTCAGCGGATGATCGAGACGCCAAAGGTGCGTGTGCCATTTTCCGATCTCGAAATCAAAATCGTGCTGCCCGTCGTGGAGGGTGTCCGGCTTTCGTGACGGGGCGGCAGTCGACTGAGCGAAGGTCTGTGACAATAGCGGGGTAACTATACAGAAGAAGGTGAAAAGGGCCTGCAGTGACGAGCGGTTCATTTTCATTTTTTTGTCGGGTCTTTGGATGATGCCTCGCCTTTCCTTGTGTGCGGTACAAACTGCCGCAGCAGATCGGCAAAGCGAATTCCAAGATTAGCGAGATTTCTACGGGATCCAAAGAACTTCAGGTTAATCGGCTGCAATTCCGTGAATCGACTGTGGTCGATTGGATGGAAAAGGTCAGCGACGAACGGTATCAGCGCCGATCGCGCAGTGATCGTGATCAGTGATCAGTGATCCGTAGCGAGAAGAGTTGATAGTTGATAGTTGAGAGCTGAATGCTGAATGGAGCGGATGGGGTGAGTGGCATAGAACGGTACAAGCTGGACTGGCCTTACAACGAGGGTAGGAGCGAGTGAGCGCGGGCAGCGAACGAATTTCAAAGCAGGAAGCGAATTTAAAATGATTTCCTGGGTTCCTGATTTCCTTAGATATCTCTGCGGCAAACCCGTCGACTGGATGGAAAGGTCAGTGACGAGCAATATCGGAGAAGTTGATGGTTGATCCGCCTTCGCACAAGGCTATGGCGCGATAGGTGGTTGAGCGTTGAGAAAAAAATCCGGCCGAACAGAAGGAAACAAAGGGAAGCAAGGCTTAGCGGAATTTTCGTTCGCTACGTTATCTTCTGTTTACTCTCCGATTATCTTGACCAGTACTCGCTTTCGCCGTCGGCCGTCGAATTCGCCGTAGAAAATTTGTTCCCAGGGTCCGAAATCCAGTTTGCCCTTGGTGATCGCGACGACGACTTCCCGGCCCATGATCTGACGTTTGAGATGCGCGTCAGCGTTGTCTTCGCCGGTCCGGTTGTGTCGATAGGCGTTTGTCGGGGCGTGCGGCGCTAATTTTTCCAGCCACAGCTCATAATCGTGATGAAGGCCGGGTTCGTCGTCGTTGATGAATACCGAAGCCGTGATGTGCATTGCGTTAACCAGACAAAGACCCTCCATTACGCCGCTCCGGTGAACGACGTCCTCGATCTTCGGTGTGATGTTGATGAATCCCCGTCGATCCGGAACTTCGAACCAAAGATGTTCAGTGAGTGATTTCATATCAGAGAAGTTGATGCTTCATCCGCCTTCGCTAACCAGCCTTCGCGCAAGGCTGCGGCGGGTCAAGAGGCTCCGGCGTGACAAGTAGTCGAGAGTTGAGAGTCAACGCGAGCGAAAATTGTAGGGATGCTCTCTGCGCGAGTACCCGCCCGACTGGTTGGGCGTTTGCCGCGGCAAACGCCTCTACAACACCGAACGCTGATTGATTGACACTCAATCGGCCAGAGATATGATCGGCGCCGTGCCGGAACAGACGGAGACGCGTCGCGCCAGTCGATATGACGCAGTTATCGCGACCCTTGTCGGGCTCTGCGCTTTGTGTGTTTCCGCTTACACCGCCTACGTGCAGCGCCAGCAAGTGCGCGCGGCGGTATGGCCCATCCTCGAATTCGACAGTGGCAATGGGCCCATTCACTTTACCCTCGCCAACAAAGGGGTCGGACCGGCGATTATCCGGCATGTCATTGTAAAAGTGGATGGCCAGCCGGTGAGGAATTGGAAGGAGGCACTCGAGAAAATACTAGGACCTGGGGAGCATCTGGGTTCGGAGAGCGACATGAGTGGCCATGTGTTCGCCGCGGCTGAATCGAGGACCGTCTTCACTCCGCACGATGCCGAAAATAATCCGCTCAATTTCGACAAATCGAATCCGCTCTGGGTGAAGATGAATAAGGAACGCCTCCGCGTGACGACCGAAATCTGTTATAGCTCCACGCTCGGCGAATGTTGGATCCTGCGCGCGGGCGGGTTGACACCCAGCACCACCACCGAGACTCGTCGTTGCCCGAGTCCGTCAGCGACCAGTTTCCAGCAGTAGTTGAGCAGCCGCCGACTGAATGCAAACGATCAATGACGAACAGTATCACAGAAGTGATCGGTGATCAGTGATCGGTGATCCGTAACCTGAAGAGTTGAGAGCGATTGGTTGATCCGCCTTCGTTGCGACGGCGCGACCAGCCTTCGCCAAGGCTACGGCTTGGCAAGCGAGTTGAAGAGAGGAGAGTGGTTTGGAAGGAGAGATAAATGCCCGCCATTTTCGATCGTGTCATCACCCTGAATCTTATCGCGAACGCCGCGATTTTTTATGTGGCGGCGCGCCTGTATTTGCTGCCTTTGGTTCCACGCATTCGACCGCAGCAAATTCTTGTTCCGATCCTGCTCTTGCATTCAATGCGACATCTGGGACTGATGTTCCTGACTCGCGGCGCGACTTTTCCAGGAATGCCGCCGCAGTTTGCGTATCCGGCCGCGTTTGGCGATCTGATAACTGCCGTCCTTGCGTTCGCAGCAATTCCACTTGTGTTGCGCGGCAGTCGCCTGGCCAAGCCAGCGGTATGGACTTTCAATGTTTTCGGAACCGTCGATCTGCTCGCAGCGATCACCTTTGCCACGATTTACAATGCGCCAGTGAGAATGGGACCGGCCTATTGGATCCCGGCTTTTTGGGTTCCGTTGTTGTTGGTGACACATTACGTCACTTTTGTTCTTCTTCGTCGGCGTTGGCAGCTTTGAGTCGAATTGATTCTCAACCCCCGGCGCTGAACGCGGGCTGGGGGGGCTATGTGCATTACGCAGAATTTTCACGACTTCCTCGACCGCCATTTTTTGGCATCTTTAACAAATAGAATGGCGCGTTCTGCAAGTGACAGCTGCTCGGGGCGAAGTAGTTTCAGAACATGAATGCGACCAAAGTCCAAGCTTATGCAGCACAAAGCCCAACTTCGGGTCTGGCTCCGTTTGGTATTAGCCGGCGTGAAGCCAGCACCCAGGATGTCGAAATAGAAATCCTGTTCTGCGGCATCTGCCACTCCGATCTGCATTCGGTGCGCAACGAGTGGAGCGAGTTCATGCCCACTAACTATCCGATCGTGCCCGGCCATGAGATCGTCGGCCGCGTCACCAAAGTCGGGTCGGCAGTTACGAAATTTAAGCGCGGTGACCTCGCGGCGGTTGGTTGCATGGTCGATTCGGACGGCACCTGCCCGCATTGCAGGGATGGTCTTGAGCAATTCTGTCCGAACATGATCCTCACCTTCAACTCCCCGGACAAACATCTCGGAGGCGTGACTTATGGCGGCTATTCCGACAGCATCGTCGTGGACGAACGCTTCGTTCTGCGCGTCCCTTCAAACCTTAAGCTTGCCGGAGCCGCTCCGCTGCTCTGCGCGGGCATCACAACATTTTCTCCAATGCGCCACTGGGGTGTCAGTAAGAGCAAGAGAGTTGGCGTAGTCGGTCTCGGCGGACTGGGTCACATGGGAGTAAAGTTCGCTCGCGCGTTCCGAGCTCACGTTGCTGTTTTCACCCATTCGCCTAACAAGAAGGAGGACGCGCTTCGACTCGGCGCCGACGAAGTCGTTGTCTCCAGCAATGCCGACGAGATGAAAAAGCACGCGGGGAGTTTCGACTTCATTCTCGACACCGTTTCCGCCAATCACGACATCAACGCTTATATCAATTTACTCGGCGTCGACGGCAATCTTACGTTGGTCGGCGCTCCGGCAGAGCCTCTCGCGGTCCCGGCATTCAGCCTCATCGTGCGGCGTCGCAGTTTCTCCGGGTCTAGCATTGGCGGCATCGCCGAAACCCAGGAGATGCTCGACTTTTGTGGCGAGAATAATATCACGGCCGATGTCGAAGTCATCCCGATCCAGAAGGTCAACGAAGCCTACGAAAGATTGCTCAAGTCGGATGTGAAGTATCGGTTCTCCATCGACATGGCGTCGCTTAAATCGGAGTGATCAACAGGTTAAACAAAATTGTAGCCGCTGTAGCCACGGCCCTATGGGCCGTTTGATCGTATGAAGCTACACCGACGTGGACCGGCCACAGGCCGGTGGCTACAACATACGTGAAATCGCACTAAGGAGGAAAAATGAAAAAGCGGAAACTGGGGAGGAGCAATTTGGAAGTCTCAGCGATCGGGCTGGGATGCATGGGAATGAGCTTTGGCTACGGTCCGCCGGCAGACAAGCAAGAGATGATCTCGGTGATTCGCAAGGCGGTTGACCTTGGCATCACATTCTTCGATACCGCTGAAGTTTACGGCCCATTCACAAACGAAGAACTCGTGGGCGAAGCTCTCGCTCCCATGCGTGAGCGAGTGGCGATAGCCACCAAGTTCGGGTTCGATACCACCGTCGATCCCAGGGGGACGCAGGGTGCGCCAGCCCTTAATAGTCGGCCGGAGCACATCAAAGACGTCGCTGAAGCTTCGCTGAAGCGGCTTAACACCGATGTGATCGATCTGTTCTACCAACACCGAGTGGATCCCGATGTGCCAATTGAAGATGTGGCAGGTACAGTGAAGGAATTAATTCGCGAAGGCAAGGTCAAGCACTTCGGACTTTCCGAGCCGGGGGTGCAAACCATCCGTCGCGCGCACGCAGTGCAGCCGGTGACGGCGCTCCAAAACGAATACTCATTGTGGTGGAGAAAACCTGAGGAGGACGTATTCCCGACGCTTGAGGAACTCGGAATCGGCTTTGTTCCATTTAGCCCTCTAGGAAGAGGCTTTCTTACGGGAAAGCTGAACGAGAACACGACGTTCGATAGTTCGGACTTCCGCAACACGCTCCCGCGCTTTACACCGGAGGCTCGAAAGGCGAATCAGGCGTTGGTTGATCTACTCGGCAAAATCGCAAAACGGAAAAAAGCGATGCCTGCTCAGATCGCGCTGGCCTGGTTGCTTGCTCAGAAGCCGTGGATCGTTCCAATCCCCGGGACCACGAAGTTGCATCGGCTCGAAGAAAATATCGGAGCAGCTTCGATTGAACTTACGCCAGACGATCTTCGCGAAATCGAAAACGCCGCATCAAAGATTAGTGTGCAGGGGGATCGGTATCCCGAAAAGCTGGAGCAAATGACCGGTCGCTAGAGAAAGTGAAAAGTGATCAGTGATGAGTAGCCAGACGACGCGGCCTGAGGGCAGGCCGTCTCCAGCGTTTTTCATCGATGCATGCCGATGGAGCCGGGCCGCGCTCGGCCCGCAAGCAACCGCACCAAACTATTTATGAGATTGCTTTGCTTCTAAGCGTTATCGAGAATTTCGGCGACTTTCTTCATCGTGTTCCAATTGCGCGTGGTAGCAGGCACGCCGAGGAGCTTCTCGATCTTACCGAGATAACTGATCGCCTTCATCTGCCGACGATACAGACCCAGGATGAATCTGCCCTGGATCGCAATGATCTTCAGAAGCCAGTCATCGTCCGAGGGTAGACTGAGAGGAACGTCGAATGTTTGATGTGCGCCGCGGCGAATCCGTCCGCTGGCGGATTTGAGGTTTGATGTTTGACGTGAGTCGGACCCAATGGCTCGCCGAAGCGGTTTGGCTAAGACGCTAACGAACCGCGTTATGTCCGGACCGGAGGGTTGCCGCGCGAAAGGACCTTTTGATGCCAGCTTGATAACGTCGCGCGCAGGACAAATCATAATCTCGCTTTTAAATGGCAATTTTTTAGCGATTGCAGCACGCAGAGCCGATTCGCTGACGTTTTTGCGGACAACAAATGTGCCGACCGCGCCGACATTCACGACACCGAACCTGGTCAACTGCTTGGCGATCAATGCCGGTCGGCATCGATTCGCTTTGCCGACGTTTACCCCACGGAGAAAGACAACCCACTTCATAAGTTTATAGTTGGTGGTTCCTTCTCCGTTAAAACTACGGCGGGACAAGTGATAGTTGACAGTCGCAGCACGGAGCACGTCTCACAAGTTGGTCTGGATGAACTTGGGACTGGCATGAACATCAATCTGCCTCAAAACAGTTTCGCCGGAGGTAATGAATCGATGCGGTGTGTTCGCGGGAATGACAACGATGCCGCCTGCCTGTACCTCCCGCTCTTCATCTCCGACCGTGATGGTGGCGCAGCCTTCGATGATGAATGCTACTTCAACGTACGGATGCTCATGCAAAGGCGGGCCTTGCTCGGGCCTGGCCTTGACGATGTAGGCCGAGAACGGCGCGCCCTGAGTTTCGCCGACGAACTCATAGGACATTCCAACAAACGGCAGCTGCTCGAGATTGATGAAGCTCATGCCGGAATCTACGGGAAAGTTTGGGAAGTTCCCGCCTGAACTTGGAGGCAGCGGGTGCATCAGCTGGGCGTGAAAATGAGTTATCGGGGTCGTTTTCTCGATGTATGGTCGCCAAGTCAGAGGAGTTCGCGGAGAAAGATCGGAAGTGTGCGCAAGAGCACAGAGTGGGGCAGCGAGCGAGACTCGGGACGTGTTTGAATGAAAGCCGCCTGTTTCCTGGTTCTCGTCACCGTGTTCGCCTTCGCGCCGCTGGCACAGGCGCAGCAGGCTGGGGTGATCGATGATCCGGATAGCTTTGTCAATGTGCGAGCCGGAAAGAGTGCGGACGCCGCCGTGATTGCAACGGTGAAAACCGGAGAGCCGTTTACGTTCGAGTGCGAAAACGACGCGGAGTGGTGCAAAGTTACGCTGGCCTCGGGTAAGTCCGGCTGGATGCATCTCAGCCGCATTCGCCTTCATTTCAACGAGAAGGATTTGCCGATCCATGAGAGGGATTCGTCCGGGCCCTCGGAGATCGAACAATTCGCGCGTGGGCGAGGATTCAATTATGCCGCGGACACCCGGCGCGCGGCGCGCGGCGACTCCAAGGCGCTCAAACAATTCTTCTCCCTCGCGCAAGATGCCGATGGCGCAGCAGCAGAAAGTGTCAGCGGGGTTCCCACGGTGGTTTATCATCTTCTCGGCGACGAGAAGTTCGCGAGATTCCTTCTCGCTCAACCGTTGCCGTATCGAATGATGGTGCGGAACCGGATCCTGAGCGACGGCCTTATGCCTCCCGCCAGTGTGTATCTGAGTCGCCATTTTCCGCAAACAGCCAAGGCTCTGTTTCGACGCGAGATGGTCGATTGGTTTTCGCCTAACGATCTTTATGCGATCCGCAAAGTCTTCACCGACGAGTTGGAGCTGAGCGGATCTAAAGTCGTGCGCGCGGAGTTGATCGAGAAGAAGACGGGCCGGGTGCTATTGGATCTGACGCCCGATGACATCGGCACGGGCGCGCAGCGCGAAGGCGAAGTCCTCTGGTCGCCCGATTCGAAACGCGTCGCCTGCCTTTCGAGCGACTTGACCGAACAACGCGGCAACTTGTTCAGCACACCGCGCCCGGCTCCGCACAAGAAGCAGACTGCGGTTTACCAGCTCTCCGGCGATTCATTCGCCCGCGTCGAGCTGCCGCTAAGCGAAGTGCCCGGGCGTGACGGCGACACTGAACTGAACGGCGCGATCCTTGGTCATGAATATACCGAGCCAGTGCGTTGGCAGAAGCCAAACGTGCTCGTCCTCGAGAGACACGAGTATTACGAGAAGATGGGACCCACGTCGATCGGCGATATAAAGTTTGAGTCGATACACACCTTGTCTCGCTGGTATTGGATCACCGCGACGATCACAGCAGACGGGAAAGCGAATCTCGTCTGGAAATCTCGCAAAAATTGACCATGAAGCGCGAGGAAGTGCAGGGCAACGATTCGCGGGCGCATTCTCCACGCCTCTCAGCAAGTGTGACGAAGCTTGACGATCACGCGTTCGCAAGGTCACATCGGGCGTAGTGTTGCGATTCGTTCTCGGATTACTCGCGATTTTCTGCCTGGCCGGATGTGAAAAGAAGAGCGGCGAAGCCGTCGTGCTTACGAAAGAGCATATTGCCGCCGCGCCGCCAGCGAGCGAAACGGCGACTCCAAGTGCATCGGCAACGAGCGACGAGCAGCCGCGTCCAATCGGCGATGATGAGATCACGGTGGATGGATATGTAATGAAACCGGAGGCGCGCGGAACGAGTCGCGATCCGCGCGCGTTGAAGGACGAACAGTGGCTCGTAAAAGTTCGAATGAGTGATAATGGGCGCACGTTCAACGTTCAGGCGGATCAAGGGCAATTCGGCAAACTGAAGGAGGGCGATCGGATACAGGTGAAGTACCGGCTCGGAAAATACACGAAGACTGTGTGGGGCGCGGAGATAGGGAAAACCAAGAAGTGAGAAAGTTTGGAAGTTGAAGCTAAGCGCAGATTAGTCGGACTTGGAATGGGCGCGCGTTGACACGAATAAATCCGTTGACAAGCAGCCGCTCCGCTTGGAAAGTCCAATTCCCGACGGAAGCATCCCGTCCCGTCCGTTCCTTGCGCCATATGACGACTCAACTTCTCCAGGAAGCAGCCCAGGTTATCCCGAATCAGCAACTTCTGATCAACGTCGTCTCCAAGCGCGTCCGACAGCTCGGTTTGGGACATCGGCCCATGGTGGAGACGACTCCGCGGATGTCGCTTACCGATATTGCGCTCAAGGAAATCATCGCCGGCAAGTTGACCTTCGAGCCGCTTGGGAGTTCGGACGGCGCCTAAGCGGGTCCACAGGCAATCTTGCCTGTGCCTGGTATGTCGCCTGAGTCGATTGTTAATCGCAAGGCGCTTCGCGATTATCATGTTCTCGAGCGCTACGAAGCCGGCATCGAGCTGAAGGGCAGCGAAGTCAAATCCATCCGCGCGGGCAAGGCAAACATCGGCGATGCTTTTGCGCGAATCGAAAATGGCGAAGCCTTTCTTTATAACGCCGATATTCAACCGTACGAACGCGCCAGCCACGAAATCCCGGCCGCAAAACGCGTTCGCAAATTGTTGCTCCACCGTCAGGAGATCGACAAGCTTTATGGCGAAACGCAAGTCGCCGGCCGCGCGCTGGTGGTTCTCAAGCTTTACTGGAAAAACGGAAAGCTCAAAGCCGAGCTCGGTGTTGCCCAAGGTAAAGTGGCACGCGACAAACGCGCGGATTTGAAGAAGCGCGCCGTTGATCGGGAGACCGCGCGTGAAGTCGCGCGCTTCAACCGCAAACACGGCGGAACATAGGCGTCCTTGCCTGTGCTGCCGGCAGGCTTCTAGCCTGTCGATTATCCACTTCGCAGCAGCTTGCCGCGAAGTTCCCCGTGACGCACTGTAAATTGCTGAGATGGATCTTCGCGTCTTACTGCTCGTAGCAGTTCTCCTCTTCATCGTTTGGGTGATTGCGCGTCTGATCCGCGCGGCGCGTTACTCCTTGCGCGATAAAGCCGTCCTCATCACGGGCGGCTCACGGGGACTTGGGCTCGTGCTCGCGCGCCAAATTTGCGCGGCTGGCGGAAAGGTCGCGCTCATTGCGCGCGATGCTGAGGAACTCGGCCGCGCCAAAGCGGACCTCACCCGGCGCGGAGGCCGGGTTCTTACGCTTCAATGCGATCTGTTTAATACAGAGCAAATTCGATCTGCTGTTCGGCAAATCATCGATCGCTTCGGCAAGATCGATATCTTGATCAACAACGCCGGTATCATCGAGGTCGGCCCGCTCGAACACATGACGCGGGAAGATTTCGAGCGCGCCATGCGACTGCATTTTTGGGCGCCCTTCGAATTGATTTCACAGATTGTTCCTGAAATGCGTATGTGGGGCGGTGGGCGGATCGTCAATATCTCTTCGATCGGCGGTAAAGTCGCTGTACCCCACCTTGCGCCATACAGCGCAAGCAAATTTGCGCTCACCGGTTTCTCTGACGCGGTTCGTGCCGAGCTCGCGCGTGATAACATTCATGTCACAACCGTCGCGCCGGGGATGATGCGCACAGGGTCGCACGTGAATGCAAAATTCAAAGGCAAACACGACATCGAGTTCGCCTGGTTCGCCGCTTCGGCTGGCGCGCCGCTGATCTCCATTAACGCCGATCGCGCCGCGCGAAAAATTCTTGCTGCCTGCCGTCGCGGTCAGCCTTCGCTTACGCTCACATTTGCCGCGCGGACGGCGATTCTTGGGAACGCACTCTTTCCAAACATCACCGGCTACATGATGAAGCTCGTGAATCGTGTATTGCCAAAGTCCGCCGGAGCGGACGGAAACGAAGCACGGCCCGGTTCCGAAACGCGCCGTATCATTCCCAATTTTGTAACGCATTTGGCCGATGAAGCCACAACGCGCAACAACCAGGCGCGCCGGAACATAGACTCGTAGCCCGTGCGTCCAGCCCCGAATGCTTTCGGGGCCGGGCGCATGGGCGACACGCTTGTATCCCGCCTCGCTTTCTTATCTCTCAGCAATGACTAAACGCCTTTTCGTCGCGATTGATCCGCCGGAATCAACGCGCAAATTCCTTGCAGGCCTTGATCCGTACATTCGAGGCGTGCGCTGGACTGATGTGGAGCAGATGCACTTGACGCTCGCTTTCTTCGGCGACGTGCCAGACGCGGTGGATCTTGCCCTACGCGAAAAACTCAGTGCAATTCAGTTCGGCGCATTCTTCCTGCCGATCACCGATGTCGGCACGTTTCCTCCGAAAGGCCTGCCGAAAATCATTTGGATCGGCGTCGGTAGCGGACATCCGCATCTGTTCCAAATCCACAAGCGGGTGCAGGAAGCTGCGCTGGCCGCTGGCATCGAGCCGGAACTACGTCCCTGGCATCCGCACCTTACGATTGCGCGCTGCCGAGATGTCGCGCCGCAATCGATTCGCAAGTTTTTGCAGTCGAATGCCGATCTCGATGCGGGAATGATTCGCGTCGAGGCATTCCATCTGTATTCGAGCAAGCTGACGCCCGCCGGCCCGATTCACACCCGCGAGTTAACGGTGCATTGCCGGGAATAGCGCTGTAGCCGCTTCGCTGTGCGAAGCGCACCGCTGGTAGCTTTGCCCCGCGGGCGTCGCGCGTCTCACAGAGGCGCGGCTACACGTTTTATAGACCTTTGCTCGACAGTGGCGCGGCTACGTGCTCAAGAGATCGCCGTTCGGCCGGCACGCCAATCCAGGCCTCTACTAGTGCGCCAAAAATCATCAGCCCAGCCGCGAGCAGATATCCAAAGAATAACGCCGTGATCGATCCCGTGCCGATGATCCATCCGAACAACACTGGCGCGCCCACGCCGCCTGCAAGTGTTCCAATTGCGAAGAAGATTGCGATCGCCAGAGCGCGGACTTCCAACGGGAAAATTTCGCTTACCGTCAAATACGCCGAGCTGGCTGCAGCCGACGCGATGAAGAAAATGATGGTCCAGGCGACTGTTTGCGTTTGGGCGGTCAGCAATCCGGCGCGAAAAAGTAAGCCGGTCAGCGCGAGCAAAATCCCGGCAAGACCGTAGGTCGCAGCGATCATTTTTTTGCGACCGATGCTGTCGAAGAGATGTCCAAGTAACAACGGTCCGAGCACATTTCCAAGCGCGAACGGCAGGAGATAGCGGCCCACATTTTGCTCGGGCACGCTGTAAAACCGCATCAGCACGAGCGCGTAAGTAAAAAAGATCGCGTTGTAAAAGAAGGCCTGCGTCAGCATCAACACAAAACCAAGAAATGAACGCCGCCGATGTTCGTGCACGATGGCATGCCAGATTTCCCACCAGGGCGTATGCGTGCGCGTTCGAACCCGCGTCGGCAGCAGATTCCTGTAGCGTCGGTCTATAACCGCCGAAACCTTCGTGCCTGCGATCTTTCGCTCCACTTCGCCAACAATCTGTTCCGCTTCCGGATTCCGTCCGTGAATCATCAGCCAGCGCGGACTTTCTGGAATCCATCGGCGAAAAAAAATCACAATGAGACCGAGCACAGCGCCAATCGCGAACGCGCAGCGCCATCCCAGCCAGATTGGCAACCTGCGCGGATCAAGCAGCACAAGCGTCGCGGCCGCGCCGAGTGCAGCGCCAATCCAGTACGAACCGTTAATCATCAAATCCACCCGGCCGCGGACACGCGCCGGAATCAACTCGTCGATCGCCGAATTGATCGCCGCATATTCTCCGCCGATGCCGGCACCGGTCAGCGCACGAAAAACCGCATAGCTTGCGAAGTTCCAGGAAAACGCGGATAGCGCCGTGCCGATCAGATAAACAGCGACCGTTATGAAGAACAATTTCTTTCGACCAAACCGGTCCGTTCCATAACCAAAGAGCAATGCGCCCAGCACTGCCCCTGCGAGATAGCAGGTGGCGCTCGCGCCCACCTGCGTGTCGGTCAATCCGAGCGTTTCATGGCGCGTTAAGATCCCGCCTAAGGCACCGGCCAGCGTGACTTCCAGACCATCGAGAATCCAGGTCGCGCCGAGTGAAACGACAATCAGCCAATGCCAGCGGCTCCAAGGCATCCGGTCCAGCCGCGCCGGCACGTAGGACTCGATAATTTCGCCGTCCGCCATATTTCTCGATCAAGTAAGGAGTAGCCACGACTCTGCGAGCCGTGAGACCATCAAGTTGTAGCCACGGCCCTATGGGCCGTCCAGGTCATCGCTTCGCGATCTCGCAAAAATATTCCGCTACGTTTGGCTTAAAATAAAAATACCAAAGCGAGGCGCCGCCAAACAAAGTGCCGTTGATGATCGCGCGCCACATGATCGCGTGATGCATCAGATTCAGTGCGCCAAGAATCGACGCGTAAACAACGATTAGCGCGAACATCGCAATCACGACGTGACGCGACCAATGCCTTTGAGTCGCGAATCCGTAACCAATGCACGCCATTAGGATTCCGATAACGGCAACGAGCGGCGCGGCGATGTGCAGCCATTCCTCACGCGTGACGCGCTCGCCGCCCATGACGTGTGGGCCGATATCGAGAATCGCGAGCACGATCGACAAGTACATGCCGAGCGAGGCTAACGCCGCAAACCATGCCAGAATTCGAATCGCAAACGGTCGCCTTATCTTGCTCACCGAAGAGTAATAGCTACTTACCGTCCTCTTCTCCAGTTTGTTCGCGACTCAGCGATACATCTGGGGTCCAGGTTTCCCGAGTAGTTTGTCCCTTGCGAGAACGCGGCTACCTTCATTCTCCGTTAGCCGAAAATCACAATGTCAGCGAACCGCATCCAGCATTGGATTCCGCAGTTTTATTTGCGGTACTTCGCCGTCCCCGGATTCCGCAGCAAAAAGAATGCGAAAATCTGGGTGATGGATGCGAATACTGGGGATGTTCGGAAAGAAAAAGTGCACGCGGTGGCGTCAACAGAATTTCTCTACTCGCACGACAAAGGAGACGGTACGCGCTGTTACCGCGTTGAGAATGAGTTAGCTGAGTTGGAGACAATTATCGCCCGACTCTACCCACGCATCGCGGACGGCTATCCGGATCTTTCCGCGGCGTGGGGTATCAAGAAGTTCGCTGCCTTATTTATCATAACTCTCATGTTGCGGCATCCGCAGATGGAGAATGAAACGCGAGAGATGCATCGCAGAATGCTGGATATTTACGAACGGGTACCCAAAAATACGCAAGGACGACCGCAGGTGAGTCATATCTTTCAGAATGGAAAAGCCTTTGAGTTGGACACATCCGATTATGAGGAATACAAAGCAGCAGACGAGAACCGACTCAAACAAATGTTTGCCGAACAAATTCGGCCCCTCGCCGTCAACCTGACAGACTTACTTTTTCGAAAACGGTGGGCCTTCCTATGCACGGATGCACCTGTTTTTTTCACATCCGACAAACCGGTCGCGAAGGTACACCCTGACCGGCGCACATTTGGCATCGGCACGCCGGGCGTACATCTTTACTTTCCAGTCACCCCGACACGAATGCTCTGGATGAGCGACCGAAATGGGGATGAATCAGACGGTTTTTATCCCCTACCGGTATCCGAGGCCGCCGTTTTGAATATGTTTACGATGGCGAACACCTCGACATTACTTCTTTCGCATGAGCAGCCAGACCGAGCACTGCGTGAAGTTGATATTTATATGACGCAAATGCGGCGCGCGTTCGTTGCGTGACCGGTGCTGCGTAATTCTGATTTAGTTCGACTGACTCGCCCGCTAGGACTCGATAATCTCTTCCCGTTCGAGGACCACCTCACGTCTTCGAACGCTGCTTTGATTTTTCCTTTTGGGAATTGGATCTGGCCCCCAGACCATGAATGTTGCTGAACTCGTCCCAGCCTTCTTAAAGACCGACAGTTTTCTTAGCTGCTCGAGATTGTCGCCGCAATAGATGACACGAGTGTCGATAACCGCGGACGGTTTTGACGCGGCTTTGGCCATCGCTCGAGCATAAAAGCGCCGCGACCTTCGTCAACGATCCGCTACATCTCTCCGACCGCGAACTTTGTAAACGTTGCGGCGCTTTAGTTCCGTTAGAAAATTGCGAGTATTCAGTGCGGCTTTTCCTCATAGAGTTTTCGGAACGCGGGATCCGCGCGCAACGGGTCCCACGTTGGATCGAGCCTTAAGAGCACGGGCGTGATAGGCGTGCCGTAAAGCGGGCTTTTATAAGGTATTTCCATGAGCCGCGTGAGAGTTGAGATTGCGGCACTGTTCTCGCCTATGATCGTCCGAATCAGTGCCAGATTCTCTTCCAAGCCAGGCCCGTACGCCGCATATTCAGCGCTTGGCTTAAGCGCGATTGCATGCTCCGCTTCCTTCAGGGCCGAGTTCTTGTCGCCGAGTACGGCATAGGCGATGGATAGCGTTGTCGCGGCGAAGTCGTTGCCTGGTTGATTTTCGCAGATCGGCTCCAGCGTGTTGCGCGCTTGTTCAGCCGTAATTTTTGCGCCCGCGCTGTCGCCGGCCAGGCGTTGCATGAAAGCCAAATACTCGGTAAAAGCGCCTTTTCTAGCTCAGAACCAAAGTGGTATTGCTCGACTCGCGCCTGCAGCAACCGGACGGCCTCGCTGAGATTCCGTTCAAGTGTTAACCGGCCGATCTTGGTTGCAAAGACCGCGAGTGACGGGGTCTGGGCGTTCACCTCCCGCAACAATTTGGCGGCTTCTTCCAGGTTACCCTCGCCCTGATAAACGGTGGCCTTAAATGCCATCAGATCTGGGATCTGCCCAGGAAAAATAATCCAATCGAAATCGCACCGGCAATGAAAACCACATAAATCCATCCGCGTTTGCGCACTGGTTTTTTCGGCAATTCGTCCGCGAATTCCGTTCGCTTCAAGGCTTGTGGTGTCAGCTCGAAGGCCCACGCGATTATTAACGCAATCGGGAAACCGAGCGCAGTCAGTGCGACAAAGACTTTCATCGTCCACGGCGGCGCTTCGAACGTCGGAAATAAGATCGATGCCGCTTGCAGCAGAAGCCAAGCCACAACTCCGTAGGCGATGGCGACTTTGTAAACGTTGCGCCGCTTCAGCTCGGCAAAGAAGTTCTTCGGATTCATGCTGCTCGCCTGCGACCACGTATGAGAACTCTGTTCGAACACTGGATTACAATGCAGCGCGTCACATTCTCTGCGCCGACTTTCATTGCAGACCGACGCGTCGCAAGAGATCTTGAAAGGGCGCGTCGGAGCGAAGGGGGTCGAACATCGGCTCTGCCTTGAGAACAGTTAAATTCGCTGAGCGTTCTGCAAAGGCCTTTTCCAGCCATTCAAACGCTTGATTCTTGTCATCAAGACCCACGTAAATTAGTGCGATGAAGTATGTCGGAAAATATCTTCGCTTTGATAGCTTCTTTAACTCGTTGAGTATCTTTTCCGCCTCAGCGCGCTTACGTGCTACTGCGAAACCATGTCCGAGGGCTGCGACTTGTGTCGGGTCACCTCGCGAAAGAGCTACGGCCTTTTGAAATTCGGCGATGGCTTCTTCATGCATACCTTTTTGACGATAAGCCTGCCCTAACATCCAGTGCGCCGCAGGGAAATTCGGATCTAACTCAAGGGTCTTGCGGCATTGCTCGGCTGCCTCGTCGTATTGGCGGGCGAAGTAAAAAACCCAGCCCACGTTCATATTTATGACCAGCGAAAGAGGATCAACCTCCTGGGCCTGTTTGATCTCGGCAATGGCTTCCGGGTATCTCCCTCTCACCGCTAAATGCACGGCATACCATTGGTGAGCTGTCGCGTAGTTAGGATTCAGCTCGATCGCCCGCTTGTATTCTCTCTCTGCGCCTCCCACGTCCCAATCGTATTCCTCCTTAGCGTACGCGAGTGAGGCATGAGCTTCAGCGAGCGTCTCATCAATCTGCAACGCTTTCTCCGCTGCCGCCTTCGCCTTTGGGACCGCTTCCGCTGGAGGCAATGCGCCATACCCATGGAATCCGAGTAAGGCATAGGAATCAGCCAGCCCGGCGTAAGCCAGCGCATAGTTTGGATCAGCCTTGATGGCGTGCTCGAAATACTCTGTGGCTTTCTTCAGCCCTTCCTCGCCTCTTCTGTTCCAATAGTAACGACCCTTCAAATAAAACTGATGAGCTTCTGGATTCTCGGTCGGTCGCGAGGAGAGTGCCTGCTGCTCAGCGCCGGTGAGCTTCGCCTGTAGCGCAGCGGCAATCTTTGTCGCGATCTCGGTTTCTACGGCGAAAATGTCGGTCAGTTTGCGATCGTATCTGTCGGTCCAAACATGCGAATCGTTCTCGGCGTTAATGAGTTGAACATTGACCCGAACCTGATCGGCCGCCTTCTGAACGGTCCCTTCCAGAATATGTGCCACACCGAGCTTGTTGGCGATTTCCGATAAGTTGTCCGGTGCGCTTTTGTAACGCTGGGTCGATGTCCGCGAAATTACCCTCAGATCGCCGATCTTTGATAGTCGGCTGAGAATTTCTTCCTGAATACCATCTGCGAAATACGCGTTATCAGGGTCCTGGCTTAAGTTAGCGAACGGCAATACGGCGATCGACTTTGCGGGAATATCAGTCGACCCGCTCTGCTTGTTTGTCGCCGTGTAGCGCCCGAGGAAAAACAAACCGACTGACATGGCGCCCGCGATGGCCACGACATAAATCCACGCCCGTTTCCGAGATCGCGTTGGTTGATGCTCGGCGTCTATCGTTTCGGTCCGCTTCAAACCTTCTGGTGTCAGTTCGAACGCCCAGGCGATGACTAACGCGATCGGTAAGCCAATCACGATCAGCAGTACAACCAGCCTGATCGTCCAATTCGGAATGTCGAAAAACGGAAAGACCTGCGTCGCGATCTGGATGAGCAACCACGCCACAACGCCGTAGGCGATCGCGACCTTGTAAACATTGCGCCGCTTCAGCTCGGCAAAGAAGTTTCTCGGGTTCACGGCCTGTCTCGCCGCGGAATTTTTCCAGATCCCTGCGGATAATGACAGATAAACCCGCTGAGACGATTTCCAAAGAGGAAGGTAGCGCGAGAGCGTGGCTGGACCCTTAATCGTAACTCCCGTCGGATGCGATCGCGCGCAGATAGCGTTCCGCTGATCGCGCGACGGCAGCTTTTGCGTCCGATAGAACGTTCGCCTGCCACCAACCGCCGTAGATTTGATCGAATGAGAATGGTTCGATTCTTTCGATGATGCGGCGTATTGCCACGGGTCCAAGCGGAATAAGATTCGGATAACTTCGCATGAAGCTGACGTAACGGTGGTCCTGCACCACAGTAATAATGTCGCCCGTGAGCAACGCGCCTTTGCCATTGGCACCTGCCGGCCAATGCAGCACCGTGCCGCCTTCAAAATGACCGCCGCAATTGATGAGCATTAGCCCATCCCAAAGTGACAGGGTTGTTCCTTCCCAGAATTGAATGCGCGGACTTTTGCGCATGACCCATTTGCGGTCAGCGGCATGCAAAAATATCTGCGCGTCGAATCGTTCGGCCCACTCAATCATCGACGAGTAAAAATGCGGATGCGAAATGGCGAGGGCGCGGATGCCGCCGCGCGCGTTTATCTCGGCGATGGTTTGTTCGTCCAGCAATGAAATACAATCCCAGAGCAGATTTCCGCCGGGCGATTGCAAGAGCAATGCACGTTGGCCGATGGCAAATTCCGGTTCGGTCCCGATCCCGAGAAGGCGGAGCGCTTCATCTTCAATTCCGTTGTGATGATCACGCGCGAGCCGATCAAGCGTGCTCCATTCCTGACCGGCGTGACGAACGAATTGCCGTTCGTCCTCGCAAATGGGGCAGAAGGATGGCGGTTGTGCAGTCTCGTCAAACAGCGTTCCGCATTGGATGCAGATGAAGTTTTCCATCGCGTGGTGAGCCTAACCCGATAATCGCCGTCGGGAAGGAAATCGATGTAGAGGCGCGGCATAGCCAAGCGCCCGCCACAATCGCATGAAAATCTAATTATTTTTTGCTAGCGCCGGGTGACATCGCGAACAAAACTAATCTCATGAAGAATTACACTAAGATTCTGTTTTCGATTCTGGCGGCCGTGATTTGTACGGCAACTTTTGCCGGCGACAAGCCGACTTGCAAAAAGACCGGCAAGAACTGTCCGATGAACGACAACAAGGAGTGCAATTGCGGGAAAAATTGCGACTGTTAAGGGAAACGAACGTCGATCTGGATTGGGGAGCGCATCCGCCTTCGTGTGCGGTTTCTCAGCGCCCTCGACGAAAAAATATCAAGTAGAGTCTCCGGCGAGGCGCCGGAGACAACACACGCGGGCACGCGTGCTTCCCAGATTTCTGTCAGCTAATCCTTGTGCCGAATTGAGCCGGCACCGCTGATATGTTTCTCGACTGTCTTCGGATTGCCGGAGTAAGTGACTTTTCCCGCTCCGGTAATGGCCACCTTCAATGTCTCGCTGACCGCAATCTCCGCGTCGGCTGCTCCGGTGGTGGAGAGTTCGGCAGTTCTGGTTTGCAGACCGCTGGCATTTAGCTCACTTGCGCCCGTCATGTCAGCCAGGAGTTGGTCAACACTGCCATCGAGTTTGATTTGAGATGCGCCGGTTGCTTCGAAGGCGAATTTCGGACCGGAAAGTTGGTTTGCAGTGAGCTTCACCGCACCACTGATCCTCGCGCCCGCTCGGGTAGGGCTGGAAATCAAGACCTTGATTCCGTGAGTCGGCCAAATGTGTTCGCGTGTGCGCAAGCGAAGCGTGTCACCGTCAAGCTGGCTGTCGATGTAGGGGAGAAGATTTTCGTCTGTCGTAATGCGAAGGGCGGGCGCTCCATTTTGCCACTCAATCGTGAACGCACCGCTTGCGCGAAGGTTGGCAAAGGCACCAATCGTGCGTTCATCGGTTTTGATATTGCCATTGCCGCGGATTCCGGCCCATCGGCAACCGGCGATAAGAACGACGCAGGCGAAAAACAAGATGGTGATCTTCTTCATAGGAAACATGCCTCCTCTTATTACGATGCAGCGATTGTTCGGTTTGGATTCAAGAAATTTCTGCGGCTTTGGTTAAATCGTTAGATTATAAGGCGGTTGTAGCAGGCGCTGTGTCGTCGTCGTGTCTGGTGGTAACGCACCGCAGCGCTCGACACAGCGAGGCAGCTACAACGACTCGCGCCGGCGCAGCCGTCATTCACTTCACAATCTTTATCTTTACCGTTTCTACCAGCACGTCGTCTACATAGAACTCCGCGCGATAATCGCCAATTGCCCAACCATCTTCGGGTCGCGATAGCGCAAATGCTCCGTGTGCGGTTGGACTTTCGGAGATCGCGGAAGCTTCGTCTACTTTGTAGTCCGGAGGAAAATCCTCGCCGATATTTTCGGCGATCCAGACAGCGCGCACTTTTGCACCCCTCCGCAAACGTTGTCCCCGCCAGCGCGCATAAATCTGAGGCGTATCGGATGAAAACGTCGTGCTTGGTTTGCCGAACTGGTCCTTTGCAAAACTCACCGAGAGCTGCTTCGGTGCCGCTTCGGGTTTCATCTCCGGTCTGTCCGTAACCCTGGGTGGTTCTGCCAATTCGAGCGAGATGCGCTCAAGCAAATTGCCATTTGTATCGCGCATTGTTGTGACGTCTTTCACTATTCCAGTGCCGGTCGCGAACCAGCGATCAATCGTCATCGGGCTGGGCGATGTTTGCTCGCTGTGAATACGGAACGCGCGAAATTTTCCCGCCGGCACGTGGACGTCTTCCTCTCCCGTCACCTCATAGTGTTGATGGACTTTCAGGTCGCCGGCCTTCCCCTCGAAATTCCAGCTGGCGTCCCGCTTGAGCGGCATGGCGATCATCGGCTGCGGCGGATTAAATTTAACCAATTCGCCATCCAGATTAATCCGGGCCCAACAAAGCACTCCATGTTCGTCCACGGTGAGAAGATCCGTGTTTGTGACCACGCCGGCCCGGTGCATTTCGAATTTGAGAAGCTCCTTCCCGTCAACGTTTTCCGTTCCCTCAATGCGATACACGACCGGGGCTCGAATTTTTCCGTCAGCATCCACTTTTCCATCAGGAACACTTAGCCCACCAGCCACCTCTTGCGTCATGTTGTATCTCCAGGCCGTGCCGGGCGCGATGGGAATAAGCGGAGCAGCTAGCGCGTACGCGATGCTGAAGAAATAAGCGGCGGCGCAAATTTTCATCGCGAACGTAGTTCGCATGCTTGCCCGGCCTTCACAAGGAGGGGCGTCTTTCCAAAGCGCCACTGCGGCGACTCGAAAGCCGCCGCTCCTTGTTCTATGATTCGCGAATGCTGCGAATCATCCCATTGAGCTTGTGGATTGTCTGCGCGTCCACCATCACGGCGGGACTCCCGGAACCTGAGCGCCATGTGGTGGTTGTCGTCTGGGACGGGATGCGGCTCGATTTCGTAAGCGAGGAAAACACGCCCACCCTTTGGAAGCTGGCGAAGGAAGGGGTCATTTTTCGCAATCACCATGCAGTTTATCCAAGTGCGACAAACGTAAATGGAACGGCGATGGTCACCGGTGTTTATCCCAGCAAGAACGGCATCATTGCAAATCATGTATATCGGCCGGAAATCGACTCGAAACACCCAGTCGATGTTGAAACGCCCGCAGTGGTGGAGAAGGGCGATGACCTCTCCGGTGGCAAATACATTTCCGTTCCGACTATCGCCGAGCTCGTGCAGAAAGCGGGCGGGCGCACTCTGATTGCCAGTGCAAAAACGGTCGGTCTTTTGCTGGACCGAAAATTTAGAGTGCGCCGAGACGTCGGCGCTTTTCCGAGACCAGACAAAATGTCGCCTCGTGGAAAGCGGCAACATGTTACCGCAGTCCAAAACAGCGTCACCCTATTCGCGGGCAAATCGTTGCCTAGCGACGCGCTCGCTCCTATTGTCGCCGCGCTTGGCCCGTTCCCATCTGCGCATCTGCAGCAGGATGCCTGGACAACGAAAGCACTGATCGACGTTCTTTGGAAAGACGGATTACCGGCCGTTTCAATTCTTTGGCTGGGCGAGCCGGATCTAACAGAACACGAATCCGCACCCGGGGCACCGGCGGTGCTCGCCGCAATCAAGTTCGCTGATGAAAATCTCGCTGCTGTCCTCGGGGCGTTAGATCAGCGAGATGCGCACGAAACAACAGACGTGTTCGTCGTCTCCGATCACGGCTTCTCTACAATCGAACGGTCGATTGATTTGCGAAAGATTTTGAGCAACGCCGGTTTCGTCGCGAAGACCGAATTCGAAAACAAACCGAAACCTGGCGATATCATGTTGGTCGGAAACGGCGGCAGCATTCTGTTTTATATTGAGGGCCACGACGCCGAAGTTATGCGTCGTCTCGTCGAATTTCTGCAGCAGACGGATTTTGCCGGAGTCATTCTCACCAAAGAAGCAATGCCGGGGACGTTCGTTCTCGATCAAGCGAAGATCGACCCGCCTGAGGCAGCCAACGCGCCGGATGTGGTGATGGCTTTCCGTTGGAACCACTCGAAGAATCAATTCGGCGTTCCGGGAATGATCGATGCGGACTGGCAACGAGGAGTGGGAAAGGGGACGCATGTTACGCTCAGCCGATTCGACATGCACAATACCTTGATCGCAGCCGGGCCGGATTCCCACCGCGGTTGGGTGGACGATTTACCAACAGGAAATGTCGATCTTGCACCGACGATTCTGCGCATTCTCGGAATCGCTCAGCCGCAGCAATTAGATGGCAGGATTTTGTCCGAAGCGATGGTCAGCATCGATCCCGCGACTCCGGGATTGAAGCCGGAAACCAAAACGATCAAAGCAACAAAAGATTTTCCATCGGGGAGCTGGCGACAATCGCTTCAGATCTCGCGTGTCGGCTCGACAATTTATCTCGATGAAGGCAACGGCGCATTTTCGCCAAAACAAGGAACGGCGCTTTCCAAAGCGCCGAACTAAACTAAGCAGCGCTTCGGCGCCTTCGCAGCGCTAAGTTAGCCAAAGGCAGAGCGCCACCTCGTTGAAGTCCATGCCGGTATGAGGATACTACTACGCGCCCCGTTTCCAGCTATTGCTGGCCGCGCTTCTTGTTTCAACTGACAACGCTTTCTCGCACGGCTTTGCCGGCAAACGTTTCTTCCCCGCGACCCTCTCGACTGATGATCCGTTCGTGGCCGACGAACTTTCGCTGCCAACTGTTTCGAGTGTAGTGACGTCAGACGAAGGCGGGACGCGTGCCAACGAGGTTTCTGCCGAAATTGCCAAGCGTATTACGCCCAATCTCGGCATTGAGGCGGGTGAAACATTTCAGATACTTCAGCCGCGTGGCGAGCGCTCAGTCAGCGGATTCGGCAATCTCGAACTCGGCGCCAAATTTGAGTTCTTCGAGAATGATGAACACGAGAGCATCCTGTCGTTAGGTCTTGGCGTGGAAATTGGCGGCACGGGCAGCAAACGCATAGATGTAGATACATTTAGCACATGGACTCCGGCGCTATTTTTCGGCAAAGGCATGGGCGACTTGCCGCAAGGCCTTTCGATGCTTCGGCCGCTCGCGATCACGGGCGTCATCAGCGTTGCGGTTCCCACGAGCGCGAGCACGCGCACATTCACCGCTAACAAAGAAACAGGCTCGCGCGAACTCGACATTGAACGCCATCCCAACGTGCTGCAATACGGCTTTGCTGTGGAATACAGCTTCATCTATTTACAGCAGCAAGTGAAGGATATCGGTTTGCGTGCGCCTCTCAATCACTTGATCCCGGTTATTGAGCTTGCCTTCGAAACGCCGCTCGATCGCGGGCAGCGCGGCCAGACTACAGGAACGATAAACCCAGGCGTGATCTGGTCAGGAAAATATTTTCAGGCCGGCGTAGAAGCAGTGGTTCCCTTCAATTCACAGACTGGCGGCGACGTCGGCTTCGTTGCGCAGTTGCATTTCTACCTCGATGATCTGTTCCCTCGCACCATCGGGCGATCTTTATTTGGAAGAAAATAAGCTTCTGAACTGGCTCAGAAATATTTGTTTAACGTTGCTGTTTAGTGGCGCAGCCATAGCGCACGCTAACGCACATGCATTTTTGGATCACGCCGAACCTGCCGTCGGCGGAAGGGTGAAACAGATGCCTCACCAAGTGCGGATTTGGTTCACCGAGCCGATCGAGCTCGCGCGCAGTAGCATCAAGGTCTTTGATGCGACGGGAAAGCGGATTGACAGGAAAGACCTGCATGTTGATGCAAAAAGCAAAGCTTTACTCGAAGCCTCATTGCCGCCACTTACGCCGGGAACTTACAAGGTAGTCTGGCGCGTGATCTCCGTAGACAGCCACGCGACCAACGGTGATTTCACCTTTCAGTTGTCGCCCTGAACAGGTCTGGATTGCCATCGATCGCGGATCAAAGAGAATTTGATTCACTCGCTTGCTAGTTGCGCTCTCTCTTCGCGTTTCTTGCTCTTCATCCGAGATATCCGCGGAATCCGCGGCCTCTCCTAAAAATTTTTCACTTTTTTCCAAACTTCGCCCCAAAAAATCTGGAGAAGGATGGTGAAAGGAAGAAAAACATATGAAAACAATAACGAAATTTATTTACGCGGCGTTTGCAGTTGTGTTCCTAGCCCTAGGCACGGTAACCGCAAACGGCGCTCGGGGCGACCTGTTTGCTTCCATCGATGGCACTGATTCAATTTACCAATACACTCCCGACGGGGTGCAAAGCACGTTTGCTTCCGTCCCTTCTTTCCCTCGCGGCGTGGCTTTTGATCACGGAGCCAATCTGTTTGTGGCGACTAGCCCCTTCAATGGCAGTGAGTTCGAGGCAGCGGTTGTGAAAATTACTCCGGGAGGCGTGCAAAGTACCTTTGCTAGCTTCGGCAACTATTTCCTTGAAGGCGTGGCGGTTGACCGCTCGGACAATGTGTTCGCCCAAGTTACTGCTGGAATCATTTTCAAGATTACTCCCGATGGGGTACAGAGCACGTTCGCCACCACCGCAAGCATCCAGAGCTTTGGGCTCGCCTTCGACAGCGCCGGTTTTCTCTACGTTCCAGTACTTTTCGAGACATCGTCGGAGATCTGGAAATTCGCGCCGGACGGCACATCTACCGTCTTCGCATCAAATCCAACTTACAACCATACTGACTTTGCGTTTGATAGGTTCGGAGACCTTTTCGTGTCTGGGTGGGGTGGTGATCAGGGTTCGGTAATTCTTAGGTACGCACCCGACGGGACGGAGAGCACGTTTGCAACCGGCCTCGATAATCCTCGAGGGCTAGCGTTCGACAGAAGCGGTAATCTCTTTGTCGCCGAGGTAAATCTGGGTGAGATTTTAAAGTTCACACCGGACGGCAGCAGGACTACCTTCGCCTCCGGAATTCCTACGCCGGAGTTTCTCGCGTTCCAGCCAGCTCCTCCCCCGTTTGAGGTTGTTGCAACGGTACCCCTCCAAACGAATGCCTTGGCCGCCGTTGCAGTTAACGAGGCGCTAAACAAGATCTACACCAGCGGAGGCGCCTCGGGTGGCCAGCACGTTGTTGTTATCGACGGCGCAACCTTCGCAGCTACGGACGTTGGCACTGGGAGTGGCGCAAGCGTTGACGCACAGACCGATCACTATTGGGCTGCGACCGTTTTCGGTGGAGCCGCTGTTGTCCGCGATGGCAACACCGATGACCTCATAGCCACGATCCCTCTTGGCTTCTGTCCGATCAATACTGCCTACGACTCTAACAGGAACCGTGAGTGGGTTGGCGCGCAATGTGGCGGTGGCAACGATCCAGTTTTCGCGATCGATGCCGCTAACTTCAACGTTATCGCTGGCCCAATCGGTACAGGTGGCGTCATGGGACCTATTATCGCAAACGGCGCTACCGGAAGACTCTATTTAACGGCGAGCGGGGTCTCGAAGCGGGTGAATCCAAACACGTTTGCAGTGACCACGAACGCTTTCGGTACGGTAATGGCGGTCAATGCCGTCACGAACAGGCTCTATGCCTTTGACGGAGCTAACCTGCAGGTCATCAACGGCGGAACCAATCCTGAGAGGGTCCTCAGAACAATTGCCTTGGGCTATACTCCAGCCAGCATGGGCGCTAACACCGCGCTCAACCGTCTCTACCTGGCGAATGAAGCTGCGAATACCGTAGAGATCAGAAACGGGTCCACAGGCGCACTGATCACCACGTTCTCACTCGGGCCTTTCCGTGCAAGGCCGAACGGCGCGATGGCTGTCGATTCAACCCGTGGCCGAATTTACGTGGTTGCATCGAGTCCGTCCGGCCCGGTGCTTTTGGTCATTAAAGACCTCACACACTAGCGGAGGCGATCAACGGTCAGGTCATAGGTACCGGAGTGTTTCAGCTTAAGTAGATCAGGTTCCCCCAAAAGGCGCCGGCGATGACGAGCATGTTGTCGCCGACGTTTGTTTGGAAAATCCGTGGGATTTGCCGTCCCTGTTTTGTGATTGACGATCCTAATCCGTGCCATCCGTGCAATCCCCGGTTCAAAAGATTTTTCATTTTTTTACCAGAACTTCGTCTCGCAATTTCCGGAGAAGGATTGTAAAGAGGCATGGGTGATGATGAGAAGCCATCTTATAAATGGTAGGGATCCCGCAGTTGCGGGAGGCCGTCCGTCTCATTCGGCGCGCCCGGCGGTCGCGCCCTACCCAAACGCCTTGATTAAGGAAACCAGCGCTCAGCAGTGGTCAAAAACCACGGCCACTAGGCGAACATCCGCCTCGCATTTAAGCTTGCCTAGTAATTGCGTAAATACGATGCTGCGCGCTTGTGAAACACGAAGCGGTCGCCGATGGGCAAGGCAGCCCGGATCGGTTCCATACCACGCGCTGGAGCGTGGTGCTTGCCTGCGCCGATTCGACCGCTGGCGAGGATACGGCACGCAAAGCACTCACCGAGCTTTGCAAAACATATTGGCGGCCCGTTTTCGCTTTCATCTGCCGGCGCGGCTATTCCGTTCCCGATGCTCAAGACTTGACCCAGGATTTTTTTCTCATGGTGCTTGAAGGCGATCTTCTCAAACGCGCTGATCCCACTCGGGGCCGGTTTCGGTCGCTGCTGCTCAAGGCGCTGCAGAACTTTTTGGCCGGCGACACAATCAAGAAGCGAGCGCGCAAACGCGGCGGCGACATGAAATTTGTTTCTTGGGACGAGTGGATGGCGGAGGCCCCCTCGCACTTGTCGATTTCCTCGCATGAGGCCGAGACCTGGCCTGCGGAAAAAATTTATGACGTGCGCTGGGCTGCTACGGCAGTCGAACATGCATTGCGACAACTCGGAGAAGAATGTGAAGGTCGCGGACGGCGCCGCGTGTTTGATGTATTGAGCGATTATCTGGCGGCAGATCGTCAGGATGTCTCTTATCAGAAACTTTCGAAGACGCTCGGTATTCCCGAAACATCCGTAAAACGACTCGTCCATGAGTTGCGGGTGCGTTATCGCGACCTTTTGCGTGCAGAAGTAGCGCAGACAGTGGAGAAACCGCAGGATGTCGATGAAGAGCTGCGCTACCTGTGCGCGGCACTGGCGGCTGCGTAAGCATAAGCTAACCACGAATGGACACGAATGAACACAAATGAGGAAAAGCTCCAGTGCTTTGGAGTGCGCGGACATGTCCGCGTCCGCCAGCCGGACGGACTCGTCCCGCGGCGAGCTTTGAAAGCGGCGACATGTCGCCGCACTCCGAAAACAGATTCGTGTCAATTAGTGTTCATTAGTGGTTGAAGGAACGATTCGCGACATGAGCTCTCTCGCCATTCTCGATTCCGTGCGGATCGAGACCGACGCCACTGCGTGCGAACAGTGTGGATCGACATCGCGTGTCGGGCGCGGTCTTTGTCTGAATTGTCTGCTGCAACGTGGCCTCGCTGACATCGATAGGAAAGAAACTCTCGAGACTGTGCTGGATGAAGTCGATGTTCGCGATGCCGATTGGCGCATCGGCAACTACCAAATCCTTGAAGAGATTGGGCGCGGCGGCATGGGCGTTATTTATCGGGCGCGGCAGCGTCATTCGCGCCGCATCGTCGCTTTGAAACGCATCTTGGGCTTTCACGCTGATTCGCGCGAAACGCTGGCCCGTTTTCGTCGCGAAGCCGAGGCAGCAGCGAGCCTCGATCATCCAAACATCCTGCCGATCTTCGAGGTAAGCGAGAGCGAAGAGGGCCTGCCGTTCTTCAGCATGAAATTTGCCGCGGGCGGAAGTCTATGGGACGCTGCGCGGAGCCTTCGCGATGATCCGCGGCGGATCGTGGCGCTAATAGCCAAGGTCACGCGTGCCGTGCAATACGCGCACGTTCAAGGGATTCTTCACCGCGATCTGAAGCCGGGAAATATCATGCTCGACGGACGCGGCGAACCGCTCGTGAGCGATTTCGGTCTGGCCAAATGGCTCGACACGTCGAGCGATCTCACACGCACGCTGACAATTTTCGGGACGCCCGGTTACATCGCGCCTGAGCAAGCACGCAGATCGGCGGCAAACCTTACACCGGCAGCCGATGTTTACAGTCTGGGCGCGATGTTGTTCGATCTTTTCGCTGGACGTCCGCCGTTTCTAGGTGAGCACGCCCTGGCTGTCATTCACCAGGCGTCCGAGCAATCCGCGCCGAAACTGCGTTCGATCATTCCGGGATTCGACCGCGATTTGGAAACGATCTGTGCAAAATGTTTGGAGCGCGAACCACAAGCGCGCTATCGCACGGCCGGCGATTTGGCGGAGGATCTCGAGCGCTGGCTCGAAGGCCACCCCATCATCGCGCGTCCAGTTTTACCACCCGTGCACATCTGGCGCTGGTCAAAACGTAATCGAAAATTGGCCGGAAGTATTGCCGCATGTTTGGTCGCCATTGCTGCAGCTACAGTCTGGCAAGTTCAGAGCAGGCATCTTTCCGCCACAGTTCGTGAGGGCCAGCTAGCGACCCGTTCTGTCGCAGTCATACCCTTCCTAAATCTCGATGACGCAAGGGCTGATGACTCGATTGCCATCGCACTTGCGCAGAGCTTGCAGGCGAGCCTCTCGCGATTTGGCCCCGTGCAAATCACTTCTGTCTCACACGGCGCCGCTTGGGCTGGAACGGGCAGTGTCGATGACCTCAACGAAGCGAATCGCGAATCGAAGAGCCGAGCGATATTGACCGGGACCGAACGGATTGTTCACGGAAAAAACGTAAGACTTTCGATTCGTCTTATGAACGCAACAACGGGAGAAGCGTTGCTAACGAGATCTCTTGAAGTTGCTCCAGGTATTTCACCCGTGCAAGCGCTAGAGAAGGCCATCGCCCCAGGGATCTATCCAATTTTAAATGCTAGGGACTGGTCAACAATCGCACCATCTGCTCGCGATCCTGGAATGCGAAATCCTGCGGCACGCGAGTTCATCATCACAGGCAGGCAGCTGATTTTTCGTTACACCCTTGAGGATTTCGATAGGTCTATTAGTTGTTTGGAGAAGGCGCTAGCAATCGAACCGAACTCTGCGCTGGCGCATGCGTATCTTTCGAGTTCGGCGGTTAGCCGAGCTCACTTCGTCCCCGATCGGCAGCTGCTGGATCGTGGCGAAGGGGAAGCCAAAGAGGCGCTTCGTTTGGAGCCAGATCTACCCGATGCAGATCGTGCACTGGCCGGGGTGTTCTATCAAAAGAATGACTTTGCTAACGCTCTGGAAGAGCAGCTGCGCGCAATTGAGGTAGGCGGTCCCGAGGAGCATGGTGTCAGCCTGATCGGAATGATCCTTATAGCGCTCGGGCAGCCTGTTCGAGCTTTGGGCTGGTTGGAGATGGCAAAACACTGGGCTTCGAGGCCAGGGGATTACGACGCGCTAATTGGCGATTGCTGGAGTTTGCTAGCCGAAGATGAGCGTGCGCAGACTGCTTACCGTCGAGCTACGGACCTGCGCCCAGAAGCATCGGAAGGCTGGATTGGTCTCGCTCACCTTCGTTTGCTTCAACGGGATTTCGAAGACGCTCGGAAAGTATGCCGGGAAAACAACGAACGCTTCAAGGATGGCTTGGGCGCTGAAAGCAATCCGGCTCCGCTAATGGCGCAGATAGAATTCTTCGCACGGAGGTATCCTGAAGCTGAACGAATCTATGATGAACTAGTTAAGAAAGATCCCAGTGGAGGGATTGCCTTCTATGGATCGGTTACATATTCCTCAGCGCTCGGGCGGCTACATCAAATACGAGGTGATCACAGTGCTGCTAGCGCGATTCTTAAGCAGTCCCGTGAATTAGAGCTCGCAGCGGACAATGCAACAACAAATCCTGCAGTCCTCTATCGCATCGCGGCAATAGAGTCATCCTTGGGAGATACCGAATCCGCAATCCTTCGGCTCCGAGCAGCGATTAAGAATGGGTGGATCGATTATCGATCACTTGGGCTGGATCCCCGCTTCGATGGGATAACCGCTGATCCACGCTTCCAACAAATGCTTTCAGCTCTTGCAACGAAGGTAGCGGAGCTAAGACGGCAAGTTGGCCAGCCGACAAAAATGGCCTCCAACAGCGAAACGACTTCGCCTTAAAGGAATGAACCATGAGTAATAATAACAACCGCAGACATTGGGATATAGTGGGAGAAAAACGTGCCGCAATCATCGCCGTGTTGAAGCATCTGCAGGGTGCGTCTGACGCGGTCAGAGATGGTTGCGTCGAAAATGACGACAACCTTCGCAAATTGTTCGAAGATCCTGAAATAGGAAACATCGACGTGCCCAAGGATGTTAAAACTGTGGCAATGCCAGTGGATGAGCGGGCGAAGAAGGCAAAGGGCTCCGTTGTCATTGAGTTACCCCCACGCCTCGGCGAGGAGCCAGGTGAACCAGGTGCGCCAGAACCGCCCGACCCTTTGTTGGTGCACTTGTTGTGCTGCTACAAAGTTTGGTAATCAGTTTCTCTCTGCAGAGTTTTATCCCTTAGGCTTCAATTACGACAAGCCTACTTAAGGGGACTGCCTTCAACGTGCGCCGTGCTCTGTGCTTTGAATAAAGTCCACAAGGTTGGGCATACTGTCGAGAGCCCTGTCCGAGGTTGACGAACCGAAACCGAACTTCGGCGGGCTCCAATCTCGGCCGGCATTTAGGATTGAAGTGGACTCCGCAGCCAAAATTTGAAGGAATACCTCTGCGACAATCTGACTGCCAATTGTTCCCAGTTTTTGGATCGGTACGCCATGTGGATTACCCGGCTCCAGCTCGTGAACATCCTCGAAGGATGCCTCGCGAAGCAAATAATACCAGAGTGGCGTTCGGCCACGGAAAGCCTCCTGGCTAAAAAAAGCTTTGTCTTCCAAGGTCGTTCCGATGTCTTCCGGAGCGATTGGCACAAAACCAAACGTTCGCGCGAATTCCTCGCCAGCAGGTAATCGGATCTTTGATCCCCGTCGTAAAGTGAGCTCAGGAACGGGCAACATAAATTCGGCAAGCGTCGTTTTGTTTAGAGAGTTGCGAGCGCGAAACAGCTCTACGATTGGAGCCGACAGCTCATAGAGAGCCTCAGCGATGAATGTGTCTATGTTTTCGCCGCGATTAAGACTCGTATCATTCTCTCTGAAGAAAAAATCCCAATCAATGACAAAGTCGGCGGGTAGTGATGGCGCTGTAGGGCCAATGCCGCCGCCATTCTTCGTCATCTCAATTATTTTTTTCGTCGGTACCAAATACTGCGTGTTTAGCAGATACACTTCCTGCACCATGCTGTGTCCGAAACGAAAGGCGGCCGCTGTAAATTCCACCGGGAGCGCTAATCGTGAGTCGTCCGGCGTATTAACACGAGGGAACAGACGCAACGTTCGATTTTTGAAAACATTGTTTAGGACATGTCTTTTTACAAAACCCGGCAGAAAATCATTTACGATGATCCATTGGTAATGCCACGTTACAAATCGACGGGCTTGCTCGAACGAGCTCGCGCCCACCGGGCCAGCAGAAAGAGATGGGTTGGCTTTTAGTAGATCGAGCGTGCGATTGTGAAATTTCGCGAACAGAACGTGCATCTGCGCGACGATCAGGTTTTCGTCGTTTCGGGGATCGACTAGAATGGCGGTCCCGTCACGTTGCCTTGGCAAATCGTCCTCCGTAGATTTTCGTCCTTTACGTGCTTGGGTTAATCCCAGTTTGAGCCGACCTTCGCCTTCGTAGATGCATGGAACGGCGGACGGATTCTTCCCGTATAGCAGATCGAGATCGAGACGCGCGGTCCGGTAGTTAGGAGTTGCAGCTACGTCGGGAGTCGCATCACAGAGTAATAGCTTGTCCCTCGTTAGATCATGGTCGATAAACTGCCCCAAATACACATACCCGGATGCCATCGCGCTTGTGCGTTCTCGGGCATCTCGCTTGGCATCGCTGTCCCTCATGAGATCTGCCAGCTTGTGAAGTTTATCTTCATCGTGCGCTGGCCAATCGCCGGATGGACAGGGACAAAGCCGGCTGTAATGGCCTTCGGGAACTTCAGGAACCGAAGCGCACGGATAAGCGAGAGAATTCATGGTCAGAGCTCCGCGTTACTCATCGAGCAAACATTTGTGCCAGCGATTGTGAGGACATTCTTCGTCTCAGAGTGGAGAGCGATTGGCGACGCGAAATCATGAGGCCTACGGCGAGTAGACGCAATGGGGCTAAAGATGTCCATTACAATTCGCCACGGCGAGGCTGCCGTCGCTGGCACCTGGAGGCCGGTACGCACGTCGGGCGGTCATGTCCACGTGCGCGTTTGCAGGCGCTTCGTGTGTTGAAGCCTATGCTGCAACTACCAACACGGGACACAGCGCCGTGGCTATTAGGACCAGGTGATCAGGCGGAGTTCGTGCGCTTGCATCAGGCACGGATGCGTGGGCACGACGCGTACGCTGAAACCGTAGGTGCCGCTTTCGGAGGCGGGGACTGAGCCCTGGTAAATGTAATTGCCGTGCCCGTCTGCCTGGCTGCTTTGATTCAAGACTGTCGATATGGGATTGCGGATGTCGCCATTATTCGCTTCGCCGTGATAGGCCTCCACCCGCACATGTTTTGGATCGACTGCGCCGAGATGGATGCGCGCGCTGATCTCCAGCGATTCGCCGACCGAAATATTTTTCCGATCTTTGTTGCCGATCTGGACATCGAAAATCTGCACTTGCGGCCAATCTTTCCGCATCTGCGCTTTCCACTGGCTCAGTTGCGTGGCGGCGCCGCAGCCGTTCCGCGAAAAATCTTCATACGATCGCGCGGCGGGAATGTAGAGGCACTCGGTATATTCCTTCACCATCCGTTGCGTATTGAACACGGGCGTGACGCTTCGAATCGACTCACGCATCAGTTGCAACCAGGCGAGTGGAAGTTTGCCGCCCGGCTTCGCGTAATAGAGGGGAATAATCTGATTCTCGAGCAATTGATAAAGGCTGCTCGCGTCCACTTCGTTCTGAAATTCCGTTGTGCCGTTATGGATTTCAGCCCCGATCGCCCAGCCGTTGTTGCCATTGTAACTTTCGCGCCACCAACCATCGAGCACGCTCAGATTGATCCCGCCATTGGGCGCCGCTTTCATTCCACTCGTGCCGCTCGCTTCCAGAGGACGAAGCGGATGGTTCAACCAAAGATCGACCCCCTGAACAAGGCGGCGCGCGATGTAGCTATCGTAGTCTTCCAAGAAAACGATGCGATTTTCGACGCCAGCTTCACGGCTAAATTTGTAAACTTCCTGAATGAGCGCCTTGCCGGCTTCGTCGCGCGGATGCGCTTTGCCTGCGAAAATGAATTGCACGGGTCGCGTTGTGTCATTGAGCAATCGCTTCAGGCGTTCCTTGTCGCTAAACAGGAGCGTGGCCCGTTTGTAGGTCGCGAAACGGCGCGCAAAACCGACAGTCAAAATTTCCGGGTCAAGAATTCGATTTGCCCTGCGAATGGCTTCCGGCGATCCTCCCAGGCGTTCGCGGCGCCGGCGTTCCAATTCGCGCACAAATTCAATGAGACGAAGTTTCAGTTTTTGATGCGTCTCCCAAAGTTGTGCATCCGGAATATCGATAACGCCGCGCCAGAAATCGGGTTCGGTCAGGTGTTCCTCCCATGCGCCAAGATGCTTCTGGTAAAGCGCCGAAAATTCCGGCGCCATCCATGTTTTGGTATGAACGCCGTTCGTAATGCTGGTGATCGGAACCTCGTGCACCGGCACGCCTGCCCAGACATCTTTCCAAAGCGATCGACTGACTTCGCCGTGCAATTTGCTCACCCCGTTGGCGTGCCGGCTCAGGCGCAACGCGAGGATGGTCATGCTAAACGGGTCGTTTGGATCGACTCGCGTCTGGCCGAATGAGAACAACTCGTCGAACGGAATATTGAGTTCCTTTGCGAATGTCCCGAAATATTTTTTCATCATCTCGCGGGAGAACGAATCGTTGCCAGCAGGGACCGGCGTGTGAGTGGTGAAAACATTGGCTGCTGCCACCACCTGGAGGGCGGAATAAAAATCGAGCTTCTTCTGGATGATGTTGAGGCGAATGCGTTCGAGCGCGAGGAACGCTGAGTGCCCTTCGTTCATGTGAAACACATCAGGCTCGATGCCGAGCGCGTTCAGCGCTTTCACCCCGCCGATGCCCAGCATGATTTCCTGGCGCATTCGCATCTCTAGGTCGCCGCCATAAAGCTCGGCGGTGAGCAATCGGTCCTCAGCGTTGTTTTCCGGAGTGTCTGTATCGAGAAGATAGACGCTGACCCTGCCCACACATAGCTCCCAAAGTTTGGCGAAAACTTCTCGATCCAGGATTGGGACGGAAATGAGCAGACTGGCGTCGCCACGGCGGACTTCGCGGATCGGCAGATGATAAAAGCTTTGATTCAGACTGATCGCTTCCTGAATGCCCTCCTTGTCGATCTGCTGTCTGAAATAACCATGACGGTAGAGCAACCCGATCCCAACAAAGTTTAGATCAAGATCGCTCGCCGATTTGCAATGATCGCTGGCCAGGATGCCAAGGCCGCCGGAATAATTCGGGATCGATTCGTGAAAGCCAAATTCGGCGGAAAAATAGGCGATCGGGTTTTTGATGGCGCCGCCGGGTCCGGTTTTTCCATAAGTGTCTTTGCGACCCAGATATTTCTCGAACGCCTCGAAAACCTGCTTTAGCTCGCGGAGAAAGGTTTTGTCCTGTGAAAGTTCTTCCAGCCGCGATTGGCGGGAGAGTTGGAGCATGCGGACTGGGTTATGATTGGTCCGGTTCCAAAGCTCGGGATCGAGCTGTCGAAAAAGCCGGCGGGCAGAGGGCTCCCACGTCCACCAAAGATTGAAACTCAACTCGCGCAGCGGCTCGAGCGTCGCCGGCAAAGTCGGAATAACGTTGTAAGTTTGAAAAGTCGGCATGCCAACGCAGCGGGAAAGCGGAGACGGGAGTTAATCGAGAAAACCTCATCGGGCAAGTTTTCCTCGACTGGTGATGATCAGTCCCGACCGGGATCATCCGCCTTCGCCGAGGCTACGGCGGACAAGCCGATTCCAGGTACAGGTCGCGGCACGAGGACAAGCCCGAGAAAGAATCCGGCGATTAATCCGCAAAGATGCGCCGCCATGCTGACCTGCGGCGTAGAGAGATCGAAGGCGGTTTGTATCACGATGATCATGAAGATATTTGCCAGGCGCTGCTTCGCGTGCGGCGCATGACGATGGCGCAGCAAAAATCCCGCCCACGCGCCGACGATCCCCATTATGCATCCCGACGCGCCGACGAGTTGAAACACTTGGACAAGACCGATTACGGTCAAGAGCACTACGCCCGCGCTCGAGGCGAGGCCTGAAATCAAATAACAGAAAACGAACCGCACCGCGCCGATCGCTCGTTCCAGCGGCGGACCAAGAACATAAAGCGCGAACAGATTGAAAAGCAGATGGGCCAGACCTCCGTGCAAGAAAAGCGCCGTGAAAAGACGCCAGTACTCGCCTTGCACTACAACAGCGTAAGGCTCCAGAGCGCCGATCTGATGCAGCACTTCAGGGTCGTTCCAATCGCCGAACGAAATTTCGAAAAGGAACGCGGCCGCGTTGAGGAGAATCAAGATGAGAACGGCAGGCGCGTTTCGAAGCTGGCTATGTCGAACCGTTCGGCCGGCTTCTGAGAGGGTAGGGACGCCGCGCTGCCCCGAAAGCTTTCGGGGGTCTGCGCAGCGCGCCGACCCTACCTGGCGAGATTCCAAATCGCGGAATAATCGGATCTGCTCGCGCAACTCAGCGCTCGGATGCAGGATCTGAAGCACCGCTCCAAGTTTTCTTGCCGATTTGTAGTCTCCCCTGACGGCGAGCTCGGTCATTTTGCGCGATCCAATTGCCGGGAGGAATAGGAGAAGGAACCAAGCTCCGCCGCCGATGTATCCGGCCGCGGCGCGCCAGAACATCCACGCGAGGCCAGTGATCACCAGAACGATCAGCGCGGCGACGCGCCAGTCACGATAAAGCCCACCCGGACGCCACGCTCGCGCCAGGACAAGCAACGGTGAAACCACCGCGAGAAAAAGAAAAACGTGATTCAGATCCATGATTCAGAGTGAAAAGTTAAAAGTGTTACATCGTTACGACGGTGTAGCGGCGCGTGTGCCCAAGTGCACATCTCAACGCTTCAACGCTTGAATGTTCTATTTTGTAACCATTGTAACTCATGTAACTTTTTTAACCGTTCTGACATTGCAAAATGCGCATCACCATTACCTATTATCTCGATGTCATTTCTTCATGGTGCTTTTGGGCGGAGCCGGCCTGGGCGGAATTAAAAAAACGCTACGATGGCAAAGCGGAATTTCTGTGGAAGATCGCTCTGATGGACAAGTCTGGTCTTCCCACATCGCGGGAGCAACATGAATGGTTTTATCGGCGCAGCGGAACGATCATGCGCTCGCCATCCATGCTGAGAAGCGATTGGTGCGACCACAAGCAATCGGAATATCTCGCGCCAAATTGCGTGGCGGAAGCGGCCAAGGATTTTGGGATTACAGACGATCGCGTTCGTCTCGCGCTTGCCTATGCCGGGCTGCGCGAAGGCCGGCATTTCGAGGACTGGAAAACCGCCGCGGAGATTGCGGCAAAGGCGGCAAATCTTGATGAAAATGAGTTGCTGGAACGCGCGCGTTCGATCGTTGTCGAAACGCGTGTCCGCGCGGATACCGCCGATTTTCACTTATTGCAAGTGACGCAGCGGCCGACCTTCGTGTTTGACAGCGAGATTGGAGACCGCGCGGTTTTTTCCGGATTTGTCAGACTGGATCCGTTTATCGCGATCATGGACTCAATGCTCGATGACGCCGCGGCCTACGCCGCATACAAAGCGCATTTTGGCGAACCACCGGCGTGATCATGATTGAGAAATTATTTCATCTCAGTTAATTTATGTGGTTGTGAATCCCGAAGAAATAAATCGGATGCTTAGAGCAACGCCGTTTGTCCCTTTCGTGTTCATACGAGTGCCGGCAAATATATGGACGTGAGCCATCCAGAAATGGCAATGCTTACCCGAATGGCAGCACTGTTAGTCGCATGGCCAGTTGCCGATCCAACCGAGGATATTCCCAATCGCGACGACTCGGTCTCCCCATCGCGCATTGTGCGCCTGGAGCCGCTCGTGGCCGCTTGATTGTGGGAAGATCGACACGTCATTCTCACCAGATTCGTCTTGCCAGCGCAAAAATGTTGCCTACAACTTCTTCTCGGCTCGTGATTATTAATGCGGGCACGTCATCGCAGTTATCGCAGCTGCGGCGGCGACAGAGTGTTCCGGTCAATTCACGTAAGTGGAAGCCGGAAATTTGCGATGAAGCAACATACGGCGTTGCGGCGCACTCCCGTTCTGCCGGCCAGGAGCTTGATTTAATCTGCAACCACAATTTCGTGTAAACGGTCGGATTCGCGCCCGCGAAGTCCGGGTCATTTTAGGATCCACAGGCGAACAGCTCGGCGTCATGAAATTGTCGGATGCCTTGCGCAAAGCCCAGGGAATGGGCCTTGATCTGGTCGAGATTGCACCCACCGCAAATCCGCCGGTTTGCAAAATCGTCGCGCTCGGAAAATTCCGATATGATATTTCCAAGCACGAGAGGGACAAGAGACCGGCAGGCGCGAAGCTGAAGGAGCTCAAGTTTCGGGTCAATATCGACGACCACGATTATCTGACCAAAATCCGTCACGGCGAAGAATTCCTCGATCGAGGAAATAAAGTCCGGGTCCAGCTGCAATTTCGCGGCCGGGAAATGGCACACCGGGAACTTGGCATGCACCTGATGGAAAAAGTGCGCGACGATCTCTCCAGCATGTCTCAAGTGGAAATGGAACCGAAAATCACCGGCCGGAACGTAACGATGACGCTCTCGCCGTTGCCGGCAAATCGCCGGAAAAGGCGATTCACCGTGCTGCCGGAAACAGCCGATGAAGGCGAACCCGTTGTCTCACCGAACAGCACATCACAATAAGGGTCGCACGTTCCGCAGACCGACTTCTGGCCGGTAGCCGCTTAGCTGTGGCGAAGCGCTGTTCCAAATCGGGCAAACATGTCGCGCATCGCGCCGCCCACAAGGGCGGCGGTCACAGTTTACTGTGCAAGTCAGGGCGTGCGTGCGGCTGCTGGTGACGCCTTGGGCGAATTCACCGGTGGCGGTGGAGAAAACGGCGTGTTCATAGACTGCCGCTTTTCCAATCGGGCTTTACGGCTCGTTGCTTCCTCGTTTTTCGGGTCCAGCTTGAGAGCTTCCTCCGTGTCGGCCATCGAACTTTTTATGTCATCTTTCGTTTCGTAGATGTAACTGCGTAAAAGATAATAGCGAACTTCGTTCGGTTTGAGCCTGATCGCCTCGGAATAATCGGCCAGCGCCTTATCGTAGGCGTTGGTTTTCATTTCCACGTAGGCGCGCCGCTCATGGATGCCCGCGTCGTCCGGTTTCAGCTTTAGCGCTTCGGTAAAGTCTTCAATCGCCTCCGGGTACTGTTGTTGAGTCGTAGATTCCATTCCGCGGTGTTGCAGGGCGGCGACGAGATTCGGCTCTTGCTTGCGATCAAGCTGGGTCGCCTTGCGGAACGCATCGACTGCTTTGTCCAAGTCTTTGTTTTCCGTTGCCTCAAATCCCTCGCGCGAATATTTGGCTACTTCTTTAGCAGTCTGCTTATTGCCTTGTGCCTGGGCGAATTGCGAGACGCAAAGAGTCAGCGCAATCATTAGAGTAAATGCGGAATATTGTTTCATGATTTTGGTTTGGACGTTGGTCTTTTCAATGAATTCGAAACTCAGGCCACCAATAGCTGGCCGCAAGCGCAACTCTACGTCTGATCGGGAGAAGGCGCCTGTTCGATGTCGATCTTCGGCTCGGGCTCGGGTGAGGCGGACTCGCTGGGACCGGGCTCGTCCACCCGTGTGATCCGCAGCGCCCGGCCAGTCGTTTCGTCAATCTGGATCAATGCGCCTCTTAGCCGGACTTCACCAGCGGCGACAGGAAATGATGCCGGAAGATTTGAAACGAACCTGTTCATGATCGGTTCGATGGCGCGACCGAGGATCGAATTGACCGGGCCGCACATCCCCGCATCGCACAAAAATGCAGTGCCACCGGGAAAGATTTGTTCGTCCGCTGTTTGAACATGCGTGTGGGTCCCGATCACAGCTGAGACTTTGCCGTCGAGAAATCGTCCGAGCGCGATTTTCTCGCTCGTCGTCTCGCCATGGGCGTCCACGATAATGTTTGAGGTTTCGTGGCGCATCTTTGTCACGACTGTTTCGAGCGCGCGAAACGGATTTTCCAAAATCGGCTGCATGAAGGTGCGCGCCTGCACATTGATCACACCGACTTTTCCCATGGCCGTTTCCAGAACAATCGATCCGCCGCCCGGCGCGCCATCAGGATAATTCAATGGGCGCAGCAGACGCGGTTCCAGAGCGAGGAATGAGACAATATCTTTTTGATCCCAAATATGATCACCGGTCGTTACAACCGACACGCCTGCTCGCAGTAGCTCGATTGTAATTTTTCCCGTTATGCCTCGACCGCCGGCTGCGTTCTCGCCGTTAACAATGACGAGATCCAGTGCGTATTTCTCCTTCAGCTCAGGCACCCGGGCGACCACAGCTTTGCGCCCCGGCTCCCCTACGACATCGCCCAGAAAAAGAACCGTTAGCATTCTGCGAGCATCGTATTACGGAGGTTTCAAACGTCGATGTGAAAATTAATGACGAACTCCAAATGACCCGCCTTCGCGCAGCTACAGCGCGGCAGGCGAATGACGAATCAATGAAAAATGACGAAGCTCGAAGAGTGAGATTTCGCCATTCAGGCTTCGTCATTCTTCCGTCATTCGTCATCCGGGCTTCGTCATTTTTGCTCCCGGCGATCTTCCCAACGGTTCTTCAAGCGGAAGACAACGTCAGCATTCTCGGCAGCAGACCGAAATGGAGTGTGCTGGAAAAATATCAGGAAACCATCACGCGCGATGAGTTCGCGCATCTCGTTCAGAACGTTTATTGCACCCGCGGGTTGGCTCCGGATTTGATCGAAATAAACGAGAAAGCGGCGCGGATTTTGATGAATCGCGAGGCGCAAAAGTTTTTCACGTTGCGGTTTGCAGAAAACGATGCCTCCCGCAAACCGGTGCCGCGACTTTGGCGACCGGCCGAGTGTCTTCCGCGGGCCAGGCCGGAAAAGCCGCTCTCAGGTTTGAGGATCGCGCTCGACCCCGGACACCTTGGCGGAAAATGGGCAAAAATGGAGGAGCGCTGGTTCCAAGTCGGAAACAGCTCGCCCGTAACAGAAGGCGATTTAACTTTGCACGTAGCGCGCCTCCTGGCGCCGCGGTTACGAAAATTAGGCGCGAGAGTTTTCTTTATCCGGAACAGTAACGAACCGATCACGGCAAAGCGTCCGGATGATTTCAAGGAACGCGCCAGGAAAATCCTGATCAGGAATGGCGTGCCGCAGCCGCGCGCTGACGTTCTCGATCCAAATGATCCCGAAAAAGAGCAGACGATTCGCTGGCAAACCGAGATCTTGTTTTATCGCTACAGCGAGATTCGCCGCCGGGCGGCGCTGGTGAACTTCAAATTACATCCTGATCTGGTGCTTTGTTTGCATTTCAATGCTGAAGGCTGGGGCGATCCGAACAACCCGATTTTGCTCGACACGAATCATCTTCATCTGCTGGTGAATGGTTCGTACTTGCAGGACGAGTTCGAATTCGACGACGAACGTTTTGAAATGATTCGGCGACTTTTGAGTCGGGCTTACGATGAAGAATTACCCCTCGCTGATGGGGTCGCGACAGCCATGGCCAAGGAAATGCAATTGCCGCCCTACCAATATCCAACAACGCTGACGACGACCAAAGTCGGCACCAGCGGTTACGTTTATGCGCGCAATTTGCTGGCGACACGAATTTATCGTTGTCCGGTTGTGTATTGCGAACCGTACGTCATGAACAGCAATGACGTCTTTGCGCGTATTCAGGCCGGCGACTACGAAGGAATGCGTAACGTCAACGGCATCGAGCGCAAAAGCATCTTCCGCGAATATGCCGACAGCGTGGTGGATGGATTGGTCGAGTATTATCGCACCGCGCGGGAATAATTTTCTTTCTGTAGCGGCGGTCTATGAGCGTCGCTCGAATAAGAATAATAATGCGACGCTCGTAGAGCGCCGCTACAGATGGGCCAACACTTCGCGGACATCATCGTGCGTTACATCGTTCGTGAGATAGGCAGCGCCAATATGAGACGTCACAACAAACCGAATCTTTCCGCCTTCGAATTTTTTGTCGAACTTCAGCCTCTCGATGATTTTTTCGCGTGGGAAATCTTTCGGCAATTGCGTCGGCAAATTGAATCGCCGCAGAAGATCGACAATCGCGTCCCGCTGATCCGGTGAAAATCCCGCCTTTTTGATTGAGATGGCGCAGGCTGCGACAATCCCGAGGCTGACTGCTTCGCCGTGCAGAAACTTGCGATAATCTCCGGCGCGCTCAATCGCGTGGCCGATGGTGTGTCCGAAATTGAGAATCGCGCGTTTGCCGGTCTGGTCGCGCTCGTCTTTCTGAACGATTTTCGATTTTATCTCGATATTGCGCCGAACAAGCTGCTGTAGGGCAAGCGCTTCGCTTGCCTTCCAGAATTGAAGCTCCTTAAACATTTCAGCGTCGGCGATCACCGCATGCTTGATGATTTCGGCGAACCCTTGATTGAATTCGCGGGGCGGCAGCGTCTTTAAAACCTCAACGTCATCGATCACCAACGACGGATGGTAAAACGCGCCAATCAGGTTTTTTCCATCGGCCGTGTTCACCCCGGTTTTCCCACCGATCGAGCTATCAACCATCGCGAGCAGCGTCGTTGGAATCTGCACATGCGGGATGCCCCGATGATAAATCGCTGCGATGAATCCGGAAATATCGCCGATCATGCCGCCGCCCAGACCAATGATAAACGTTTGCCGATCCAGCCCGGCAGCGATCATCTGATCGCAAATCACGCCGACTTGATCGAGAGTCTTCGATTTCTCACCAGCGGGAATTGTGATCAGCGTCGTCTGAAAATTTGCTGACTCTAAACTTAATTTGATCCGATCGCCAAAGAGCGGCGCGACATTAGTATCGGAAATAATTGCGCCCGTTTTGTGAGGAAGATATTTGCGCGTGTACTTGCCAAGTTGCTCAAGCAAGCGCGAGCCGACCAGCGCTGGATAACTGTGTGCGGGGCCACGAATCACCAATGCCACTGTCGGTAACGTATCTACGGAGTCCAACGGTAGGCCCCGTCCGTGTCGCATGGCGGAGTTGCTGTGGTACATATGAACGTCGTCCAGGGCATGGACTCAGAGTGCAGATCAGCGAAGAGCGCGTTGATGCGGGAGCGATTGTTCTGCGGCCCACCGATGGCATTTCCGCCGGGCGTGCTCATCGCCCCTAGAATCTCCACACCTGGAGCGCCAGAAGTGGCCCAGCCCCCGAAAGCCACTGTCGGGGCTGACGTTTGTGCCGGCGCAAATAGTATGAACACCGTAGGCTTGCTGATTCTGTCAGCAGATATTGCTATGCCGGCCGAGTAAACGTTGGCGTTAATGCCAAAACTGATCGGCGTCGTTCCGCCGCCCAATTCCGAAGGGGGGCGCGTGTCGAAAGGCGATTGCAAAACGCCCCACGCGGAAAGGTATTTTCGGTTCAGTTCCAGTTGCGACATCCACGTTACGGTGGCTGAGCCAGGCAGAACGCCATCGTTGTCATTCATGTAAGTCTGCGTCGCGAGGCCGATCTGACGCAGGTTACTCATGTCCTTTGTCACTTTCGCGCGTTCCTGGACACTTGTGTAAGCCGGGTAGGCGATGGTGGCGAGAATGGCGATGACTGCGATGACAACCAGCAATTCGATCAACGTGAAGGCGCGCGGGTAATTTCTAGCCATTCAATTGTTCCGGTTAAAAGGCAACGCTATTGGTTTAGATGGCGAAGGGGAAGCGAAATCGAAATCGTGATGCAAGATTGCTTGACAAGCCATGTGCCAGTTTGTGTATGTAGATCATGCCCGACCCAACTGAACCGAGCCAGCCATCTCCGCCTCCGCCGGGTCCAGGACCCGAAACGAGCGCGACATCTCAGTCGACCGGTTTGCCTTCGAACGTAGCCGCAGCCATCGCCTGCATCCCGCTAATCGGAGGCATCATTTTTTACATTCTCGAAAAACGCGACAGCTTTGTCCGTTTTTACGCCATGCAATCGATCATCTTTGGCTGCGCGTGGCTGCTTTTTAACATTGTCTCTACCGTAGTGCACGCTGTCTTCGGCGCTATTCCGGGCATCGGTGGAGTCCTGGTATTTTTCTGGGCAATCATCGCCGCGCTCGTCCATATCGCGTTCCTCGTAATCTGGATCATCGCAATGGTGAAGGCGTTTACGGGTGTGCGCTGGGACATTCCATACGTCGGCCCGATTGCCCGCAGACAGGTGGAGGGCAGCGCAGGCTAATACTCCGCGGCCGCAAAGGTCATGGCTTCGCGGCAGGCGACGCGGCTTCCTTCGGCGGTGGACTCGGGGACGGAGAGGACGCCGCCGTGAGCGACAGTTTCAATGCGTTCAGATCGGAGTCGCGAATGATGAAAGCGCCTTCGCGTTCTTCCGTCCGGGCGAACCATGTTCCGTTGCCAGCCGCACTGCCAACCAATAGCTTGTGCGAGACTTTGTCGTCCGGCGCAGTCGTAAACGTGATCGCGAGCTTCGGTTTATCGAAGCCCTGCTGAACTGCGGTTGGTCCGGCCCAACGCACAGCACGCAAGCTCGACAACGTGTTCAGGAGCGATTGCACATTAGTTTGATTGATCTGGCCAGTTCCTTTAAGCCAGCGCCATTGGTTGTTCTCGGTGCGCTCCAGCGCCAGCTCTTTGTCTATGCTGACGCTCAGGCGATGAATCTGCTCCGGCTTAAACTTAAAGATCGATAATTCCTGCCATTGCAAAGGATCAATGGGAATTTGGTCGAGCAAGCTGCGTCGAACCGCCACCACGAATGGCTCATCGGCCAGACGTGCGTAAACATTATCGCCATCCACCTTTCCAAATGTGATGGTAGCAAAGGGCTGCTCGCCAGCTTTGGTCTCGGCGGTGTTCTCCGAAGCGAATGAACTGAAAGTCAATTGCAGTTGCGCTTTATCGAGGCCGTACTTCGGCAAATTTGAAGCGACGTCCTCAACAAATTTTGTTACCCGCTCATTCTGTAGAGTGTCGATAAAACGGCGGACCTCGCCTGAATTTGCCGGCTCATTGTTGCGGCTGGCGATTGTCCAGTTGTCATCTTTCCGCGCAAGAACGGTCTTGCCTCTGCCCGGGGCATCGATCTTGATCCGATCAAGAATGTTTGTGTCGATCCGAACCAGGTGACGGTCGCGCAGATCGTCTGGTTTTGTATTGAGAATCTCTTCGATCTTCTTCGGCAGCGTGTAAACGAATCCGCGCGGTGCGAACCGCACGTAGATTTGGTCCTTCTGCTTCTCCGGAACGCCGCCGATCTGGAGCAGCTGCCCCGCTTTGTCCTCCTGACCAAACAGTGTGATTGCGCCGCGCGGTTCGGCCAATCCATAAGGATGAAGATCGCCGTGATCGTCCGCCACGAATTGTTGAATTCGGGAAGCAGTAACTTGCGCGATCAGATCGCCAATCTTTTGGTCGTCGCCGGATGCGCGCAGCGGCTTTAGGATTTCCCAGTGATCGCCTTTCTTCTGCAGCTCCATTTCGCCAGTGGGCGTTTTGAGAATGACGCGCGACACCTGCGCGGTGATGAGGTCCGTCAGTTTCCGGTCGCGGAATTCCTCCGGTTTTTTATCAATGTCTTTCTTAATCGATTGTCCCGCGAGATACGTTTCCTTTGAATCCTCGAAGCGCACATACATCTTGCCTTCCAAGGCGGCGTCTTTCCCGAACAAGATCGCCGGGGGTTTATCCGGGCCTAGCAATTTGAGCCGCAATCTGGGCTTGTTCAGGCCATATTCACTGAGCTTGCTCTTGTCGGCGTCGATTTCTTTGGCCAAAATCGTTCCCTCCTTCTGCCAGTTTCCCAAATCCGACAGCAAATTCTCGATCAAAAAACTATCTGCCTGGTCCTTGATTGGTGTTTCCAAGCGCCACCGGTTGTCGCGCCGCCGCAATTCAATCTTCTCATCTCCATTTAGAATGACGATCCCGTCGATTTTGTCTCGATCGAAGTTGACGACATTTTGCGCCTGACGTCTGGCTTCTTCTGTGCCCGGTTGTTTGAGCTCAAAAAATTTCAAATAAACGAAAACACCCAGCGCAATCGCGGCTAAAACAATGGTCGTTCTCCAGTTCATAGCTCGACGCGAGGA
>WNFY01000097.1_pt1 | contig 58738 bp, 53 predicted proteins | sample 5400091 | NCBI WGS metagenome assembly WNFY01 (sample SAMN13153364, study PRJNA577476) | soil metagenome | isolation source: 60 cm soil or saprolite under grassland replicate 1 | place: USA:California | collected 2016-06-15
GCGCGGGCCGCCGATGCGCAGCGTCACATCCTCGATCGGTGACCAGATCCGCAGCAGACCGACCCGGGCCAGCGGCGTTGCCAACTCCCGGGTCGGCACCCGCAGCCGCCGGTGCAGCGGAAGCTGGGCCAGGCTGGGCCGCAGGATGGTCGCCTTTCGTCGCATGGCCGGCCCGGACGCCAGCCGTAGGATCGCCCACGCGCTGGCCACCCCGTCGTTCCGCCGGGACCGGCGCGACCACCGCTTCACCCGACCGGCCGATCCGCCGTAGCGGTGCCGCAGCACCCCGGCCACGCCGGCAAGCACCGCCACCCCGGCGAGGAACACCCACGGCCAGTACTGCCGGCCGGCGCTGCCCGGCGGCATCCGCCGCATCAGCCAGCCCAACCCGCACAGCCCTACTCCGGCGAGGGTCGCCCGCCACAACAGCCAGCCACGGGAGCGCATCATGCCGCCCGGCGCTCCGCGCAGCCGATACAAACTGTGGACTTCACCGGTCTGTCCACCGGGAGTCACCGGTCGCCGCCGCGCGCCAGTTTGCTGTCCACGTAGCGGTCTCGACCAGTTCACCGGACTGGACCGCCGTGTCCAGGAGAAGATCCACCGCCTTGAGGGGGACGAGGATGCGACCGCGCAGTTGCAGGCCGGGGAACTGGTTCTCCCGAATCGCGCGCCAGAGGGTCATGTAGCTGACACCGAGCATCGCGGCGGCTTCATCGATCGGCGCGGCCAGCCGTACGGCCTCGTGTGCGACACCACGGCGGTGAAATGTGAGCCTTCGTCCGATCTCCGGACTCCGGAGCTGGGCGGTGTCAGAAATAGCCTTGTCGGGCATTGAAGCTCCTTGAATGAAGGACCTGCGGCTCGGCAGCGGACCGACGCGCCGTTTGGCGTACTGTCGGGTTGCGAACCGCCGGAGCCTCTGTCGGTGGAAGATCGGCGACTGTTTGGAGACGCCGGCTCGCACCTTCCTGACTCCGACCTGATCATCTCCTTTCACTTGGCTTGTCGCGGTTCGCTGTAGTAGCCAGAGGTAACCCGTTCATCCCGGGGCGCGGCGACGGCTGCCACAGGGCAGATCGATGGCATTCGGTCCGTACCGGCGGCCGGTCTTCACCGACGCTCCAGCAGAGTTCGCGCCCGTGGCGCCAAGGAGGGTTACGGTGTCCGTACCTTGATTGGAACGATCCTGGTCAAGACGCTCTTGGGGGTCCCCATGGCGGCGAAGATCAAGACGCCGAACAGCACGCTCCGGCGGATCCGTGAGCTGGAGCGCCGCGAGAGCCGCGAGGAGTTCGCACGCGCTGTGGTCGCGGAGGCCCGCAAGCTGCGTGAGCAGCACCTCGCCTGCGATGCGCGCTTGGTGGCTCGGTGGGAGGACGGCGACATTGCCTCTCCTCGGCCGATCTATCAACGGGTCCTGTCGAGCTTGCTCGACCGACCGTTTGAGGAGCTCGGCTTCGGCGTGAATGCCGTTCTTCTGCCTCCGGTGAGCCTCCGACCTGGTGGCATCGCCTCCGAGACGATCAACTCTTGGGTCGACGAGGAGGGCCAGATGTGGGTAGAGGTGAACCGGCGAGGTTTCCTGGTTGGCAGCGCGGCGGCACTACTGCAGGCGGCTGGGGCGCTCTCGCCGGTGGCTGGAGCTGCCGAACGGCTAGCCCTTCCGAGGGAAGACCCAGTCGGGTTCGCGAGCGCGGTGCAGCGGATGTGGCCGGGGCTGCGTGTGTCGCGTCCCGTACCTGACTACGGGGTGGACTGGATGCTGCTCCTGCCAGGAGGCCAGGCCGTCGAGGGCGCCACGGCGAAGGTGCAGGTCCATCCGGCCCAGAATGTCGACGGGCGGGTACTCGTCGACGCCCTCGACATGCGTCGCTGGACGGAGTTCAGCCGGGGCAGCGGCCGGGGTCTACTCGTGGCCGCCGACATCAGCGCCGAGCCGCCCCGCTTCTTCGCTGTCGACACGCGTGTGCCCCGCCACGCCGCCGACAGAGGCCTCCAGGTTTCGGTACCGACTGCCTACGAGTTGGACGACCTCAGCTGCGCGATCCTGTGGGCGACCGCGAATTTGGACGCTGGGTTGCAGGCTGATGATCAGGAACTCAGCATGAGTAAGCCTAGCCTCGCCGCGTATGAGAACCTGCCGACATCCGCGGTCAGCCGCGATGCTGTACCGGACCTCACTGCCGTCTCCCGCATGTGGCTGGGATCAGATTTCTGCGCCGGACATATTCTCCGTCATCTAGACGAGCTTCCCGATCGACCCATATTTTGGACGCGGGAGCAGCGTGGCGAGGAGGCTTCTACGTGGCTCCTGTTCGGCCACAAGTATGAGTATCTCCGCAAGACGCAGGAGGCCGCCAGGGGAGATCGATTGATTCGTGGCTTCTGTATTCCCGACGATGTCGTACGAAGGTCACCTCGATACGAGCGGATCCTGCTTCTCCTTGCGGTCGCCCTGATGGAATGCTGCGGCATCGAAGTCAATGTGACTCCGGATCCCGCGTTCGCCGAGGTCGATGGGTTCGTCCTCGGAGGTATACGGCGCGCGATCGTCGCTAACTGGGTGCGATCGGAGGGTATGTGGCGAGTGGACACGACAGAGCGGCGCAGCATTCTGCTCGAGTACGGCGATGTGTCGGGCCAGGTCGAAGCCCACTCGGTGATTGACGCCCCGACCCCCGTCGGCAGGTTGCAGGGCCTCGCCGGCTACCTCGAGCTGGACTTCCCGTGGCTACGCCAGCGGTGCCGTGAGCTCGGTCGCTATGGGACCGCGGGCATCGCGCGCCCGCGCAGTCGGCTGATCTCGACCGCTGGCCTGGACGCTGCATGCTCGTACGTCGGCTCGCTTCCGTCCGCCAGTTAGCCTGGGGACTACGCGCTACGGAGGCGCACGAGGAGAGGGACATTTTGGTTGAAGCCGATCAGAACAGGCCGAACGTTGTCGTGTTTTCCCTTGGCGGCACAATTGCGATGACTCGTCAGGCGGGCGGCGGCGTTGCGCCGGCACTGACTGCCGCCGATCTGATCGCCGCCGTACCGGGGCTTCCGGAGTCCGGAATCAGCGTGGGAGTCAACGACTTCCGTCGAGTACCTGGCGCCTCGCTGGCCATCGCCGATCTTCTCAGTCTGGCGGGTGCGATCGAGGAGGAAATCGCGGCCGGCGTTACAGGCGTGGTCATCACGCAGGGCACGGACACAATCGAGGAGACCAGCTATCTCCTCGATCTTGTGCACTCTGGCGACGAACCCGTGGTCGTCACCGGTGCGATGCGCAATCCCACGTTGGCCGGCGCTGACGGACCTGCGAATTTGCTGGCGGCGATCCAGACCGCCGCCAGCGTCCAGGCGCGGGGCCTGGGGTGTGTGGTCGTCTTCGGCGACGAGATCCACGCGGCGCGGTACGTTCGGAAGACCCACAGCACCAGCGTGATGGCGTTCGCTTCACCAACCGCCGGACCGATCGGGTTCCTCGTCGAAGGGCAGCCGCGGATCACATTCCATCTCGAACGCGACTTAGTCATAGCGTGGCCGAACATTGACCAAGAGGTTCGGGTCGCCCTGGTCCTTATTACCCTCGGCGATGATGGCGAACTCCTCCGCGGACTCGATCAGCGGTTCGACGGGCTGGTGGTGGGCGCCTTCGGCGGCGGCCACGTCCCGGAGAATACCGTTTCTATACTTGCGGGGCTCGCCGAGCGCATCCCGGTCGTATTGGCCTCCCGCACCGGGGCCGGGTCGGTCCTCTCCCATACCTACGGGTTCCCCGGATCCGAGTCGGACCTACTCGGCCGCGGTCTTCTCAGCGCCGGATCGCTCGATCCGTTGAAGGCTCGGATACTGCTCCATCTCCTGCTCGCAAGCGGGGCTAAGAGCGGTGACATCACGTACGCATTCGCTGCGGCAGGCGGACACCTGGACGGACCGACTCGTTCCGACCTGGCCCTTAGGAAACAGACCGAGACATCGCGCGGCGAGCGGGACTACTAATGCAAGCATATGAGCTCGTAGCGGGTCGGACCTTCGGCGTCAACTTCGACCACGGCGAGGACTTCTTCGAGGCCCTAACTAGCTTCTGCCGCCAGTATAGGATTCGACAGGGCTACATTCCTATGTTCCTCGCCGGCTTCGCGGAAGCGGAAATCGTCGGTACCTGTGAGAAGCTGGAGGATCCACAGGCTCCAGTCTGGTCCAGAGTCCACCTGGAGAACGTCGAAGCGTTCGGTTGCGGCACCATCGCGGACAACACCAATGGCGCAATCCTACCCCACATCCATACCACCCTCGGCCTCAAGGAACGCTCGGCGACTGGGTACACCAGTCATCTACTGTCTGCCCGGGTTCAGTTCCTTGTAGAGATGCTCGTTCTAGAGGTCATCTCACCTACGCTCACTCGGCCCTCCAACGCCGATCTATATGACGTTCCTTTGCTACGCTTCGGGAGGGATGCCGGCTAGCGCCGGATACAGCTTGCATCTCCCTAGATCTTGCCCTAGCTGTCTGCAACGAGGACCGTGCAGCACGACTCGTATTTCCTCGCTGAAGCGGGGCGGTCAGGCCGGGCAGCTCGGGCGCCATCTCGACTACTTCCGGGACTCGCGCTCGGCCCGATTCCCCGTCGTCATCTACCTCGTCTCGACCAGCCTGGAACTAGGGTTATGCTCGGACCGCCAGCGACCTCGGCCTGCGCCGCCTCCGATCTGCGGATAGAGCGACGCGGACGCGAGTTACTTGGGCAGCGTGGCGAATGTGGTCAGGAGAGTGGGGTCGTTCGCGTACCGGACGTCCATCTCGTAGTCGGCGATCTCCGACTCGCTGTGGCCGTGCCGGCGGACGGCGGCGGCGAGGATCTGGCGAAGCTCGCGTGTGTCGCTGGGATCGGCTTCGACCGTCAACTGGCGGACGGGGCGGCCGAGGTGGCGGACTTCGAGCCTCAGTACGGCGGGACTCCGGTCCGTGCCAGGTAGCGGCATGGCGGGAACTGGGACAGGCGCGGCATCGAGCTCCGCCGGCAGTTCGTCGGTGCGGCAAACGGTCGTCGGCTTCCCGGTGGTGACTTCGACGAGCCCCCAGGTCCGGAGCAACGCGACCGCCCGGTGGGCTGTGCTCACGGCCACGCCGTTCGTTTTGGCGATCTGCTTGATCGGCGGAACGGGCTGGCCCTCGGTAAGCGCCCCGTCGAGGATTTGGCGACGGAGGTCGGCGGCGATCTTCTCGTACGGACTCCGCGGATCGGTCTTGGCTCGCTCGGAGGCGTCGGGCGCCGCGGCAGGCCTTGTGGGCATCCGGGCGAGCAGGCTTGTGGCGGCACGTTGGTCGGACTCTGATATCCAGGCCGAGTACACCCGCAGCGTCGTCGCGCCGCCGCCGGCGTGGCCGAGCCGACCGGCGACGGTCCGGATGTCGACTCCGGCCGCGATGAGTTCGGTGGCCGAGTAGTGGCGGAGCTTGTGCAGGGTCGTGTTAATGCCGAGGCGTTCCGTCAGGCGGCGATAGCGCTGGCTGACGGAGCTCGGCAGGAGATGCCCGCTGCCGTCGGGAGACGCCGAGAATACGAAGGCGTGCTGTGGTAGCTCCAGGCCAAGCGCTCCGGCGCGGGTGAGGCAACGCTGCCGATGCTCGGTGAGGACGGCCGCGGTCTCGGGATCAAGCGCGATGTGTCGCCGCTGGTGGGTCTTGGTGTCCTTCTCCCGCGCGCCATCCTCGTCCTGCGTGATGCCTCGACGGAGGGTGACGACCCGCCGGTCGAGGTCCACGTGCTGCCAGCGGAGAGCACACAACTCGCCCCGGCGAGCGCCGGTCGTCATCGCCAGCCATACAAAGGTTCCCCAGTCCAGATCTGACCAGGCGGCGTCAAGGAGCCGCGCGGCGTCTGCGGGTGATGGGGGCTGCGGGTCCGGTGCTGGCGCTGAGGGCGGTTCGGCTTGGCCGACTGGACTGACAGCGACCCATCGCCATCGCACCGCGCGCTTGTATGCGCCGGACAGGATGAAGTGCATGTGCCGGATGGTGGTAGCGGCCAGCGGCCGGCACTCGTGCGGGCGACAACGCTCGTCGCAGGTGTGGGCGCGCGGGGTTCGGTGGTCGATGCGGGCGCGGCCGTCGCAGTGCGTCCGGCACCGGCGGAGTTCGGCATAGAACGAGTCCAGGATGTCTGCGTCGAGCATGCCGACCTTGACATGTCCGATAAATGGCATAATGTGCTTGCGAACGTATCTCTGATATTTCTGCAGTGTGCCTCTGTCGCCGTCGAACACTTCTAGGTACCGGTCGAGTAGTTGGCCCACCGTCGCGTTGGTTCGGGGGTTGCGGCGCTCGTTGATCTCATTAACCAGCCTCGTGCGTACGGTCTCCGCCTGTTCGTCCGCTTTCGCGCTAGCGGGAATGATCTCGGTGAGGTAGTGCCGACGCTTGGTCACCGGGTCGAGGCTGGCGTAGACGCGCACGCGCAGCGCGCCGCTTGGGAGCCTGTCGATGCTGCCGCGCTGCCTTCGCGGAGACGGTCGAGCCTGTGCCACTGGTGCAGCGTAGCGCCGTCGCGTCACGATTAGTGTCACGACGCCGAGGTACTGAGAGAGCTGGATCTATTGCTGCAGTTCAGGCGTGGTGGGCGCGGCTGGGTTCGAACCAGCGACCCCTCGCTTGTAAGGCGAGTGCTCTTCCGCTGAGCTACGCGCCCGCGACGGGGATGGGACGGGATCGGCGTCGCGGCTCGCCGAGGGTACCCGCCGGCGGGGGCCTGGGGCGGCTTAGTCTCGGGGGCGTGCTGGGTACGCTGCGGCAGGGGCGCTACCTCGCGCTGCTCGCGGTCGGGGTGGTGCTCGCTGCCGGCTGCGTCGCGGCGGGGATGTGGCAGGCGCACCGGTACGGGGAGAAGCGGCTGGCCAACGCGGAGCTGCGGAGCAACGACAGGGTGGCGCCGGTGCCGGTGGACACCGTGCTGGCGGTGGGCCAGGCGGTGCGGCCCGAGCAGCGATGGCGGGTGGTGTCCGCGGCCGGGCGGTACGACCGGGACGGCCAGGTGCTGGTGCGGCAGCGGGAGGTCGGCGGCCGGGCCGGGTTCCTGGTGCTGACGCCGCTGCGCACCGCGGGAGGCGCCGACCTGCTGGTGGTACGCGGCTTCGTGCTGGCGACCGGGGCGGCCACCCAGACCCCGACCGTGCCGGAGCCGCCGGCCGGCCAGGTCACCGTCACCGGTCGGGTGCAGCCCAGCGAGAGCGGCCCGGACCGGCCGGGCCTGCCACCCCGGCAGGTCGAACGGATCGACGTGCCGGCGCTGGCGGCCCGGCTCGGCGCGCCCGCGTACGGCGGCTACCTGGAGCTGACCTCGTCCACCCCGGCGGACTCCGGGCTCACCCAGCTACCGCCGCCGGACCTGTCCAACCCGGCCGGGGGGGCCTACGAGGGGCAGCACCTGGCCTACGTGGTGCAGTGGTTCTTCTTCGCACTGCTCGCGCTCGCCCTCCCGGTGGTCCTCGCCGTCCTCGAACAGCGCGCGACCACCGCCGAGGCCGGCGATGTCGAGCCGGCACCGGACCGGTCGGCCCCGGCCTCGGCGCGCTGAATGCTTAGCCTGGAACCATCGAGGCTTAGGCGGCCAGCTCGGCGATCGCCTCCTGCCAGACGGCCTGGTCGCGGGCCTCGCCAGGGGCGTTCATCTCGGTGAACCGCAGCACGCCGTCCTTGTCGATCAGGAACGTGCCTCGGTTCGCCATGCCGGAGATGTCGTTGAAGACGCCGTACTCCTTCGCCACGGCGCCGTGCGGCCAGAAGTCCGCCAGCAGCGGGAACTCGTAGCCCTCGGCCTCGGCATAGCTCTTCAGCGCGTACGGCGAGTCCACGCTGATCGCCAGGATCTGCAGGTCGGGGTTCTGGTAGCGGGGCAGGTCGTCGCGCACCTGGCACAGCTCGCTGGTGCAGATGCGGCTGAACGCGAACGGGTAGAAGACCAGCAGGACGTTCTGCCGGCCCCGGAACGAGGACAGGGTGACCTTCTGACCGTTCTGGTCGCGGAGGGTGAAGTCGGGGGCGCGCTGGCCCACCTCGACCGGCATGAGGCAATCTCCTCTGCGGGGTGCGGACCGGACCGGTCTCACCCTAATGCCGGGTTCGCTAGCGGCGGGAGCGCGCCGCCTTGGGTGCGACCAGCCGGGCGCCGGCCCAGTCCCGGGCCGCGCTGATGCTGGAGGTCTGGGCCAGCCCGGCGGTCGGCGCCGCCTCGCTGATGTCGCTCGGCTCCACGTGTCCCGGCCGGCCCGCCTTCGGGGTGAGCAGCCATACCACACCGTTGTCGGCCAGCGGCCCGATCGCGTCGACCAGCGCGTCGACCAGGTCACCGTCGCCGTCCCGCCACCACAGCAGGACCACGTCGACCACGTCGTCGGCGTCCTCGTCGGTGAGCTCGCTACCGCACCGCTCGACGATGGCCGCCCGCAGCTGCTCGTCGACGTCCTCGTCGTAGCCGAGCTCCTGCACCACCATGCCGGGCTGGATTCCGAGGCGCTCCGCCAGGCCCCGCCCGCCCGCCTGGTCCACCGTCGCGCTCACGTCTCCAGCCTCCCCGCTGCCGTCCCGCCGGACCTTCCGGCGTGTGTGCGGGTAGTCCACACATTCCGTGGACCATACGCAAGTGCGAGCAGGGGTGTCGTGCGATCAGAGATCCAGGCAGGCGGTGCGGAACCGGGTGGTGAGGGTGTTGTAGGGCCCGGTGCTGGGATTGCCGCCGTGCTCCGCCGAGGCCACGATGGTGCGCAGCTGGCCGAGGATCGCCGCGGCCAGCCCGAAGATCTTGTCGGTGCGCGCCAGCCCGCTGGCCTTCAGCGTCTTGTCGATGGTGGTCGACGCCGACTTCAGCACCTTGATCTGGGCGTCCCGGGTCTTCGCGGCGTTGAAGGCGTCGTTGGTCGACTTGATGGTGGCCTGCACCAGCACGCAGGTCACCCGCTCCTTCGTCTTCACCGGGTCGACCGTCCGGGTCGGCGACGGGGTGGGGGTGTCGGTCCGCGACCCGCTCGGAGATCCGCTCGGCGAGTCGGTCGGCGACCCGCTCGGCGAGCCGGAGCCGGTCGCCCCGGGGGTCAGCACGCCCGCGGCGACCGTGCCCCGCCCGTCGATCGTCGCCGTGCAGGCCACCGCGGCCACGCCGGCCAGGGCGACTACCACCACGGCGGTGACCAGCCGCGGTACCGCCCTGGCGCCTCGCATGGCGGTGACCGTACCGGTCCGCGCCGACCGTCCACGAGCCTCCCCGGCTGGGCGGCCTACCGCCGGGTAGAGATGACGTGTTCACCCTCGGCGTACGACTATGGATGCAGGAGGCCCGCCTCCAGCACCGGCGATGTAACCAATTCGAGAGAGAATCGACACGTGACTCCGGACCGATTCAGCATCATTACCGACGGCCTGCCCAGCCAGCTCCCGGACGTCGACCCCGACGAGACCCGGGAGTGGCTCGAGTCGCTGGACACCGTGATCAACGTCGCGGGTCGCAGCCGGGCTCGCTACCTCATGCTCAAGCTGCTCGAACGGGCCAGGGAGCGCCAGGTCGGCGTGCCCGCGCTGCGCAGCACCGACTACATCAACACGATCCCGCCGGAGCGGGAGCCCTGGTTCCCCGGCGACGAGTACGTGGAGCGGCGGATCCGGGCGTACATCCGGTGGAACGCGGCGATCATGGTCTCCCGGGCCAACCGGCCGGAGCTCGGCGTGGGCGGCCACATCGCCACCTACGCCAGCATGGCCAGCCTGTACGAGGTGGGGTTCAACCACTTCTTCCGCGGCAAGGACCACGGCGAGTCCGGTGACCAGGTGTTCTTCCAGGGGCACGGGTCGCCGGGCATCTACGCGCGGGCGTTCCTGGAGGGCCGGCTGTCCGAGGGGCAGCTCGACGGGTTCCGTCAGGAGCTGTCCCACCAGGTGAACGGGCGCCCGGCCGGCCTGCCGTCCTACCCGCACCCGCGGCTCATGCCGGACTTCTGGGAGTTCCCGACGGTCAGCATGGGTCTCGGCCCGATCCACGCGATCTACCAGGCCCGGTTCAACCGGTACCTGCTGAATCGGCAGATCAAGGACACGAGCCGGAGCCGGGTCTGGGCGTTCCTGGGCGACGGCGAGATGGACGAGCCGGAGTCGCTGGGCGCCATCGGGGTGGCCGCCCGCGAGGAGCTGGACAACCTGATCTTCGTGGTGAACTGCAACCTGCAGCGGCTGGACGGCCCGGTCCGGGGCAACGGCAAGATCATTCAGGAGCTGGAGGCGTTCTTCCGCGGCGCCGGCTGGAATGTGATCAAGGTGGTCTGGGGCCGGCAGTGGGACGAGCTGCTGGCCAGGGACGTGGACGGCGTCCTGGTCAACAAGATGAACACCACGCCGGACGGCCAGTTCCAGACCTACTCGACGGCCGACGGCGCGTTCATCCGGGACGACTTCTTCGGCCCGGACCCGCGGCTGCGCAAGATGGTCGAGCACCTGTCCGACGACCAGCTTCGCCACCTGCCCCGCGGCGGCCACGACTACCGCAAGGTCTACGCCGCGTTCAAGGCGGCCACCGAGCACATCGGCCAGCCGACGGTGATCCTGGCGCACACCATCAAGGGCTGGACGCTGGGCAAGGACTTCGAGGCCCGCAACGCCACCCACCAGATGAAGAAGCTGACCAAGGCCGAGCTGAAGGAGTTCCGGGACCGGCTCTACCTGGAGATCCCGGACTCGGCGCTGGAGGCCGAGCTCCCGCCCTACTACCACCCGGGCGATCAGTCCGACGAGATCCAGTACATGAAGGAGCGGCGGGCGGCCCTTGGCGGATACCTGCCGAAGCGGGTGGTGCGGGCCCGGCCGCTGGCGCTGCCGCCGAAGGAGGCGTACGCGGACCTCAAGCGCGGCTCCGGCAAGCAGGCGGTGGCTACCACGATGGCATTCGTCCGGCTGCTCAAGGACCTGATGAAGGACCGGGAGTTCGGCAGGCGGTTCGTACCGATCGTCCCGGACGAGGCCCGCACGTTCGGGATGGATTCGCTGTTCCCGACCGCCAAGATCTACAGCCCGCACGGGCAGAGGTACGCGGCGGTCGACCGCGACCTGCTGCTGTCCTACAAGGAGTCGGTGCAGGGTCAGATGCTGCATGAGGGCATCAGCGAGGCCGGCTCGATGGGCTCGGTGATCGCCGCCGGCACGTCCTACGCGACGCACGCCGAGCCGATGATCCCGATCTACATCTTCTACTCGATGTTCGGCTTCCAGCGGACCGGCGACGCGATCTGGGCGTTCGGCGACCAGCTCGGCAAGGGCTTCCTGCTCGGCGCCACCGCCGGCCGGACCACGCTGAACGGCGAGGGCCTGCAGCACCAGGACGGGCACTCCCAGCTGCTGGCCGCGACCAACCCGGCCTGCGTGGCCTACGACCCGGCCTGGGCGTACGAGCTGGCGGTGATCGTCGAGGACGCGCTGCGCCGGATGTACGGGAGCACCCCGGAGCACCCGCACGGCGAGGACATCTTCTATTACCTGACCGTGTTCAACGAGCCCTACCAGCAGCCGGCGATGCCGGACGGGGTCGACGAGGAGGGCATCCGGCGCGGCATCTACCGCTACGCGCAAGCGCCGGCGAACGGCGGCGGGGCGCACGGGTACGGCGGCGACCGCGGCTACGGCTTCACCGGCGGGTACGGCTCGGGCGGCGGCAACGGCCCGCGGCCGCAGGCGCAGATCCTGGCCTCCGGGGTGACCATCCGGGCGGCGCTGCGGGCCCAGCAGCTGCTGGCCGAGCAGTGGGGGGTGGGCGCCGACGTGTGGTCGGTGACCTCCTGGTCGGAGCTGCGCCGGGACGCGGTGGCGGCCGACGAGCACGCGCTGCTGCACCCGAGCGAGCCGGCCCGCACCCCGTATGTCACCCAGGCGCTGGCCGATGCCACCGGTCCGGTGGTCGCGGTCAGCGACTGGATGCGGGCAGTCCCGGACCAGATCGCCCGCTGGGTGCCCGGCGACTACACCTCGCTCGGCACCGACGGGTACGGCATGTCGGACACCCGCGGCGCGCTGCGCCGGCACTTCCACGTGGACGCCGAGTCGGTGACCGTGGCGGTGCTGACCGAGCTGGCCCGGCGGGGCGAGGTCAAGCGCGAGCTGCTGCAGCAGGCCGTCGACGGGTACCGGCTGAACGACGTGGCGGCGGCGGACGCCGGCGACAGTGTGGGCGGCGCCGAGTAGAAGTCACCCGGCCGGGGACCTCGGTCCGCGGGGTGACGAGCTCGGTCCGCGGGGCGACGGGTCGGTCCGCAGGTGACGACTTCGGTCCCCGAGGTGACGACTTCGGTCCGCGAGGTGACGAGCTCGGCCCGCAGGTGACGACTTCGGTCCGCGAGGTGACGAGCTCGGCCCGCAGGTGACGACTTCCGTCGGCCGGTGACGGGTTCGGTCCGCGGGTGACGACTTCGGTCCCGGGTGACGGGATGTATGTCGTCACCGGCGGCCGAAGTCGTCACCCGCGGCCGGTGGGGCCCGGTCAGGCCGATGCGGCGAGGTGCCGGAGGGCGACGCCGGCGTAGGTAGCGACGCCGACCGGCATCGCGTCCTCGTCGAAGACGACCTTGTTGGAGTGGTTGCCCGGAGGCTCCCCGGGCTGCCGGCCAGGCGGGCAGGCGCCCAGGAAGGCCATCGCGCCGGGCACCCGCTGCAGCACGTACGACCAGTCCTCGGCGCCCATCACCGGCGCGTCCATCACCGAGACCGACTCGGCGCCGATCAGCTCGGCTGCGGTGGAGCGCAGCAGCTCGGCGGCGCCCGGGTCGTTCACCGTGGTCGGGTAGCCGTCGCCGATCACCACCTCGGCGGTGCAGCCGTGCGCGGCGGCTATCCCCTCGGCCAGGCGGGTCAGCTGCTCGTGCACGGCGGCCCGGGTGGCATCGGACAGCGTCCGGATGGTGCCGAGCAGCCGCGCCTGCTCCGGGATGACGTTGTCGGTGGTGCCCGCGACGATCTGCGCCACGGTGACCACGACCGGGTCGAACACCGAGAACCGCCGAGTGACCATGGTCTGGATCGCCTGCACGACCTCGCAGGCGACCGGGATGGGGTCCAGCGCCTCGTGCGGGGCCGAGGCGTGCCCGCCCTTGCCCCGCACGGTCATCCGCAGCACGTTCGAGGAGGCCAGCAGCGGCCCGGGCCGGAGGTTGATCGTGCCGGTCCGGTGCTGCGTGGTGGTGTGCAGCGCGAACGCGCCGGAGACCGGCGCCGCACCGGCCGCACCGGGCCCGTCGACGTCGAGCAGCCCCTCGGCGAGCATCTCCCGCGCGCCGAAGTGGCCCTCCTCCCCCGGCTGGAACATGAACACCACCCGGCCGGCGATCCGGTCCCGCCGGGCGGCCAGCAGCCGCGCCGCGCCGACCAGCATGGCCACGTGCGTGTCGTGCCCGCAGGCGTGCATGACACCGGGGGTGGCCGAGGCGAACTCCAGCCCGGTGTCCTCCGGCATGGGCAGCGCGTCCATGTCGCCGCGCAGCAGCACGGTCCGGCCGGGACGGGCGCCGTCCAGGACGGCGACCACCGAGTCGACGGCGGAGCCGGTGCTGACCCGCAGCGGCAGGCCGGCCAGCTCGCCGAGCACCGCCTGCTGCGTCTGCGGCAGCCGCAGCCCGACCTCCGGGCTGCGGTGCAGCGCCCGGCGCAGCCCCAGGGTGTCCGGGTACAGCGCGCGTGCCTCGTCCAGCAGGCCGGCCAGGTCGTCAGTCATATGGCGCCGAGTATGCCCGATGCCGGCCTCACCCGAGATCGCGGTGCATCTCCCAGACCAGGACCTCGGCGCCGTCGGTCGCGGTGACCCGGCTGCCGCCGCCGCCGGCGATCCGGGCCGCGTCGCCGGCGGCCAGCTCGCCGGCGCCGTCCAGGGTGACCGTTCCGCGGGCCACGTACAGGTGCAGGTACGGCGCGGCCGGCAGCCGCACCGACTCCCGGTCGGCCAGCCGGGCCGCGTGCAGCGCCGCGTGCGGCTGCCGGATCGGCAGCGCGGCCAGGTCCCGGTGCCCGGGGATCCCGGACGCGATCGGCACCAGGCCGCCGGCGGCCAACTCGGCGGCGACGTCCGCCTGCCGGTAGTCCGGCCCGCCGCCGGCCGGCTCGGACAGCACCCACATCTGCACGAACTCGACCGGCTCGCCGCCGTACGCCCGCTCGCTGTGCACGATGCCGTCGCCGGCGCTGATCCGCTGCGCCAGCCCCGGCCAGATCACCCCGTGGTTGCCGGCATCGTCGGCATGGGACAGCGCACCGCGCAGCACCCAGCTGACGATCTCGACGTCCCGGTGCGGGTGCCGGTCGAAGCCGGCGCCGGCGGCGACCACGTCGTGGTTCGACACGACCAGCGGCCCGAAGTGGGTGTTCGCCGGGTCGTAGTGTCGGCCGAAGGAGAACGAGTGCCGCGAGTCCAACCAGGACTGGCTGGTGATGAGCCGGTCCGCCGACCGGCGGACGTCCACTGTGGTCGGTGTCCGATCGCGCTGCGGGCGCTCCGGCTCGCTCATGGTCAGCCACCCCGGTGTCGGCCGGCCCAGACCAGAAGCTGCTCGGCGGAGCCGGTGTTGACCACTGACTCGACCGGCACCGCACAGGCGGCGGCCCGGTCGCAGCCGTACGGCAGCCAGTCCAGCTGCCCGGGCGCGTGCGCGTCGCTGTCGATCGAGACCAGGCAGCCCGCCTCGACCGCGAGCCGGAGCAGCCGTTTCGGCGGGTCCAGACGCTCCGGCCGGGAGTTCACCTCGACCGCGACGCCCTCGGCCACGCAGGCGGCGAACACCTTGTCCGGGTCGAACTGCGACTCCGGGCGCTTCCGGTTCCCGGTCACCATCCGGCCAGTGCAGTGGCCGAGCACGTCCACGTGCGGGTTGCGGACCGCTGCGACCATCCGCCGGGTCATCTGCGGCCGCGGCATCCGCAGCACGCTGTGCACGCTGGCCACCACGACGTCCAGCCGGGCGAGCAGGTCCGGCTCCTGGTCCAGGCTGCCGTCCTCGAGGATGTCCACCTCGATCCCGGTCAGGATGCGGAACGGCGCGAGCGTGTCGTTCAGCCGGGCCACCTCGTTCAGCTGGGCACGCAGCCGGTCGGCGGACAGCCCGTTCGCCACGGTGAGCCGGGGCGAGTGGTCGGTGAGCGCCATCCACTCGTGCCCGAGCTCGCGGGCGGACTCGGCCATCTCCTCGATCGGCGAGCCGCCGTCGGACCAGTCGCTGTGCGTGTGGCAGTCCCCGCGCAGCGCCGCCCGCAGCGCGGCCCCGCCCTCGCCGACGGGGATCCCGGCGGTTTCCTCCAGCCGGCGCAGGTACACCGGCACCTCGCCGGCCAGCGACTCCGCCACGCACCGGGCGGTGACCTCGCCGACCCCGGCCAGGTCGGTCAGCCGCCCGTGGGCGGCCCGGTCGGCGACCGCGTCCGGCGGCAGCCCGGCCAACGCGGCCGCGGCCCGGCGGAACGCCCGCACCCGGTAGGTGGCCTCGCGCGCCCGTTCCAGCAGGAACGCGATCCGCCGCAGGTCCGCCACCGGGTCCCGGGGCCTGGTCGAGGACTCGGTCACCCCGCCATCCTCGCGCACCGCGCCGATCTTGACGTTCTGGCCGGCGACACGCCGCTTGCTCGGCGGCCATGACGTCAAGATCGGCGGAATGGAACGGGGGCGCGCCGCGTGGCAGGCTCGACGGGTGGCCAGCACGTCGCCCGGCGGGCGGGCGCCGGCCGCCGGCGAGCCGCACGGAGGTCCGCTGGCGGCGACGCTGCGCCGGCTGGAGCGTGCCTCCGGGGCGCTGGCCACCCAGAGCGTCGCGCGGATGGACGAGCTACTGCCGTGGTTCCGGTCCATGCCCGCCGACCAGCGGTCCTGGGTGATGCTCGTGGCCCAGGCCGGCATCGCGTCGTTCGTCGAGTGGCTCCGCACACCGGGCGACAACCCGGGGCTGACCGGCGACGTCTTCGGCGCCGCGCCGCGCGAGCTGGCCCGGTCGGTGAGCCTCAAGCAGGTCGTGGAGCTGGTACGGGTGACCGTCGAGGTGGTGGAGAGCCGGGTCGACTCGCTCGCCGCGGCCGGCGAGGAGGCGCTGCTGCGGGAGGCGGTGCTCCGCTACAGCCGAGAGGTGGCGTTCGCCGCCGCCCAGGTCTACGCGGGGGTCGCCGAGACCCGGGGCGCCTGGGACGCCCGGCTGGAGGCGCTGGTGGTGGACGCGCTGCTGCGCGGCGACCGCGACGAGAGCCTGCCGAGCCGGGCCTCCGCGCTGGGCTGGTCGGCGAAGAGCCCGGTCACCGTGGTGATCGGGCGCTCCCCGGAAGCGCACCCGGAGGAGGTGCTGGACGCGATGCAGCGGGCCGCCCGGCACGCCGGCGCGGACCTGCTGGCCGGCGTGCACGGCGACCGGCTGGTGGTGGTGCTGGGCGGGGCGGCCGACGCGGTGGCGGCCACCGCGCCGCTGCTGCCAGAGTTCGCGCCGGGGCCGGTCGTGATCGGGCCGACCGTGCCGGACCTCGGCTCGGCCGGCGACTCGGCCCGGGCCGCGCTCGCCGGCGTCCGGGCCGCCTCCGGCTGGCCCAGCGCCCCCCGCCCGGTGCTGGCCGCCGACCTGCTGCCCGAGCGTGCGCTGGCCGGCGACGAGGAGGCCCGCCGGGAGCTGCTGGAGACCGTCTACTGGCCGCTGGCCGACGCCGGCTCGCTGCTGCTGGACACGGTCACCGCGTACACCGAGAGCGGCGGCATGCTGGAGGGCACCGCGCGGATGCTCTTCGTCCATCCGAACACGGTGCGCTACCGGTTGCGCAGAGTCGCCGAGGTCTGTGGGCGCACCCCGACCGACCCGCGGGACCTGTTCACCCTGCAGATCGCCCTGGTGCTCGGCCGGCTGAACGGGTGACCGCGGGCCGGCCGGCAACGCCATTTGGCGGGGTCTTACGGATACAAGCGGCGTAGACTCTGTGATGGCGGTCTCTTTTTGTAGGGTTCCGACAAGTGACGCCCGAGCTAGTTCGTATCCGGCACCATCGCCCCGACGCCCCGGGATGGGAGATGGTCGAGACGTGCTTGCGTTGCTCGCCCCAGGTCAGGGCTCCCAGACACCCGGCATGCTGACCCCGTGGCTGGACCTGCCCGGTGCGGAGGCGCGGATCCGGTGGCTGTCCGCAGTCAGCGGTCTTGATCTGCTCCGGCTCGGCACCACCGCCGACGCGGAGGAGATCCAGGACACGGCGGTCACCCAGCCGCTGATCGTGGCGCTCGGCCTGATCGCGGCCGCCGAGCTGGAGCCGCACGACGTCACGGTGGCCGCCGGGCACAGCATCGGCGAGCTGACCGCCGCGGCGGTGGCCGGTGTGTTCGGCGCGGAGACCACTGTCGCGCTGGCCCGACTGCGCGGCCAGCAGATGGCGGCGGCCTGCGCGCTCGCCCCGACCGGCATGTCCGCGGTGCTCGGCGGCGACCCGGACAAGGTCGTCGCCCGGATCGAGGAATGCGGCCTGGTGCCGGCCAACCGCAACGGCGCCGGCCAGATCGTGGCCGCCGGCTCGCGGGACGGGCTGGCCGAGCTGGCCAGCCAGCCCCCGCCCGGCGCCAAGGTCAAGCCGCTTCGTGTCGCCGGCGCGTTCCACACGCCGTACATGGCCGCCGCCGAGGAGGCGCTGACCGCCGTCGCCGGCGGGGTGACCGCCCGGGACCCGGAGTGGCTGCTGCTGTCCAACGCGGACGGCACGGCGGTGTCGACCGGCGCGGAGGTGGTCCGCCGGCTGGTGCGCCAGCTGACCCGTCCGGTGCGCTGGGACCTCTGCCAGGCGACGCTGCGCGACCTCGGCGTGACCGCGGTGGTCGAGCTGCCGCCGGCCGGCACGCTGGCCGGCCTGGCCAAGCGCGAGCTGCCCGGCGTCGAGGTGCTGGCCGTGCGCACCCCCGCCGACCTGGCGGCGGCGAAGTCCCTGCTGGCCCGCACCGGGCACGGTGGGCAGGGCGAGCACACCCCGGACTGGCGGGTGGTGGTGGCGCCGGCTGGCGGCACCTTCCACCCGGTCGCACTGGACGAAGGCATGCACGTGCCGGCGCGCAGCCCGCTGGGCACCGTCCGCACCAAGCGGGAGGAGCATCAGGTGAGCGCTGCCTACCACAGTGTCCTGGTCGAGTGGCTGCTCGAGGACGGCGACCTGGTCGACCGCGGTGAGCCGGTGGCCCGGCTCTACCCGGTGCCGGCCGGGCGGGGTGCCGCATGAGGGCGCCGACCGGCGCGCCGTACGCCCGGATCCTCGCCCTCGGCGAGCACCGCCCGGCCACCGTCGTCACCAACGACGACCTGGCCACCCGGGTGGACACGAACGACCAGTGGATCCGCGACCGGGTCGGCGTGGTGACCCGCCGGATCGCCGGCCCGGACGAGTCCGTTGTGGACATGGCCGCGGCGGCCGGCGGCAAGGCGGTGGCCGCCTGCGGGCTGCAGCCCGACGACATCGACCTGGTCATGGTCGCCACCTGCACCATGCCCTCGCAGATCCCGAACGCGTCCGCCCAGGTGGCCACCCGGCTCGGGATCCGGGCGCCGGGCGCGTTCGACGTGAACGCCGCCTGCGCCGGCTTCGTCTACGGCGTGTCGGCCGCGGCCAGCGCGGTGACCTCCGGCACCGCCCGGCACGTCCTGGTGATCGGCGCCGAGAAGCTGTCCGACTGGACGGACTGGGACGACCGGTCCACGTGCATCATCTTCGCCGACGGGGCCGGCGCGGCCGTGGTCGGCCCGTCCGACGCCCCCGCCATCGGTCCGGTGGTCTGGGGCAGCGCCGGCGACATGGCCGACACGATCACGGTCCACGACCGGCTGTCCTACCTGCAGCAGGAAGGGCAGGCTGTGTTCCGGTGGGCCACCACCGCGCTGGCGCCGGTGGCCCGGGAGGCCTGCGCGCGGGCCGGGGTGGAGCCGGCCGAGCTGGCCGCGTTCGTGCCGCACCAGGCGAACCTGCGCATCGTCGAGGCGATCGCCCGCAAGCTCGGCGCGAACCGGGCCGTGGTCGCCCGGGACATCGTCGACTCCGGCAACACCTCCTCCGCGTCGATCCCGCTGGCCCTGTGCCGGATGGTGGAGCGCGGCGAGGTGCCCTCCGGCAGCCCCGTGCTGATGCTCGGCTTCGGCGCCGGCCTCACCTACGCAGGGCAGGTCGTGCTCTGCCCCTGACCGTCCACTGGCTACAGTCACCCGACGTTCGTGTTCGTTCCGACAGAAAGGATGACCCCCGTGTCGTCTGATGAGATCCGCACCGGCCTCGCCGAGATCCTCGAGGAGGTAGCCGGCGTGTTGCCGGCCGAGGTAACCCCGGACAAGTCCTTCACCGACGACCTCGACGTGGACTCACTGTCCATGGTGGAGATCGCACTGGCCGCCGAGGAGAAGTTCGGGGTGAAGATCCCGGACGACGAGCTGGCGAACCTGAAGACCGTCGGCGACGCCGTCTCCTTCATCGAGAAGGCCCAGGCGCTGGCATGATGGTGGGCTTCGACGGTAGGACCGGCGAGCGGGCCGACCGCGGGCGAAGGCCCGAGGTCGTGGTCACCGGGCTCGGCGCGACGACCCCGCTCGGCGGGGACGTGGCCTCGACCTGGGCAGGCCTGCTCGAAGGCCGGTCGGGGGTGACCGTGTTGGACGAGGAGTGGGCTGCCGAGCTGCCTACCCGGATCGCCGGTCGGCTCGCCGTCGAGCCCACCGAGGTGCTGGACCGGGTGGAGGCCCGGCGGCTGGACCGCGGCGAGCAGGTCGCCCTGGTGGCGGCGCGGCAGGCCTGGAAGGACGCCGGCTTCCGGCATCCCCGCCAGGGCGGGTCGACCGGGGTCTCGGTGGCCCCCGGCGACTCCACCGGCGACACGGTGGACCCGGACCGGGTCGTGGTGGTCATCGGCACCGGCATCTCCGGGGCGCTGACCATGCTCGGCCAGCACGACGTGCTGCGCGAGCGCGGCCACCGCCGAGTCTCCCCGCTGACCGTGCCGATGTTGATGCCGAACGGTCCGGCCGCGACGGTGGGCCTCGACCTCGGTGCACGGGGCGCGGTCCGCGCGACGGTGAGCGCCTGCGCCAGCGGCGCCGAGGCGATCGCGCTCGGGGCGGACATGATCCGGTCCGGGGCGGCGGACGTGGCGGTGGTCGGCGGCGCGGAGGCCTGCATCCACCCGCTGCCGATCGCCGCGTTCGGCCAGATGCGGGCGCTGTCCACCCGCAACGACGAGCCGCAGTCGGCCTCCCGCCCGTTCGACAAGCAGCGGGACGGTTTCGTGATGGCCGAGGGAGCCGGCGTCCTGATCCTGGAGCGGGCCGAGGACGCCGCCGCCCGCGGCGCCCGGCCGTACGCGGTGATCGCCGGCACCGGCATCACCGCCGACGGCTACCACATCACCGCCCCCGACCCGGAGGGCAGCGGGGCCGCGCGGGCGATCGCGGCCGCGGTCCGGGACGCCGACCTGACCCCCGCGGACATCGTGCACGTCAACGCGCACGCCACCGCGACCGCGGTCGGCGACCTGGCCGAGGCCAAGGCGATCCGGGCCGCGCTCGGCGAGCACCCGGTGGTGACGGCGCCGAAGTCGATGCTGGGCCACCTGATCGGCGCGGCCGGCGCGGTCGAGACGATCGCCACCATCCTGGCGGTGCGGGACGACGTGATCCCGGCCACCCGCAACCTGGACGACCCGGACCAGGGCGTCGAGGTGGACCTGGTACGGATGACCCCGCGGCGGATGCCGGTGCCAGCCGCAGTCAACGACGCGTTCGGCTTCGGTGGCCACAACGTCGCCGTCGCCGTCCGCAAAGTCTAGGGAGCCCAACTGTGACCACACTCGCTCCCCGCCCGGTGGCGGACACCGAGGCGCCGGACTTCCGCGACCCGGCGGTCCGCCTCGCGACCCTGCTGGACCCGGGCTCGGTGCGACCGCTGGCACCGTTCGACAACAGTGGTGTCTACGCCGCCCGCGGCACCGTCGCCGGCGGCCAGGTGGTCGCCTACGCGACCGATCCGACCAAGATGGGCGGGGCGATGGGGTCGGAAGGCTGCCGGCACATCGTCGACTCCATCGACACCGCGGTCCGGGAGCGGGTGCCGGTGATCGGGTTGTGGCACTCCGGCGGTGCCCGGCTGGCCGAGGGCGTCCAGGCGCTGGACGCAGTCGGCCAGGTGTTCGCCGCGATGGTGCGCGCCTCCGGGCGGGTGCCGCAGCTGTCCGTCGTGCTCGGCCCGGCGGCCGGCGGCGCGGCGTACGGCCCGGCGCTGACCGACCTGGTGGTGATGGGCCCGGCCGGCCGGGTGTTCGTGACCGGCCCGGACGTGGTGCGCAGCGTCACCGGCGAGGACGTCGACATGGAGCGGCTGGGCGGCCCGGACACGCACGGCCGGCGCAGCGGCGTCGTGCACGTCACCGCCCGGTCGGATGCCGAGGCGATCGAGCGGGGTCGGGCGCTGGCCGAGCTGCTGGCCCGGCCGGGGCGGTTCGACCTGGCCGCCGCGGCCAGCCCGGTCGACCTGGGCAGCCTGCTGCCGGACAGCACCAAGCGGGCCTACGACGTGCGGCCGATCGTCGCCGCTTTGCTGGACGGCGAGCCGGTGGAGCTGCATTCGAAGTGGGCGCCGAACGTGGTGACCGCGCTGGGCCGGCTGGCCGGGCGGACGGTCGGCGTCATCGCGAACAACCCGCTGCGGCTGGGGGGCTGCCTGGACTCGACGTCGGCCGAGAAGGCGGCCCGGTTCGTGCGGATGTGCGACGCGTTCGGGGTGCCGCTGGTGGTCCTCGTCGACGTGCCGGGCTACCTGCCCGGCGTCGGCCAGGAGTGGGACGGCGTGGTGCGCCGGGGCGCAAAGCTGCTGCACGCGTTCGCCGAGGCGGTGGTGCCGCGGGTCACCCTGGTGACCCGGAAGGCCTATGGCGGCGCCTACATCGCGATGAACTCCCGGGCCCTCGGCGCCACCGCGGTGTTCGCCTGGCCGGACGCGGAGGTCGCCGTGATGGGGGCCTCGGCCGCGGTCGGGATCCTGCACCGCAAGCGGCTGGCCGCCGCCTCCCCCACCGAGCGGGCCGCGCTGCACGCCCAGCTCGCCGCCGAGCACGAGAAGATCGCCGGCGGGGTGACCCGGGCGCTGGACCTCGGCGTGGTCGACGCGGTGGTCGAGCCGGAGCAGACCCGGCAGGTGCTGGCGCAGGCGCTGGCGACCGCCCCGGCCGGCCGCGGCGCGCACGGGAACATCCCGCTGTAGCCGCGCCCTCCCGCGTCAGCAGCGCCGGTGCACCTGGTTCGACTTGCGCACCTCGTCGATCCGCAGGCCGCCGTCCGCCTGGACCAGCGGGTAGTCGATCGACCAGCGCAGGCAGGACGAGACGCGGTCCGGCGAGTCGACCGGAGCCTGCTGGCTGGTGAACGTCACCGAGGCGACCAGGTCGCGGTCCGGCCCGGCACGGAGGCCGACCAGCACCACGTCGCTGTCCACAGTGGACCGGTACCGGCGGCGGAACTCGGCCGCGGTGGTGGGCAGGCCGGCGCGGGGCACCAGGGTCCGCTGGGCCGCCTCGAAGTCCCTTCGGTTGATGGCGGTGAAGTAGGCGCTGAGCAGCGCCACCACTCCCGGCGTCTCCGCGCGGGCCTGTAGCGCCGGTGCCACCCTGACGACCACCGGGCCGGGTGTGCCGGACGGACCGGATGACCCGGGCGACCCGGACGAGCCGGCCGACCCGGACGGGCCGGGCGGCGGTGCGGGGCTCGGGCCGGTGCCGCCGGCGACGGTCGGCGCACCCCCCGACGGGGTGGAGCCGGTCGCCGGCGGCTTGATCTTGCCCTCGATCACCGCCCAGGACCCGACCATGCCGGCCACGATCAACAGCACGCCGAGGGTGACCAGCAGCACGCCGGCCCGCCGCTTGCCCGGCACCTGCACTGGCACCGGCACCGGCACCGGCGGCCGGTGGCCGCCGCCGCGCCCGTCCGCTGTGGACGGCAGCCCGAGCCCGGCATCGGCCATCACCTCGGTGCGCTCGGCCTGCGGGTCCCGCAGGTCGACCAGGTCGACCGGGGCCGCGAGATCGTTCCCGCAGGACCGGCAGAACCGCTCGGTCGCCGCCGTCGGCGAGCCGCAGGCGCGGCAGCGGGTGGTCGGCACCGGCGGCATTTCCCTACGGTAAGGGACCGACCGGCCCAGTGGGGCGCAGCCCTACGGGTGACCCCTGCGTCACGACCCTTAGCCGACCTGGTGCAGCCAGGTGACCGGGGCGCCGTCGCCGGCCTGCCGGTACGGCTCGAGTTCGGCGTCCCAGGCCCCGCCGAGCAGCCGGTCCAGGTTGTGCGCGTACTCCTCGGCGGTGCGTGCGGTCGCGGCCAGGGTCCGCAGCTGGCCCTCGCCGACCATGATGTCGCCGTTGGCGCCGATCGTGGTCCGGTAGACGCCGCGCCCGGGCACGTGCACGATGCGCTCGCCGTCGTAGCCCTGGCTGGGGTCCTCGGTGACCTCGAACCGCAGCATCGGCCAGGAGCGCAGCGCGGCGGCCAGGGCGCCGGCCGTGCCGGCCCGGCCGGTCCAGGCGCACTCGGCGCGCAGCTGTCCGGGCGAGGCCGGCTGCGCGATCCAGGTCAGGCTCACCCGCATACCGAGGACGCCGGAGACCGCCCACTCGGCGTGCGGGCAGATCGCAGGCGGGCACGAGTGGACGTAGACGACGCCGCGAGCCGGCACAGGAACCCTCCGATCGGACGAGGTGCGCCTTCCCCAGCGACCTCGGGTCCGACCCGGCACGGCTCGATCATCCGTCGTGTCCGTGAGCATTGTGCACTGTGTGACTGCAGTGGCGCCAGACTGGTACGCATGCAGCGCCGAACGTTTCTGCGTGCCGCAGCCGGGGCGGCCGTGGCCGGACTGGCCGGATGCACCCGGGGCGGGTCCGGCCAGGGTGCCGCCCCGACCGGGCCGGGCGGTACGCCCGGCGGCAGGACCGGGACCGGGCCGAGCACCACGCCCCGCCCGAGGCCCACCGGCACCGCCGCACCGGCGACCGCATCCGACTGGGCCGCGCTGGCTCGCGACCTCGACGGGCGGCTGGTCCGCCCGGGAGACGCCGACTACGGCACCGCTCGGCTGGCGTTCAACCCACGCTACGACGGCATCCACCCGGCCGGGATCGCCTATTGCGCCGGGCCGGCGGACGTCCGGTCCTGCCTGGCGTTCGCCACCAGGCACGGGCTGCCGCTGGTGCCCCGCGCCGGCGGGCACAGCTACGCCGGCGCGTCCACCAGCACCGGGCTGATCGTGGACGTGACCTGGATGCGGTCGGTGGCGGTGGACGCGGCCTCCGGTGCGGCGACGATCGGCGCCGGCGCCCGACTCGTCGACGTCTACGCCGCGCTCGCCGGCCACGGCCGCACCATCCCGGCCGGCTCCTGCCCCACCGTCGGGCTGGCCGGGCTGGCGCTCGGCGGCGGCCTCGGCGTGGTCGGCCGGGCCTACGGGCTGACCTCGGACAGCCTGGTCGCGGCGACCGTGGTGACCGCGGACGGTCGGGTGCTGGACTGCGACGCGCGCCGGCAGCCGGACCTGTTCTGGGCCTGCCGTGGCGGCGGGGGTGGCAACTTCGGGGTGCTGACGTCGCTGCGGCTGCGCACCCACCCGGCGCCGGCCGCCACCCTGTTCTTCCTGTCCTGGTCGTGGTCGGTGGCGGCCCGGGTGGTCGACGGCTGGCAGCGGTGGGCGCCGGCCGCGCCGGACCCGGTGTGGTCGACCTGCAAGCTGCTCGGCTCCACCGACCGGGCCCGCCCGTCGGTGCTCGTCGCCGGGCTCTACCTCGGCTCGGCGGGCGACCTGACCCCGCTGCTGGACGGACTGGTCGCCGCGGTCGGCGCCGAGCCGGCGACCCGGTCGGTGCGGACCAGGGGGTACGCCGAGGCGATGCTGGCCGAGGCCGGCTGCTCCGGCCGCAGGGTCGCCGAATGCCACCTGCCCTGGCAGGCGCCGGGCGGCCGGGTGGCCCGCGAGTCGCTGGCGGCCGCGTCGCACTTCGTCGGCCGGCCGCTGCCCGCGGACGGGATCGCCGTGCTGGTCCGGGCCGCCGAGCAGCGCGGCCGGCTCGGTGGCGGCGGCGAGGGCGGGGTTTCCCTGGACGCGCTCGGCGGCGCGATCAACCGGGTGCCGCCGGACGCGACCGCGTTCGTGCATCGCGGCGCGCTGTTCCTGGCGCAGCTCACCACGACCTGGGCGGGCGGCGCCTCGGCCGGGTCGGTGGCCCGGCAGCGGGACTGGCTGCGCGGGTCCCGCGCGGCCCTGCGGCCGTACGCGAACGGCGAGGCGTACCAGAACTACGCCGACCCGGAGCTCGCCGACTGGCGTCGGGCCTACTATGGGCGAAACTACGACCGGCTGGTGCGGGTCAAGGCGCGCTACGACCCGGGCTCGCTGTTCCGGCCGGCCCACGGCATCCCGCCGCGCTAGTGTCCCGGAGGTGGGGTCCGTTGGCGCTTCCCGGCGATCCAGGCGGATGCATCGCAAGGCGGAGGAGGAGGCCGATAGCAGCGCTATCGGCGACGACGACAACGCAGCGAGGCGCCGCCTGGGCGCCGGGAAAGTCAAGGGACCCCGCCTCCGGGACACTAACGATCGCCCGGCCCGCGCGGGCGTGGCGGCGAGCGGGAGCTGACCGTGCGGTAGCGGTGTCGAGCCCGGATCCGGCCGATGGCCAGTACCGCCTGGCAGTCCGGGCAGTCCTGGTGCCAGGTGCCGACGGCGGCGTGCTGGCCGGGCTCCAGCTGGCTCTCGGCGAGCCGGACCAGCTGCTCCAGCTCCGCCCAACGCAGCTCATCGGCCTGCACCACCAGCCCGTGGGCGCCGCCGTGCACGTCGTCGGCGGCCAGCGCCCGGGCCGCGAACAGCCGGGCCAAGATCTCCGGCCGGTGCCCGGCGAGCTCCCGCAGCCGGTCGAACTCGGCCAGCACGGCCCGGGTCGCCGCGGCGATCCGGGGCAGGTCTGGCTCGCGGACGATCGGCACGAACGGCGGTTGCTCCTCCATCGGCACCCCCGTCGCTCGAACACATGTTCGCACGCGGCGGTCCGCCAGTCACGCCCCGGACTGGATGAGCAGCCCGAACCCGTTGCTGAGGCTCCAAACCGGCAGGACGGTCGGCAGCACGGTGAGCCCGGCGTGGCCGGGCCGCCACAGCACCAGCCGGTCGCGCTGGTCGTCCGGCTGCACGGCCATCAGCAGCCACCGCCCGTCCGGGCTCCACGCCACCGTGGGTACGTGCTTGACCTGGGCGGACAGCCCGGGCAGCCGGGTGTACGTGCCGCGGGACCGGTCGAACAGCGCGACGAAGCCGTCCCTGACCCGGCCAGGGACGAAGCCGGGTAGCCCGCCGACGCCGACCGCCAGTCGCCCGTCCGGAGTGAGCGCGGCGGTACTCGGCACCCGGTCCAGCGGCACTGGGTAGGCCGAGGTGTGCCCATTGCCCAGGTCGGTGATCAGCAGTTGGCAGGGGCCGCCGTCGTCCTGGCACGGGCCGCTCAGCCAGACGACGTACCGCTCGGTGCTGGTCAGCACCTGCTCCGTCCAGGCGACCTCGCGGCGGACCGCGCCGGTGCGCGGGTCGACCAGCCGCACCGGGCCGCCGCCGCCGTCCGGGTCGGCGAAGTCATGGATCAGCAGCCCGTAGCGGGTGTCCCGGATGACGCCGGTGGGCTGCCGGAACGGGCGCTGCCAGCGGAGCCGGCCGGCCGCGGTGAACGAGGCAAGCCGTCCCGGCGTCGGCGGGTTCCACCCCATGTCGTAGGCGAGCAGCCCGCCGTCCCGGCTGGGGATCGCTCCGTCGAAGCGACCGAGCCGGACGGCCGGTGCCGAGCCGCGCACCAGGTAGCTGTCCACCGGGGCAGCCGCCGAGACCGTCGCGACCAGGCCGCCGGGTACCTGGAACAGTGACGCGGCCTGGTCGGCTACCAGCGGGAGCCCGGGCACCGGCGTGGTCCGCCCGGTGCCGACGTCGAGCAGCACCGGCTGGTTGCCGCTCGTCACCAGCCGCAGCCCGGGCGGGCCGAACCCGGTCCGGGCGTCCAGCCGGAACCGGCCGGGCCGGCAGTTGTCGGTGCACGCCGGCTGCTCGATCGGCGGTGCCGGGGGCGGCACCACGCTCCGGTCCGGCTCCGAGGCCGCGGCCGAGGCGGCCGGCGGTGAGTCACCTCGGCCGCCGGCCTCGGACGCCCGCAGCCCGATCAGCGCCGCCCCGGCGGCGAGGACGAGCAGCAGGACCCACGGCCGCCGCCAGCGGCCGGTCCCGCCGAACCGGCTCGGACCCGACTCCAGGACGTCTGGCACCGGCCCGGCCGCGTCCGGTGCGTCCGCCATCGGTCGCTCCGACATCGGCCCAGCCCGTCCCTCCGAGGTCTCGCGTCGAGTGTTACACCTGGCGGCCGGCCGGGGTTCCACGTCGGTTGTGGTTTCGACCGGATCGGTCGGGTCCGGCCGGTTTGCGCCCGCCGTCCTGGCGAGCGTCTCTGGCGCCGCCACGCTGGCGGGGGTACAGAAGGAGGAACGATCTGCCGGCCTGCCGCGAGGAGGTCCACCATGACCGGTCAGCAGGGTTCCTCGCCGGGTGGGCAGGTGCAGCGGGAGGCGTTGGCCGCCGCCGCGCCGGGGCCGGGCGAGCTGGTCGAGTCCGCGCAGCAGCCGCACCCGCGCGCGCACCCGCACTACCACTCGCACCGGCCCACCCCGTTCCCCCGGATCGCGGATTACGCCTTCCTTTCCGACTGCGAGGTGACCGCGCTGGTCGCGCCGAGCGGCGCGATCGAATGGATGTGCCTGCCAAAGCTGGACTCGCCTAGCGTCTTCGGGGCGATCCTGGACCGGGGCGCCGGCACCTTCCGGCTCGGTCCGGTCGAGGTCACGGTGCCGGCCGCGCGCCGGTACCTGCCCGGCACGCTGGTGCTGGAGACCACGTGGAACGTCGGCGAAGGCTGGGTCATCGTCCGGGACGTGCTGCTGATGGGGCCGTGGGGCACCGACGACCCGCGCCGGTCCAGCTATCGCCGGGCGCCAACCGACTACGCGGCCGGGCACGTGCTGCTGCGCTTCGTGCGGTGCGTCAACGCCGAGGTGCAGATGCAGCTCGACTGCGAGCCGGTGTTCGACTATGGCCGGCAGCACAGCCGCTGGGAGTACACCGACAGGGGGTTCTACCAGGCCGTGGCCAGCGCCGACAGCGGCGAGCAGACCGTCACGCTCAGCTCGGACATGCGGCTGGGCTTCGAGGGACCGCGGGCGGTGGCGAGGACCCTGCTGAAGGAGGGCGACCTGCGGTTCTGCGCGCTGTCCTGGGGCGACGGCGTGCCGCCGACGACCTGCCAGGAGGCCTACGAGCGGCTGGTGTGGACCGCCCACCACTGGCAGCACTGGCTGGCCGCCGGGCGGATCCCGGACCACCCGTGGGGGCTGTTCCTGTCCCGCAGCGCGCTGACCCTCAAGGGCCTGACCTACGCGCCGACCGGCGCGATCGCCGCCGCGGCCACCACCTCACTGCCGGAGACGCCGGGCGGGGAGCGCAACTACGACTACCGGTACAGCTGGATCCGGGACGCGACGTTCGCCCTCTGGGGGCTGTACACGCTCGGCTTCGACTGGGAGGCCAACGACTTCTACAACTTCGTCACCGACGTCGCCGAGCGGGACGGCGACCTGCAGATCGTCTACGGGATAGGCGGCGAGCCGGAGCTGACCGAGCGGGAGCTGTCGCACCTGTCCGGCTACGACGGAGCCAGGCCGGTGCGGGTCGGCAACGCCGCGTACGACCAGTCGCAGAACGACGTGTGGGGCGCCGTGCTCGACTCGGTCTGGCTGCACACCCGGTCCCGGGACCGGCTGGACGACCGGGTCTGGCCGGTGCTGCGGCACCAGGTCGAGTGCGCGCTGCGCAACTGGCGCAAGCCGGACCGGGGCATCTGGGAGGTACGCGGCGAGCCGCAGCACTTCACCTCGTCGAAGGTGATGTGCTGGGTGGCCCTCGACCGGGGCGCCCGGCTGGCCCGGATCCGGGAGGAGTGGGATCTCGCCCAACAGTGGCAAGCGGTCGCCGACGAGATCCACGCCGACGTGCTGGAGCACGCCGTCGACCCGCGCGGGGTCTTCACCCAGCACTACGGCACGGACGCGCTGGACGCGTCGATGCTGCTCGTCCCGCTGGTCCGGTTCCTGCCGCCGGACGACCCGCGGGTGCGGGCGACCGTGCTGGCGATCGCCGACGAGCTCACCGACGAGGGGCTGGTGCTGCGGTACCGGGTGAAGGAGACCGACGACGGCTTCGAGGGCGACGAGGGCACGTTCACGATCTGCTCGTTCTGGCTGGTCTCCGCGCTGGCCGAGATCGGGGAGGCCAAGCGGGCCCGGCAGCTGTGCGAGAAGCTGCTGGGCTACGCCAGCCCGCTCGGGCTGTTCGCCGAGGAGCTGGACCCGCGCACCGGCCGGCATCTTGGCAACTTCCCGCAGGCGTTCACCCACCTGGCGCTCATCAACGCGGTCATGCACGTGATCCGGGTCGAGGAGCAGGAGGCGCTGGGCACGGACCGGACGGACAGCCGGATCCACTTCGGCCGCCGGCACTGAGCCGCCGGCACTGAGCCGCCGGCACTGAGCCGCCGGCACTGGGCCGCCCACCGCCTGTCCCGGCCGGGCGTTACTCGGCGACCAGGCTGCGCAGCCGCTTGCGGTCGAGCTTGCCCACCGGGGTGAGCGGGATCTGTTCGACGACCCGTACCTCGCGGGGGTACTTGTGCGCCGCCAGCCGGTCCCGGGCGAACCGGACCAGCGCGTCGCCGGTGACGCCGCTGGCCGGGTCCACCGCGACGAACCCGACGACCTCCTCGCCGAGCCGGGGGTCCGGGCGCCCGACGACCGCGGCCGCCAGCACCGCCGGGTGCTGCAGCAGCACATCCTCCACGTCCCGCGGGAACACGTTGTACCCGCCGCGCAGGATGAGGTCCTTCTTCCGGTCGACCACGCTGAGGTAGCCGTCCTCGTCCAGGTGGCCGATGTCGCCGGTGTGCAGCCACCCGCCGGCCAGGGTTGACGCGCTGGCCTGCTCGTCGTCCCAGTACCCGGCCATCACCACCGGCCCGCGGAGCAGGATCTCACCGTCCACACCGGACGGCAGGTCGGCGTCGTCGGCGCCGGCGATGCGGATCTCGACACCCGGCACGGCCACCCCGACGGTGCCTGGGCGGCGGCGGCCCGGCGGGGTGGTGGTGGCTATCCCGCTGGACTCGGTCAGCCCGTATCCCTCCAGCAGCTGCGCCCCGGGCACCCTGCGCTCGAACTCGTCGATCAGCGCCGGGGCCAGCGGGGCCGCGCCGGAGTACGCGGTGCGCAGCTCGGGCAGGTCGTAGTCCTCCACCGGCTGGGCCAGCAGCGCGGCGACGATGGACGGGACCAGGGCCGTCTTCTGCACCCGGTGCTCGGCCGCCAGCGCCAGCCAGCCGGCCGGGTCGAACCAGCGCATCAGCACCGCGAACTCCGGGTCCTCCGCGTGCAGTGCCCCGACCGTGACCAGGATCCCGTAGGAGTGCGAGAGCGGCAGCGCACCGATCCCCCGGTCCAGCCCTGGCACGTGGCTGAACTGCCGGGACGACCAGCCGGCGTGCCAGAGGTTGGCGTGGCTGAGCGGGACGCCCTTGCTCCGGCCGGTCGTCCCGCCGGTGAACAGCAACGCTGCCAGGTCGTCCGGGGTGCGCTCGACGACCGGTCCCGGCGGCGCTGCCTCCAGCGTCCGGTAGTCGACCACCCGCGGGTCGTCGGCCGCGGCGCCGCCCAGCCTGGGATCGCCGAGCACCACCAGCGGCAGGGTCAGCCCGGTGGTCGCCTCCAGGGCCTTGGGCAGCAGGTCGGCGGTGGTGACCAGGGCGGCCGGCCGGGCCTGGCCGATGAGGTGGCGCAGCTCGACCGGGGTGACCAGGAAGATGACCGGGGTGACCGCGGCGCCGGCCCGCCAGATCGCGTGGTAGGTGATGCTCACCTCGGGACAGTTCGCCATCAGCACGACAACCCGGCCTCCCGGGCCGACACCGAGCCGGCCGAGCCCGGTGGCCACCCGGGTGGCCCGGTCGAACAGCTCGCCGGAGCGGTGGGTGACCCCCTCGAAGTACAGCGCGGGATGGTCGCCGAGCCGCTGCATCGACGCCTCCCAGAGCCGGGCCAGGCTGGTGGGACGAACCTCCACTGTGGAGCCTCGGTCCATGGGGCTCCCCTGTCCGTGCGGGGTCAGCGGACAACCGCCAGTATATTGGCATGGTCGACGTGCCCACGGTTCGCGGAACGATCGACTCCGCGCAGCTCGGAACGACGCTGATGCACGAGCACGTGTTCGTGCTGACTCCCGACGTCCAGCAGAACTACCTGGGCGAGTGGGACGAGGAGAGCCGGGTGGCCGACGCGGTGGCGCGGCTGACCGAGCTGCGGCAGGCCGGCGTCGAGACCATCGTCGACCCGACGGTGATCGGCCTCGGGCGGCACATCCCGCGGATCCAGCGCATCAACCAGCAGGTCGACCTGAACATCGTGGTGGCGACGGGCATCTACACCTACGCCGACGCGCCGTTCTTCTTCCGGTACCGGGGCGCCGGGATCAGCCCGGACCTGCCGGAGCCGATGGTCGACCTCTTCGTCCGGGACATCGAGGAAGGCATCGCCGGCACCGGGGTGCGCGCCGCGTTCCTGAAGTGCTGCCTGGACCAGCCGGGGCCGACCCCGGACGTGGTGCGCATCCTGCGCTCGGTCGCCACCGCGCACCGGCGGACCGGCGCACCGATCATGGTGCACACCCATCCGGGCACCCGACGCGGCCTGGACGTGCAGCGGATCCTGGACGAGCACGGCGTCGACCCGCGGCGGGTGCTGCTCGCGCACAGCGGCGACAGCACCGACGCCGACCACCTGGGCCAGCTCGCCGAGGCAGGCTTCCTGCTCGGCATGGACCGGTTCGGCATCGACACCGAGCTGCCGTTCGCCGACCGGGTGGCCATCGTGGCCGAGCTGGTCCGCCGCGGGTACGCCGCCCATCTGGTGCTGTCCCAGGACGCCGCCTGCTACAACGACTGGATCGACCCGGCGCTGGTCGGCATGCTGCCGAACTGGCACTACCTGCACGTGCACCGGGACGTGCTGCCGGCGCTGCGCGCCGCCGGCGTCACCGACGAGCAGATCCGGCAGATGCTGGTGGACACCCCGCGGCGGTACTTCGAGACGCTCGGCGGTTACTGAGGCGTCGCCGGGCCGGGGGCGGTCAGTCCCGGCGGCCGTGCGGCCGCAGCGGCGGCGTGGACATGCCGGCGGCCTGCCGCAGGCCGTCCAGGAGCTCCCGCAGCGCGTCCAGCGAGCTGTACCGAGGCGACCAGCCGAGCTCGGTGCGGGCCCGGGTCAGGTCCATCACCGGCAGCCGCAGGACCGCGTCGAACAGCTGCGGCGAGGCGGGCACCAGGTGCAGGTGCCAGGCCGCGGCCAGCGCGGAGCGGACCGCCCGGACCGGTGGCCGGACCGTTCTGGCCCGCAGCAGCTCGGCCAGCACGGCGCCGTCCACGACCGGGTCGGCGGCCACGTTGAACGCGCCGCGCACGTCGCGGAGGATCGCCAGCCGGTAGGCCTCGGCGGCATCCGACGCGTGCATCGCCTGGAACCGCAGCCCCGGCAGGTCCGGCACCACCGGCACCACGCCGGGCCGGACCAGCCGGCCGGGCAGCAGCGGCCCGGCGAACAGCCGGCGTTGCTGCGCGGCGGACTCCCGCTTGAAGATGAACCCGGGTCGGAGCCGGACCACCCGCAGCTCCGGGTGGTCCCGTTCCAGCACGTCCAGCACCCGTTCCAGATAGGCCTTCTCCCGGGTGTAGCCGGCGGTGGGCCAGCCGTTGGTGGGCCAGCTCTCGTCCACCGGCCGGTCCTTCGGCCCCGGCGAGTAGGCGCCCACCGAGGAGGCGTACACCAGGACCCGGACGCCGGCGGCCAGCACCGCCTCGAACGCCCGGATGGTTCCCTCCACATTGGTCTGCCAGGTGGTCACCGGGTCATGGGTGGGCTGGAACACCCAGGCGAGCTGGACGACCGCGTCGGCACCGCGGAACAGCGCCGCCAGGTCGGCGGTGCGGATGTCGGCGGCGGCCCACTGGGTCTTCGCCGGCGACCAGTCCGGCAGCCGCTCGGCCACCCCGAGCACGCTGGTGACCTCCGGCTCGTCGCCGAGCGCCTGCACCAGACTGGTGCCGACGTTCCCGGTCGCTCCGACCACGACAACCCGCACGGACGCTCAGTTCCCGTCCGGGGTGGCCGGGAAACCGCCCGCGGCGACCCGGCCGGCCGCCACCTCGTCGACGGCGCCGTCGGCCCCGTCCCAGCCCGGCGAGGTCGCGCGTGCGTCCCGCGGTGTCGAGGTCTGCGTCCGGTGGCCGAGCCCAGGCGAGCCCGATCGCGCCGGCTGGGCTGTTTGGCCGTCCGTGTATCTCGATGCCGGGTAGCGCCTCTCCACAGGGGCCGAGCCGACCAGCGGTCTCGTAACTGTGGGGGGGACTCGGTGCAGAGCAGCGTCGACAAGACCAGCAAGGGCGAGTTCTTCGACCGGCAGCTGTACCTGATCGACATCACCGACTGGCCGCAAGACGACCCGCGCACGGACACGCCGGTGACCGCGTCCGGCGCCGCCCGTCTCGCGCTGTGGCGGACCGAACCCGGGGACGCCAGGCACATTCCGCCGCCCGGTGCCGACGGCGTGCTTTTCACCACCCCGACGTTCTCGCTGGTGAACAGCGGAAACCGCACGCTGCACGCGGACAAGCGATCCTGGAAGATCAATTTCGAGGTGGCGGACGGCCAGGACAGGGTCGTCGGGATGTCCAAGCTCAACCTCAAGTCCATGTGCAACGACCCGTCCCAGATGCGCGAGGCGCTGGTCTGGCGGCTGTTCCGGGCGGCCGGAGTGCCGGCGCCCCGGCACACCTACGCGAAGCTGGCCATCAACGGCCGCTACCTGGGTCTCTTCTCGCTGATCGAGCAGGTGGACAAGAGGTTCCTGGCCGACCATTTCGGCAAGAACCGCCGGGGCAACCTGTACAAGGCATACTGCGGCGACCTCGGCTGCGCGACGCTCGAGCACCGGGTCGGCCCCGACGGCGACGACAGCGGCCGGCAGTACACCACCCGGGGCAGCACCGACGAGACCTACCGGCTGCAGACGAACGAGGACGACCCGGCCAGGAACAGCTACGACGACCTGGCCCGCTTCATCCGTGTGATCAACGGCGTCGGCTTGCCCGGCGGGGACCAGAGGTTCGGCTCGGACCGGTTCCGGTCGTCGGTCGAGGGCATCCTGAACGTCCCCGGCTTCCTCCGCTGGGCCGGCGTCAACATCCTGCTCGGCTCCTGGGACAACTATTTCGCCACCCCGGCGAACTACTACCTCTACAACTCCGGCCGCAGGGGCGGCCACGACGACGTCGTCGACGATCCGTACTTCTCGTTCATCCCGTGGGACTACGACAACAGCTTCGGCATCGACTATGTCGGAACCCGCTGGCAGTACACCGACCTCCTGGACTGGGCCGGCAACACGGTGCCGTACTGGGGGAACTCGGGGAAGAAGTCCCGGATCCCGCTGGTGCAGAACCTGCTGCGCAACCACGACTTCTGCCAGTACTACCTGGACCACGTGGAACACCTTCTGGACACGACGTTCAACGTCGACGCGATCTCCGCCGGGCTTGCCCCGGACCGGGCCGACGGCCTGTGGGAGCGGGTCTGCCACGCGGCCTACCTGGAGTCCGACACCCCGCACGGCAGGCCGTTCACCGGCCGCCAGTTCAGTAACGACGAGGTCTACCTGGCCGGCAACAAGCAGAACGAGCTGCGGCACGGCAATGCCAAGATCGAGGGCATCGTCCACTATGTACGGATGCGGTATGACAGCGCCCGGGAGCAGCTCGGGATGCTGCGCGGCACCTTCCCGCGCGGCGGCAGCGGCGCGACGTTCCCGGGCGTCGAGGAACCGGTGCCGGACCGGTCCTGACGTGCCTGGCTTCGCCCTCAGGGTGGGAGGTGGATGACGTGCGCTCCTCGGGACCCCGGCTCGAGCTGTGCAGCGAGGCCAAGATCGGCGACCTGCTCGCCGACCCGGCCGACCAGCGGCTCGAGGCGAGCGGCGTGGTGGCGAAGGACGGCCAGTTCTACGTCATCTTCGACAACGTTCCGCACGTCGGCCGGATCGGTGCGGCGCTGCTCGGCGACCCCGCGGGCAACGTCCTGCTCCGGCAGCCGGGCGGCCAACCCGGTTACGAGGACATCGCCTACGATGGGCACGCCGGGCAGTTCCACCTCTTGGTCGAGGCGCTGCCCTACCGGTCGACGACGTTCATGGCGCAGGCGCGGACCTTCGACGAGGACTTCCGGCACGTCGCCAGCCGATGGCTCGACTTTCCACTCGACCGGCCGAACAAGGGCCTGGAGGGGCTTGCCTGCATGCGTCGGGACGGCCAGACCTACCTGCTGGGGCTGTGCGAGGGGAACCGGTGCAAGGCGGGAGCCGAAGGTCGCCGGCCGGGAGGGGGCCGGATCCAGCTGTTCGTCGAGGGCCGGCACCGCTGGGACCATGCCGGCACGGTCCGGCTGCCGACGGCGGTGCGGTTCGAGGACTACAGCAGCCTGACGGTGGTCGACGACCGCGTGGCGGTGGTGTCCCAGGCCTCCTCGGCGCTGTGGGTCGGCAGGTTCCAGGAGTCGAGCTGGGAGTTCGTCGACGACGGCACGACCTACGAGTTCCCGACCGACGACAGGGGCCGGCAGCTCTACGGCAACGTGGAGGGTGTCGCCTGGATCGGCCCGGACCTGCTCGTCGGGGTTTCGGACAAGGCGAAACCGACGCAGCCCAGGAGATGCCGAGCCAAGGACCGCTCGATCCACGTCTTCGCGGTGCCGGACCCGAGCCGGCCGCCGGGCAGCCGACTACTGCGGCAACCGCACGCCATGCCAGACTGGGTCTAGGTGCCGAACGCTGCAGCGCGGGGAAGGGACAGGATGCCGGGTGTCGCCGCCCGCGGCGCGGGGATCGACCGAGTCCCGGTGCGCGGACTGTTCCAGCGGCGGATCGCCGGGGACGACGCGTTGCTGCGGCTCGCCGAGCTGCGCTTCGCCCAGGCCGGCCTGGCCGCCGAGGTGTATGCCGGCACGGCGGCCGAGCTGGATTGGATCCTCGGCTTCGCCCCTTCGGCCGAGCACCCGCCGATGGTGCACCTGGACCGGTCGGTGAACATCCTGCGGCCGGCGGACCGGGCCACGGTGGCCGGCATCGCCGATCGCTTCGCCGGCCGGATCAGCGGCCTGGTGGTGCACGACAAGGCCGACATGGTGTCCCGAGTGGACGATCTAGTCGGCGTGCTGGTCGAGCTGGGCGAGCGGCTCGGCACCGGGCCGGGTCGGCCGCTGCTGTTCCTGGAGTACGCCGCCGGCCTGGACCTGGACTGGTTCGTCGGGGTGGGGCGGCGACTGCGGGACGCCGAGGCGATCGGCCTCTGCGTCGACATCGGACACGTCGGCGTGAGCGAGGCCCGGCGCAGCTTCCGGCGGGCCCATCCGGACCTCGAGCTGACCGCGTTGCGGGCACCGGACCCGCGGCTGCCCGACCTGGTCGGCGACGTGCAGGGTGCGGTGGACCGCGCGCTCCCCGCCGTGCTGGAGTTGACCCGCGCGCTCGGTGAGATCGGCAAGCCGGTGCACTTCCACCTGCACGACGGGCATCCGCTCGTTCCCGGCCTGCCGGACCATTTCGGCTTCCTCACCCGGCTGCCCATCCCGTTCGACTATCGGGGCTACCGGTCGCTCGGTCCGCTGTACGGGCCGTCCGGGCTCGCCGCGATCGTCCCGGTCGCGATCGAGGGCTGCGGCGCGGACCGGGTCTCGTTCACCCTGGAGATCCACCAGGCCGAGGGCCGGTTGCCCCTGGGCGACGCCGCCGGGCTGTTCCGGCACTGGCGGGACCTGACCAACGCCGAGCGGACCAACTACTGGCTGTCCGTGCTGGCCCAAAACGCCGTGCTGGCCCACAACGCCGTGCGGTCCGGTCACCAGGAGGCGGTAGGTGCGGCCGGCGGCTCCGTGGAGCGAGGTTGATCGCCGTGCGGTCCCACAAAGCCCAAGGTCCCGCCCGCCACCGGCTCGGCACGTCTGCCGGCGGCGGCTGATCCGGTCGCCCGTCGTCAAGCCAGTATGTCGGCCGGCGTGTACACGTGCACGTCCGGATGGGACAGCACGCTGGCGACCGCTCCGCCACGCGTCCAGAACGCGTACCGCGCGGCGGCCGGAGCGGAGGGGAGCCAGGAGCTCTTGCGGCGCAGCTCGGCCAGGTCTCGGGCGAGGATCTGGCCGGCTTGCCACCGGGCCTCCCCGACCAGCACAGCCTCGGCGTGGCTCAGCCCCAGCACGTCGATCTCCGCCGCCTCCTCCCGCCACCACCGCCCGACGATCGTGTCCGCCGGCAGCTCGCCCGCCTCGACGAGGCGCCGAGCGTGAGCCCGAGCCTCGGCCTCGAAGATCCTCGCCAGGTGCGTCTGCCAGCGGCCAACCGTCCGCTGTCGCACCGCGGCCCCTTGGCCGCCCTCGATGAGGTCCGCGTCGTCACGGAGCACCGTGAACCAGTAGGCGAGGTAGTCGTCGGCGATCTCGTAGAGCGGATCCGGCGAGCCTCCCTCGCCAATCGAACGCACCACGCGTATGTAGCCCGCCCGGTTGAGCCGGTCGAGCGTGTAGTCGATGCGCTGCTGCGCCCGGCCGGCGATGCGGGACCGCCGGCGGGCTCCGCCGGCCATCGCGGACAGCACCCGCTCGTAGCCGCCTCTCCAGTCGAGATCTTCGGACATGATGTCGCCGGCGTCGCGCAGCAGCAGCGCACCGGGGGTGAAGGCGAGCTCACGGAGGTTCGCTTCGGTGTCCCGGTCGATCGACCATCGAGCCAAGTGCAGCGGGTAGCCGCCGCACGCCGCGTACGCCTCGACGAAGTCGGCCGGGGCGAGCTCCGGCAGGAACGCGCGGGCATCGACGAGCGGGAACGGGTCCATCCGGCGCTCCACGCTTGCCCGCCGGTGCAGCCCGCCATGTGGCCCGAGCATCTCCTCCATCACCGCCACCGCGGAGCCGGAGAGGACGACCATCAGCCGCTGGTCCCGAACCCGGTTCTCCCAGATGGCCGACACGACGTCGGCGAAGTCCGACCGCGCCGCGCTCAGCCGCGGTGCCTCGTCGACGACCAGCAGCAGCGGCGCGGTCTCGGCCAGCCGGACGGCCAGCCGCAGCGCGCCCTCCCAGTCACCGAACACCTCCGGAACGAAGTCACCCACCTGCTCCTCGAGCTGCTCCCGCAGCCGCTCGGCGAATCGGCGAAGCTGCCGTTCCTCGCTGTCCTGCCGGGTGGCGGTGAAATAGACCGCCCGCTTGCCCTCCGCGAAGTGAGTCAACAGATACGTCTTGCCGACGCGGCGCCGCCCCCACACCACGACGAGCTGAGGCTCCCCCGCCGTTGCCCGGGCCCACGCTTGCTCGAGCTCGCGCAGCTCCCGCTCCCGCCCGATGATCCGCACCGACCCATCGTACTACAAACTATTTGTAGTACAAACTGTTTGTACCGGTCTGGGCAGCCGGGCCCGCCGCTGCCCGCCGCCGAGCCCGGCCCGTCCGGCTGGGCTGCTGCACCAGCCGGTCACCCGGCGGCCATGCCGTCGTCCGGCGTGCACAGGTACCCGATCGGGGTCGCGCCGAGGAATATCAGCTGCCCGCCGCGCCTGAGCACCCGGGCGGCCTCCGGCACCCACCGCTCCGGCTCGCACTCGTGGCATGGGCCGTACTCCGAGATCGCCAGATCGAACGAGGCGTCCGGCGCCAGAACCTCCGGTTGGCCCGCACATGGCGCGCCTTCACCATGTCTCGCCGCCGTATATGGCGGTCCAGAACGACAGCTCGAAGCGGACCACCCGGCGGGCCGCGATACGCATTCCCGGCGACGGCCCGCGCGGGGCCGCGGAGTTTACCAAGCGGGCTAGCGAGGCGATCAGCTTCGAATACGAATCGCATGACCAAGCTTCGATGAATGGCCAGTACGGCGTCGTGTAATCGGCGTCGGCGCGCACCGTCGACCATGCTTCATAATAGATTCGCTGGCACATGTAGAACGCCGCCAGCGCCACCGGGTATCCCTCTGAGAGCAGCGCCTGCAGGTAGGACACGAAGCTGATCGTGGTCGGCCCCGTGCCGCTGTCGAGGTCGATCCCATGGCGCCTGGCGGTAGCCATGATGCGGGTGGTGTCGTCGTTCACAGGGGGCAGGCAGAGCGAGACGACCTCGGCGCCGGTGGCGGTCGGAGCGATCGTCATCAGTCCAGCAAGGAAACGCCGGTAATGGATGTTGAACGTGTAGTCGGCGATCATCCACCGCTCGAACGCGTCCGGGTGCAGGCTCCCGTCGCCGGCCTCCCGACAGAAAGGGTGGCCGGTGACGAGTGGCCAGTACTGCTCGATGGACTGCACGAGCAGGTCGACGGTCGTCGCGCCGCCGCCCCGCCGGGACGAGAACAGCGCCTCTCCCGGTGAGCCTCCTACCATGACCAACCACCTTCCCCGAGGCACCTGGCTATTTAGGGGTGTCCCCATTCACCGACCGGGACGGAGGTTACCAAGATTCGCCCACGTACACCTCGCTCCAGAAGAGCAGCTCGAACCGCACCACCATCTCGAACACCGCCTCCATGTCGGAGGACGGGCCTTCGCCGGCCACCTCGTTGACGAGCGCCGCGATGGCGTTCAGCCCGGCCCGGAAATCGTCCGACGAGAGGTGCTCGATCAATGGCCAGTACGGTGCATGCCGGCTCGCCTGCGGCGCCACCGCCGACCAGGCGTCGAAGTAGACGCGTTCACAGCAGTACATCGCGACGAGCGAGACCTCATACCCCCGGGGCAACAACGCACGCAGATAGGAGTTCAGGCCCAACGTGAACGGTCCGGGCTCGACATCGAGGTCGACCTTGTGCTGGGCCGCCGTGTCGATGAGGAGGTCGACGACCGCCTGGGTGATCTGGAGGTGAGCGCCCAGGACGCGACAAGCCGGAAGGTCCGGTGCGATCGCCAGGAGGCCGGCGCCGAACTTCAGGTAATCCAGGTTGAAGGTGTAGTCGGCGGCCACCCAGCGAGCGAACGCCCGGGCGTCGAGTCGGCCGCTGGCGACGGCGGTGAGAAAAGGGTGTCCGGTGACGCGCGACCAGTAGTCGGCGGCGGAGGCGACGAGAAGGTCCGCGGCGTCCAACGCTGCCTCCCGCCCGGGGTGGAGGCATGACCTCGAAAGGCTGACGGCCGGTACGGCGGGGGCCAGACCGGTTGGTCAGAGTATCGGGCTCACCATGCCATGCCGGGCCTGCAAAACCGAAATGCCAGCGCGATCATGGTCACCGACGTCGGGCCCCGGCTGAGGCGAAGGAACGGCCGGGTCAGCTCAGGAACGTGGCGTAGAGCAGGTACACGTTCAACACGATGATCAACGCGGCGATGCAGGCGGTCGCCACGGTGGTCAGCCGCCGGTTGACGAACGAGCCCATGATGTCGGCGCGGCGGGTCAGCAGCACCAGCGGTACCAGCGCGAACGGGATGCCGAAGGACAGCACGACCTGGGAGACCACCAGGCTGCCGGTCGCCGGCAGGCCGAGCCCGAGCACCAGCAGCGCAGGCAGCATCGTCAGTCCACGCCGGACGAACAGCGGGATGCGCCGGCGGATGAAACCCTGCATCACGACCTGGCCGGCATAGGTGCCCACGCTGGACGAGGACAGCCCGGAGGCCAGCAGCGCCACCGCGAAGGCCAGCGCCGCGCCGCCGCCGACCAGCTGGCCGAGCCCGGTGTGCGCGGCCTCGATCGAGTCCACATCAGACCGGCCGGTGCGGTTGAACAGCGACGCGGCGATGAACAGCATGGACAGGTTGATCACGCCCGCCGCGCCGAGACCGACCAGCACGTCCAGCCGCTGGAAGCGAAGCAACTCCCGCCGCTCGGCGTCGTCCCGGCAGTCCACCCGGGACTTGGTCAGCGCCGAGTGCAGGTAGACCACGTGCGGCATGACGGTCGCGCCGACGATGCCGGCCGCGAGTACCAGGCTGCCGGAGCCGGCGAAGCTCGGCACCAGCCCGGCCGCGATGCTCCTCGCGTCGGCCCCCACGGTGAGCAGGTCGTAGGTGAACCCGAGGAACACGATGCCCAGCAGCCCGCAGATGGCCAGCTCGAAGCGGCGGTAGCCGCGCTGCTCCAGAGCCAGGATGGTGAACGCGACCACGGCCGTGAACAGTCCGGCGGGGAACAACGGCACCCCGAAGAGCAGGTTCAGGCCGACCGCCGCCCCCACGAACTCGGCCAGGTCGGTCGCCATCGCGATCAGCTCGGCCTGCACCCACAGGCCCCGGGAGACCGGCCGCGGCAGGTGCTCCCGGCACAGCTCGGGCAGGTCACGCCCGGTGGCGACGCCGGTCTTCGCGGACAGGTACTGGACCAGCATCGCCATCAGGTTGGCAGCCACGATCACCCAGACCAGCGTGTAGCCGTACCGCGCGCCGGCGGAGAAGTTCGTGGCGAAGTTGCCCGGGTCGATGTACGCCACGGCGGCGACGAACGCCGGCCCGAGCAGCGCCACCACCCCGCGCAGCCGCCCCCGGGACCGCAGCAGCCGCAGCGCGCTCTGCTCCGCCTCCATCGACACGGCCGCACCGGTCACCAGCACCGGTGCGGCCTCCCCGGCCGGCGGCATGGGGGTCAGGGGGTGTCCCGTGGGTGTTGGTGGATGCTCGGGGCGATCCAGGCGGCGGCAGGCAAGGCGGAGCAGGAAGCCGCTATCCGGAGGTCATACCGGCGACGCATCCGGGGTCCCCGCGGAAACGTGGAGCGTCTCGGACACCGCACGTCCGTAGCCAACCGGCGCGGACGCGGAGCCTCTTCGTGGGGTGGTGGACAACGCAGCCGGTCGCCGTCTGGGCGTTGCGAGCGCCGCCGAAGGCCCACCGGACACCCCCTTTAGCCGATCGACGGGCCGAGGCCGAGCGACTGCGGCGTGCTGGAGTCCGGCGACGGCTGGTGCAGGCCCTCGTCCAGCGCACCGAACTCCGTCATCAGCGCCCGGCTGCCACCCCACGGCGTCTGCTCCTCGGCGATCAGCGTGTTCGTGGTGAGCAGCAGGCCGGCCACCGACGCGCCGTTCTGCAGTGCTGACCGCGCCACCCGCAGCGGGTCGACGATACCCATCTCGATCATGTTTCCGTACCGGCCCTGCAGCGCGTCGAACCCCTCGTCGACGCCGAGCTGCGTCAGCCGGGCCACCACCTCCTGGCCGGAGTATCCCGCGTTCGCGGCGATCAGATACGCCGGCTCGGTGAGCGCTCGGCGCACGATCTCGACGCCGACCGCGTGGTCCGCGGCGACCTGCAGGTCGTCCAGCGCGCCCTCGGCGTGCAGCAGCGCGACTCCGCCGCCGGCGACGATGCCCTCGGCCATGGCGGCCCTGGTGGCCGACAGGGCGTCCTCCACCCGATGCTGTAGCTCCTTCAGCTCGGCGTTGGTGGGCGCTCCGACCCTGATCACCGCGACCTTGCCGGACAGCGCCCCGATCCGCTCGGTCAGCACGTCCTCGTCCACCCCGAAGGTGGCCCTGGCCAGCTCCGCGCGCAGCTGGGTCAGCCGGAACTCGACCGCGTCGGCCGACCCGCCGCCCCCGATGATGGCGGTCCGGTCCGCGTTGACCCGGACCTGGGCGGCCCGGCCGAGTTGCTCGACCGTCATCGTCTCCAGCGTGAAGCCGGAGTGCTTGCTGTACACGGCTCCGCCGGTGATGGCCGCAATGTCCTCCAGCTTGTGCAGCCGGCGGTCGCCGAAGCCGGGGGCCTTCACCGCGACGCACTGGAAGACCCGGTTGACGTGGTTGTGCACCAGCATGCTCAGCGCCGTGCCCTCGACCGTCTCGGCGATGATGACGAGCGGCCGCGGTGCGCGCATGACCTTGTCCAACAACGGCATCAGCTGCTGCACCTTGGTGATCTTCTCGCTGCACAGCAGGATGTACGGGTCGTCGAGCACCGCCTCCAGGCTGGCCGGGTTGGTCACCAGGTACGGCGAGACGTACCCGTTGTCGAACTCGAAGCCCTCGACGAAGTCGACGCTCATGCCGTGCTCGGCCGACTCCTCGACCGTGACGATGCCGCCGTCGCCGACCGTGTGCAGCGCCTTCCCGATCACGGCGCCGACCGAGTCGTCGTCGTTCGCGGAGATCGCGGCCACCCGCGCGTAGTCCTGCTCGGTGGCCACCGGGTGGGCGACGCTCTGCAGGTGCGCGACCAGCCGGCGGACGGCAAGGTCGATGCCCCGCTTGACGAGCACCGGGTTCCCGCCGGCGCCGATCGCCTTCATGCCCTCCCGGATGATCGCCTGGGCCAGCACGGTCGCGGTGGTGGTGCCGTCGCCGACGATGTCGTTGGTCTTGATCGCCGCTTCCTTGACCAGCTGGGCGCCCATGTTCTCGAACTGGTTCTTCAGGTGGATCTCGCGTGCGATCGTCACGCCGTCGTTGGTCACCACCGGCGAGCCGGTGATCTTCTCCAGGATGACGTTGCGGCCCTTCGGGCCGAGCGTCGACTTCACCGCCTCGGCCAGTTGGTCGACGCCGGCCAGCAGCAGGCCCCGCGCTTCTTCGTCGAAACGTAGTTCCTTGGCCATCGCGCTCCTCCTGAGAAGGTCAGAGTGTCTACAAGGGTGCCTACGGAACGAGGATGGCGCGGCCGCGGACCCGGCCGGCGTCGAGATCTGCGATGGCTTCGACCGCGGCGTCCAGCGGGTACGTCCTGGTGTGCAGCGTGACCTTCCCGGCCTGGGCCAGCACCATCAGCTCGGCCAGCTCGTTGTAGGTCCCGACGATGTTCCCGACGATGTTGCGCTCGGTCGAGATGATGTCCAGGGTCGGGATGCTGAGGGTCCCGCCGTAGCCGATGACGAAGTACGAGCCGGCGCGCCCGGTCATCGCGAACCCGTCCTGCTCGGCGCCCTGCTCGGCGACGAAGTCGAGGACGACCTCGGCGCCGGCTCCGTCGGTGAGGTCCCGGACCGCGTCGACCTGGCCGCCGTCGGCGACCACGGTGTGCTGCGCGCCCAGCTGCTCGGCCAGCTTCAGCGCGTCCGGGTTGCGGTCCACGACGATGATCGCGGCCGCGGTCAGCGCCGCCAGGCACTGGATGCCGATGTGGCCGAGCCCGCCCGCGCCGATCAGCACGCACGTGGTGCCCGGGTAGAGCAGCGGGATGGCCTTCCGCACGGCGTGGTACGCGGTGATCCCGGCGTCGGCGAGCGCGGCGACGTCCTGCGGCTGGGTCTGCGGGTCGAGCCTGACGCAGGCCCTGGCCGAGGTGAGCAGGAGCTCGGCCATCCCGCCGTCGCCGGACAGGCCGGGGAACGAGCTGGTGGTGCAGTGCATGTCCTGGCCGGCTCGGCAGGCCCGGCACAGGCCGCAGGTGGGCGTCGGATGCAGGATCACCGTGTCGCCGACCTGCACGTTGCTGACCGCGGAGCCGACCTCGGCGACCCAGCCGGCGTTCTCGTGACCGATCGTGTACGGCAGCGCGGGGTCCATCGCCTCCGCCCACTGGCCCTCGATGATGTGCAGGTCGGTGCGGCACACCCCGGCCCCGCCGATCCGCACCACGACGTCGAGCGGACCCTTGACAGTCGGCTCCGGTATCTCGTCGACCACGGGTTGCTGGTGGTACCCGTGCAGCCGGACGGCCCTCATTTCTCCTCCTCGCCTGGTCCTGCGGTCTGGTACCGGTGCTGCAACATGCCGCGGCAGATTCCGGTGTTCGCCTCGATGCCGACCCGGGTGGTGCGGGCCCGGCGCAGGTGCAGCGGCACCGCGTCGGCGCGGACCGCGGCGCCGGTCGCCGGGTCGACCAGCAGCGGGGCGTCGTCGCCGGCCGGCAGGCCGAGCTCGGCCCGCCGCTGCCGCAGCCGGTCGAGCTCCCGGGACGGCGGCAGGTCCCCCAGCGTCAGCATGACGAGCGCCGCCGGATCGGCGCCGGCCAGCAGCGGCCGGCAGACCAGGTCGGTGCCGGCCAGCACCGCCTTGCGCAGGAAGTCGGCGCGCAGCTCGTGCAGCTCGCCGACCGCCTCGCCCTCGAACGACCGGGCGAACCCGGCCCGCGCGGCCACCCCGCGGTTGATCGCGGTAGCGGCGAAATGGTCCTCCAGCACCACCTCCGTGCTGCGCACGCCGTCCATCGCCGACACCGCGTCGTAGGCGTCGGCGACCATGAGGAAGGCGAAGTTGGGCGCGCAGAAGTAGGTCGGCAGCCGCAGCCGCACCCGGGCGTCCCCGGCCGCGGACACGGCGCACGACGCGACGAAGCCGAGCGTGGTGATCGGCTCGTCCAGCTCCGGGTCGCGCACCGTCCCCAGCGCGGCGAGGAGCCCTCTGCCGTCTGGCAACGACACCTCCTAGGAAGACTCGACGAGCTGGGCGTCGTCCTGCGCGGCCGGCGTGCCGACCGACGCCGGGAGCTGGGCCTCGGCGGGCACCTCGATCCCGTACAGCTTGGCCGCGTTCAGGCCGAGGATCTTCTTCTTCGTCGCGGTGGTGACCCTCGGGTAGTCGGAGAACTCGTCACTGGGGTAGTCCCAGTCGACGAAGCCCTCGATCTGCCACTTGGGCTCCCAGATCGCGTAGTCGCTGCCGAAGGTCATCTTGTCCTCGCCGACCCAGAACAGCAGCTCGCCCATGACCTTGGCGAAGAACTTCGGCCGGGCGTGCATGAGCGCGCCGATGGCGACGGCCAGACCCGCGTACACGTTCGGCTCCTGGGTGGCCAGGAAGCAGAAGTCCTCGATCCGGGGCAGGCCGACGTGCTCGACGATGAAGTTCAGCGCCGGGAAGTCGGTGGCCGCGTGGTCGACGTCGGAGACGTCGAACGCGTCCTTGTCCAGCGGCCAGATCGTGGGCCCCTTGTGCACGTGGATGTTCGTGATCCCCAGCTCCTGGCAGACCTCCAGGTACCGGTACGACTCGGTGTCCTTGAGCGTCCAGCCGCGGGAGCCCTGCCGCCATTCGGCGGTGTAGAGCTTGACGCCCCGGCAGCCGTAGCGCTCCACGTTCTCCCGGAGCTTCTTCAGCCCGTCGTCGCCCTCGCGCGGATCCCACCGGGTGTTGAGGATGAACTTGCCGGGGTACTTCGCCGCCAGCAGGCCGTCGCGCTCGGTGGTGTTGAATCCCTCCTTGTACCACTCCGTCAGGTATGTCGGCTGGAAGATGGCGACGTCGACGTAGCCGTCGTCGAAGACATCCCGCATGAGGTCGTCCTCGGAGTACTTCTGGAACTTCTCCAGCGGCCAGTGGGTGGCCGGCGGGCCAAGGCCCTGGTAGGCGTGGAAGCACTCGATCCAGCCCTTGGCGTACTGCTCGGCGCCGGGCACCCAGTTGTCTGGAGCGGCGTTCCAGTAGTGCATGTGACTGTCGACGACGAAGTACCTTTCGCCATCCTTCTCGTACACGGTGTGCTCCTCCTCCGGACGCCGGCGGCTATTAGTGTCCCGTATCAGAGGTCACTAGGTCCTGGCTTGCAGATCGAAGCCGAGCAGGTCGGCCGCGTCCTCGGGGTTGGCGAACATGATCGTCCGGTCGTCCTCGTGGATCATGCGGCCGTAGTGGGTGGACATGTTCTCCTCGAACTCCGCCGCGTCGAAGTAGCCCGGCTCCTCGCCGAGGGCTTCGGAGACCTCGTCGTAGACGACGTCCATCCGGTTCAGGGCGTCGACCCGGATCATCGACGGCAGCGGGGTCACCCGTACGTTCGGCTTGGTGCTCATGACCGCGGCCACGACCGCGCCGACCTGGTTGTTCATGAGCGTGAAGCCACACATGTTGGACGCCGTGTTGTCCGACTTGAACGGACTCTCCGCCGTCTTGAACGTGGTCACTGCGCGACCTCCTTCGGGGTGTCGAGGCTCAGTTCGGCGAGGATTCCGGTGAGCCGGGTCTTCGCCCTGTCCAGGCCGTCCTCGAAGCGCGGCGGCTTCGCGTCCGGCTGCGACCATAGCGGCTGCAGCGTGCGGGCGGCGGTGATAGCGCGCGGTACCCAGTCCGACAGCCACTGGTCCATGATCGCCTTGTTGTGCACGGCGAACTCGCGGTCGTTGCTGAGCAGGTGGAACATCGCCCTCGTGTAGCGGAGGTCCCGCTCGGAGAAGTCGTACTCCTCGGCACCGACGATCGTCGGGGTGACGAAGTCGCCGTTGCCCGGCGAGGCCTGCTGCACCAGGTGGCTCCGGAACAGCTCGCCGACCAGCGGCTCGAAGACCACGTTCGCGGCGAAGATCGCCTCGCACCAGTCGTCGATCGCGGTGAGCTGCTCGGCGACCCGGCGGACGCCCTGCCAGCTCGGGTCGTTGTTCCAGGCGTCCAGGTGCGCGGCGCCGTCGAACCCGTCGATCTCCTCGCTCAGCGTCAGGTTGTACAGCGCGAGGTCCTGGGCGGACCGGATCCGGTGCATGCTGTTCACCGAGATCGCGTTGTTGTGCATGTTCGTCGGCGCCCGCCGGTTCGCGTTGGCGAACAGGTAGAGACCGAGGCCGTGGTCGACGTGCATCCACGCGCCGACGTGCCGCTCCACGAAGGTCACCCAGTTCCGGTTCCACTGCTCGAACGCCTTCGACTGCCGGGCCGCCTCGATGTTCTGGTTGAGCTGCCGGACGACGTTGGAGTTGTACCGGTAGAGCGAGAGCTCCCACTCCTCGTTCGGGTCGCGGAACTCGTGCCAGCCGTGCGCCGGCCAGTCGTAGCCCTTGCCGCCGGAGCCGGGACCGCGCTTCGGCTCGGGCCGGTCCTGCCCCCAGGCCTTCAGGACGGTCCACTCCAGCGGGTAGCCGCCGCGGCCGTCGGAGAACCCGTACAGCCAGCCCTGGCTGAGGTAGTGCCGGGTGTCCGGCTGGACCTCCACGGTCACGTCCTCGTAGTGCGTCTGCTTGCGCTTCTGCGGGGTGTAGTAGTTGAAGCGGCGGGCGGTCGAGTCCGGGAACACCTTGGCGCCGGCCTCGGCGTCGGTGAAGACCGGTTTCGGCACGCTGCGTTCGGGCGCGGCTGTCATCAGCTCGCTCCTCCTCACTTGTCGGGGTTGCCGGTCGTGGTGAACTTGTCGTAGTAGATGCGCTTCTCCGGTAGGCCGAGCCTGGTCAGCAGCGGTATCGCCGCCTCGACCATCGGTGGTGGGCCGCAGACGTAGCCGTGCGCGCGGCGCAGATCCTGCTCGTGCCGCTGCACCACGTCGGTGATCAGGCCGGTCTCTCCCTCCCAACCGTCGCCGTCGACCGGCTCGGACAGCGCCGGCATGTACCGGAAGCCGGGCAGCGCCTCCTCCAGCGCGCGCAGCTCCGGCTCGAAGCACAGGTCCCGCACCCGCCGCGCGCCGTAGTAGTAGGTCGCCTTCCGCCGGATGCCTCGCTCGGCCATGGACCGCAGCAGCGACAGGATCGGCGCCATGCCCGCCCCGCCGCCGACGAAGACCACGTCCGTGTCCGGCGCGTCCCGGAGCGTGAACACCCCGAACGGGCCGGTCAGGTCCAGCCGGTCGCCGATGGCCAGCCGGGTGTCCAGGAAGTGCGAGAACAGCCCGTCCGGGTAGACCTTTATGACGAACTCCAGCTGGCCGCTCTCCCGGCTGGACGTGTTCGCCATCGAGAACGACCGGGTGGCCTCCGTGCCGGGAATGGCGATGTCAACATATTGACCCGGGAAGAACTTCAGCTCGCGCGGCGTCACGAGCCCCAGCACGAGGTGCCGCATGTCGTGGGTGACCGGGTTGTTCGCGACCACCTCGGCGACCGCCTGCTGGATCGGCAGCCCCGAGCGGATCATGTCCTCGTCGAAGTTGAGCAGCTCGATCGTCATGTCCTCGAAGACATGCGTCCGGCACAGCAGCGTGTAGCCCTCCTCCCTTTCGAAGTCGGGCAGCGCGAACGTGGAATACCGGTCGAGCTCGAAGTCGTCGCCGTCCAGCACGAATGACTTGCACGACGCGCACTGACCCTCCTTGCAGCCGTGCATGAGCATGATGCCCTGCTCCGCCGCTGCCCGAAGGACGGTCTGCTTCTCGTCGACCTCGATCTCGATGCCGACTGGCTCGAACCGCACGACATGCTTGTCAGCCATGACTCCCTCGCCGACCAACGCCATTCGATAGGAAAAGGAGGGCCCGAGACTGGACTTCGGGCCCTCCCTCCGGCTCCTTGCTCGACGAGCTGCTCAGGCGTCCGTGGGCGCCGGGCGGCCGGCCGGGCCGCCGCGGATGTAGTTCGCGTGGAACGCTTCACGCTCCTCGGCCGACATCTCGTTGAGCAGCACGTTCGGGCTGGCCAGCGGCGGGCAGCGGCGCAGGTGGTCCAGCGTCCACATCTTCTTGGGATCGCCGAGGTTCAGGTGCGGCTGCGCGACCATCGTCTTGCCGTCGTCACGCACGTAGCCCATGTCGGACACCACGTCCGCCCAGTTCCAGCCGTGGTAGAGGGTCTCCCACTCGCGCTTCCCGATGAGCTGGCCCATGTTCGGGGTGGACCGGCCCTGGTAGGTCGGCCGGAACGCGGTGACGTCGGTCCACCGGCAGGCCTCGTGGCAGTACGTCCGCCACTGCCCCTCGACCTCGGCCATGACCATGTCCTCGCGGACCAGGCAGGGCACCATGCAGACCCAGCACCGGTGCGGGTACTGGTAGTCGACGTCCTCGAACACGATCGGGTTGTGCCCGTTCGGCGTCGAGAGCCGGTTGTAGTTCTCCCACCACTTGCCGTACCGGTCATACCAGCCCGGGTACTTGAACTCGAACCACTCGAAGTCCTTGTCGGTCATCGGGTCGATGCGCCAGTAGTTCGCCAGCCACCCGGTGGCGAAGAACTGGGCGACCTCGTGCACGTACCCCTTGTTCCAGATCTGGTTCCAGGCCTCCTCGATGAGGTCGTGCGGGATGACCAGGCCATACTTCTCCAGCGGCACGAGGTAGCTGCGGTAGTAGTCGTCGTAGATCCACCGCCGCCACATCTCGGCGTAGCTCTCCCGGTCCTTGCGCCGGTCCTTCGTGCCGTACTCGATGAACGTGCCGATCGCCGCGTCCACCACCCGGTGGTTGTTCCACCAGGCGTAGCGCAGGTCGCGCTCCAGCAGCTGGTGGTTGCTCTCGTCGGAGAGCGCCATCAGGAGGGTCGCGTAGCCGTTGCTGATGTGCCGGGACTCGTCGGACTGCACCGAGTGGAAGACCGTCGGCAGCAGGTAGTCGCCGTTCGCCGCCGCCTCGGCCGGCATGGCCACGAACAGCGTGTTGGTGAACGCGGTCTCGGCCACGATCGTCAGGTAGATGCTGGCCGCGGTGATCGCGTCGCCGGTGATGAAGCCCTCGGCGAACTGCCGACCGATCGTGCCGCAGTAGTCGTTCTGGAAGTTGCGGAGGCTGGAGTTGAAGCCGGCCGGGTCGATGTAGTTGTTCATGTAGAGGCGCTTGAGGTTCTGCTGGATCGTCGAGTGCCGGACCTCGTCGATCATCTGGATCGCCTGCCCGTTGTGCAGCTCCGGGTTGGGCACGGTGCGGAACAACAGCGGCATGGCCCGGGCCGCCGAGATCTCGGGCAGCGGGATGATGCTGAGGAACAGCTTCTGCCACTCCAGCCAGCGCTCCTGCACCTGCCGGAACATGTTGCCCCGGATCGCGCCGTCGGACGCGCCGTACACCCGGTGGTCCTTCTCCTCCTGCATCGGGAAGTACGAGCGCAGGACCTGCTTGAGCGGGTCCTTCTTCTGCGCCTTCTGGAACGTGTAGTCGGTGCCGTACTGCGAGACCGGCTCGTGGTAGAGCGGCTCCCAGGCCAGCTCCTGGATCTTCTGGTGCGCCTTTGCCACGCTCTGGCGACTCATGTCCACTCCTCACCCGTCGCTCGGGTCGGCGCAGACAACCTGCCTGCGGCCTCGATCGTCTTGTGCGGCGCCGACGCCCGCCTCGCCGGCGAACGCGCGGGCCCCGCGGGGCCCGGAAGCTCCTCGTGTGCTCGATCACACCGCCTGGTGGGCCGTGCGGGGGTCTCAACATGAGACAAGGCGCGGGCGCTATGGCGGCTCGCCCAAGACGGCGGCCCGGATCTCGGCGAGGTGCCTGCGGGTGTCCTGGGTGAGCTGCTGATTCCCCTCCGGCGCCGGCCTGATTCCGAGGCACCGCAGCAGGTCCGCCGCCGGCGCGCCCGGGTCGCCCGCGTCGCCCAGGATCGGATGCAGACCCTCCGCGGCCAGGTGCTGGAACACCAGGTTGACGATGCTCCACGGGTTGTAGGTCTCGTCCGGAGGCTCACCCGACCGGTCCAACGGGCACCTCCTCGGCGAGCGATCCGCAGCCGACGAGATGCATCAGATTGCGTCCAGCCCCACCCGGCGGTCTCAATATGAGACAGGCATCGGGGGTGCGGTGCTTATTGTGGAGCTACGACGCGGCAGAGATGGCCGCCCCCGCTGGCTCCGCCCGGCCCGCGAGAGCGGTCCCGGGAGGCAGGAGGCGCCGCCATGTCGCCTGCATCGGGGTCCCAGTCCGACCGGTTTGGCGGCAGTGCCCGGCTGGCCAAGTCCCGAGAGCGGTTCCTGACGGCGGAGTCGATCGAGCCGGACGTGGTCCGGGACGCCATCCTGGCGTCGTGGTGGCGCTCCCGGCGGTGGAACGTCGCCGCCGACCACATCGACCTCGACTACATCCGCGACCCCGACCTGGACAGCCCGCTCACCCGCAGCGCCCTGCCGGTGCTGCGGCACCTCCGCGAGCAACTGGACGGCCAGCCGATCAGCCTCATCCTCACCGATCCTGCGGGGGTGGTGCTGACCCGGCTGGCGGCGGACCACGACCTCGACCGGCACCTGGACACCGTCCAGCTCGCACCGGGCTTCAGCTACGCGGAGCAGTCCGTCGGCACCAACGGGATCGGCACGGCGCTGGAGGGCGGCCGGCCGATGCACGTGTTCGGTCACGAGCACTATGCGGAGAACCTGGAGGACCTCGCCTGCGCCGGGGTGCCGATCCACCACCCGATCTCCGGCAAGACGGTCGGTGCGGTCGACCTGACCTGCTGGCGGAAGGACGCCGGCCCACTGCTGATCACGCTCGCCAAGACCACCGCGGACCAGATCAGGCAGGCGCTGTTCACCGACACCGGGGTGCGGGAGCTCGAGCTGTTCCAGGAGTACCTGCGGGCCTGCCGGCGCACGTCCGGCGTGGTGTTCGCGTTCAACAACGACGTGGTGATGATGAACGACCACGCCCGGCAGGTGCTCGACCCCGGCGACCAGTCGGTGCTGCTCGGGCAGGCCGCGGTGGCGCTGGCCAGCCGGCACCGCGGTGCGGTGCTGGTCGACCTCCCCAGCGGCGGCACGGCGCGGATGTACTGCCAGCCGGTGCAGGGGGATGGCCGGATCGCCGGCGGTGTCGTGCACGCGAAGCTGATCGAGCTGGAGACCCGGCCGGCCGCCGACGCCGGCCCGCCGACCCGGCTGTTCCTGCCCGGAGTGGTCGGCGACGGGCCACTGTGGCTGCGGGCGTGCCACGAGGTGGACGCGGCGTACGTCTCGGGTGAGTGGCTTGCTGTGGAGGGCGAGGCCGGGGTGGGCAAGCTGGCCCTGGTCCGTGCCGTGCACCAGCGCCGGAACCCGGCCGGCCACTTCCACGTGATCGACGCCGCGGGCGTCGTCGAACGGGACTGGCCGGCCGGGGCGCGCAGCGATCTGCTGGCGGGCGACGGCGGCCTGGTGATCAGGCACGTCGACCGGCTGACCCCCAGGCGGCTGCGTGGGTTGTCGGCCGCGCTGCAGGCGGCTCGGGCCGCCGGCCGGCAGGACTCCCAGTGGGTCGCGGTGACCCTGGGCAAGGGGGCCAGGAGCCCCGAGCTGGCCGGACTGCTGCGGTTCTTCCCGACCACGGTGGAGGTCCCCCCGCTCCGGCACCACGTCGAGGACCTGCACGAACTGGTGCCGCTCTTCCTCGCCCGGTTGACCCAGCACGGCCGGCTGGTCTGCTCGCCCGAGGCGATGCAGCTGCTGCTGCGGTCGAGCTGGCCCGGCAACACCGAGCAGGTCTGGCGGGTGCTCAAGCGGGTGGTCCAGCACCGCCGCACCGGGACCATCCAGCCGAACGACCTGCCGCCGGAGTGCCGAACGGTCAGCCGCCGGCTGCTCAGCCCGCTGGAGTCGATGGAGCGGGACGCCATCGTGCAGAGCCTGCTGGACGCCGAGGGCAACAAGGCCAAGGCGGCCAAGTCGCTGGGCATGTCCCGGGCGACGATCTACCGCAAGATCCACGAGTACGGCATCGTCGCCTGACGCCCCGGGGGCGGGGCTGTGACTCAGATTGAGAACGGCGGCCGGCCGCCGAGGCGGTAGAAGTGGTCACTGTTTACGGCCGTGCTGGCCGTCCGGCACGCACGGGGCCGGCAGAGGAGCAGCGATGACCGCACTCGACGCAACCGCGGATCACACCCCCGATCTCGACCTCCCGGTGCCCGTGGCCCCCCCGGCGCCCCCGGTCGGACTGCTGGCCGGCGACCCCGCTGCGCTCGGGCTGCCGAGCTTCATCGTCGGCTCGGTGGCGCTCGGCCTGGTGCTGGTGGGCCAGGTGCCGGCCACCGCAGCCGGCGCATCCCTGCCGATCATCCTGGCCGCCACGTCGATCGGCTTGCTGGTGGCGACGATCTGGAGCGCGGCCGTCGGGCAGAGCGCGGTGGCGAGCATCTTCGGGATCTTCGCCGGCTTCTGGCTGAGCTACGCCGTGCTCCTGCTCGGGCTCACCCACAACTGGCTCGGCATCGACGCGAGCGCGGTGAAATCCACCCAGGAGCTGTTCCTGACCGCCTGGCTGGTCGTCATCGTGATGCTCACCCTGGCGACGCTCCGGCTGCCGGCGGCGTTCACGGCCCTGTTCGCGCTCATCGACCTCGCCCTCGTGCTGGTGCTCATCGGCACCGCGCAGACCTCGACCGGCACGCTGAAGGCGGGCGGCTACGTCGTGCTGCTGTTCGCCGCGCTCGGCATCTACATCTACTTCGGCACCGCCGCGCAGGCCACCGGCGGCAAGGCGGTTCGGCTGGGCCAGCCCGTCTTGCGCGGGTGACCTCAGCCATCAGCGCTAGCCGCGGCGACCGCTGGGCGTGACCGCCGGGTACGGAGCACGGCGACCCGCTCGCCCGTGCGTGGCCGAGCGCCGGGCGGCAGTGGCGGACATCGGCTCGGCTACGTCTCCCCGCCGAGGTCGACATGGTAGGCCTCGTAGATCAGATCCGCTCCGCGCTGCCGATGCCGCGCCAGCCGGCCGAGCAGCGTTGTACCGAGGACGCGGATCGCGTCCACGCTGTCATCTGACACCGGACGGCTCACCCGGCCAAGCAGGTCGGCGACGACATCGGCGATCACAACGTGGTCACGAACCAGTCGCTCGACCCACTTGGACAGCCGAGGCACCATCGCGAGGACGTCGCCGTGCAGCCCGTCCGGCCCCTCGGTGATGGCCACGTGCTCGCGCAGGTCGGCGGAGAGCTCCACGAGCGCGACCTCGACCCGCTCAGCCCACCCGGGGACCCGACCCGGCGCGGGCGCCGCCAGCGCCTGCTCGAGGGCGGCCATCGACTCGCGCAGCTCGGCGCGGAGCCGGCGCAGCGCATCCAGTCCCGCGTCACGATTGAACAAGACAGGTTCCATCGGCGGCTCCTGGCGGACCTGCTCGATGCTCTCGCCGGCCGCGCTCCGCGTCCAGCGCCGGAGCACCGCTGCTGCGCTCGTGGACCCGACGTGCCGCACACGAACCGCTTCGTGCTGGGCGAAGGCCGACTGGCTGGGGCGCCACTCGTGGGCAACGGCTCGACCCAACTCAGCGTGATGCTCTGATCACATTGGGCTTGCCACTCGAATGATCCTGCTCAGGTTGCTAGCATGCCGGCCGCCCAGGATCGACGCTGCGAACGCCTGCGCTGAGGACAGCAGCGCCGATGCGTCCCGTCGCGTCGAGACCGGGAGTCGGGCTGCGCACGTGCCGGCGTCTGAACGTCCACCGGGGGAGGTCGTCCCTTGACTGACAGTTGGATGAAAGGCCGAGCCAAAGGGGTACACAGGGCGATGTTCCCGGACGAGGAGCGGGCGGCAGACCCTCCCGGCGCTGCACGAGCCGAGCCGCCGGAGCAGACGGATGCCCATCCCGTCCCCGACGTCCAGCGGCAAGCCCTACAGATGCTGACACTGGCCCAGCGAACAGCCGAGGAGCATGTCGCCAGTGCTCATCACCAAGCGGACAAGATTCAGGCGGATGCGCGCGCAGCTGCAGAGCGGATAGCCCGCGACGCCCAGGCGCGGGCCGAAGCTGTCCGGCGCGAGGCCGACAAGGCGCTGTCCGACGCGAGCGCGCGGGCAGCGCAGATAGCCAAAGATGCCCAGGCGCACGCCGACAATGCTCGGCGGGACGGCGACAAGATTGTCTCCGACGGGCGAGCACGGGCGGCGGAGATGGTCAAAGATGCGCAGGCAAGTGCCGATGGACTCAAGCGTCAAGCCCAGCTGCGCTACGAAGAGATGGTTGGAAGCCTAGCCGCCAAGCGTCACGCGCTGCAGCAGCAGATCGAAGCGTTGCAGGAATTCGAGCGGGAATACCGGGCCCGGCTCTTGACCTTCATGCAAGCCCAGGTACGCGCCCTGTGGGTCGATGAGCCGCATGTAGATGCGGACGTCGAGCAGCCGGGCGCCGTGGCAACGACCCCCCTCACACCGGCACAGCAGCCCGAACCGGTCGCAGCGACCGGGTCCCCACCAGCACAGACGCGCCCTTCTGATCGTTCCTGACAGCATGCCCCAGCGATCCGAGCCGGGTCGGTCGGCGTGTGTCGGTGTTCGTCGCCCAGTCGTACCGGGCGTTGGGCGCTCACCGGGCGGTGTTGACCGGCGGGTCGCCCGGCTGACCGTGCTGGTGCAGGGGTGCTGGGTGGGCTCGGACGCTGGCGGCGCAGCGATTCTGCTGGTCTAGGGCGGCAGCAGGACTGACGAGCCAGCACCTCGGCCGTGGATGGTCCCCTGTGCGTGCTCGGCTCGTCGCGCCCCCGAACCCGCGGATCGGTGTCCGCCGCTCCACCCGTCGCATAGGGCGCACCAGCGGTGAAGCTGATGACGAGGGCTGCGCATAGGCTGGACGGCATGATCTCGCTGGCATTGGCTCGCAGACTGCGCGACGGCGGTCTGCGATGGGATCCCGCGCCGAGTGATCAGTTCATCGTGGCGCGAGCGACTGGGCGGCACCTTCCGCCGGTTGGAGCGCAACGGGCACGGCTGGCGCGTGGTACTGGAGGTCGCCGGACGCGAGGTGGTAAGGCAAGACACCAACGCCGCCGATGCATATGGCCTCGCCCTGCTGCACCTGCTCACCGGCGACTAGGGCCGGCGGCGTGGTCGACCGACCGGCCACCGCCGGCGGAGCGGACCGGGACGAGTCGACCGCCGGCAACCGGCTACTGACGGTGCCCAACCCCACTGTCTCGACCACCGACGGGTCCGACCCCGCGGCATGGTCGCGCAAACGCGGGTTTCGGTGCTCAAGAGACTGCCTGCCGGCGCGGTTTGGAGGTACTCCCTGAGAGATCAGCCGGGTGAGTCTGTCCACCCGAGGTTGACCGCTATGCGTCGAAGCACCTCGATCGTGGCCTGGTACTCGTCCGAGCCTATGCCCGCGGTGGTCCGCCGGCGGTAGTCCGCGACCTTGAGGCCCAGGTCCGCGTGCGTGCCGGCGCCCCGCAAGGTCAGGGAGGCGCGTTCGCCGTCGACCCATTCGACCAGGCCTCGCCGGTGGAGATCGTCCAGGATCGGGCGCGTGGTCGCCTCGCCCGCGGTGAGGAACGGCGTCAACTTGGCATCGATCTGCGCGACGGTAGCCGCCTTCTGGGATAGCAGGTTGAGGACCTGCCAGTGGCGGCGGGTGAACTGCTGCTCGCCCAGCAGCGCGTCAAAGCCGGCGTCGATCAGTCCGTCGACGAGCTTGAGCCAGAACCCGATCGGCCGCCGGTCCCCCGGCGCGTCCTGCCCGTCCATACGGCGCCCCTCCAGGTCTCGACCAGCGATCATCGCATGGCCATCGGCGCCGGCCCACGACTTGACGGGCTTTCGCGGAAGGAGGCCGGAGCTAGCCGCCGGGCGGTCCGGCAGCATCATCGGCGGCGGCGAGGAGCCGGCGGGCCGAGGCTTCATCGGAGGGGGCAACCAGCACGCGAACACCCTGCAGTTGCAGCTGCGGCTCCTGTCCGCCGGCATCGTCTGCCGCCACGGCTGCTCTCAGGCCGTGACTGCGCAGCAAGCCGACGATCAGTTCCGCCTCTGTGCGGCTGGTAACGACCGCCACCGACACCGTCGCGCCGTCCACGATCTCAACTCCTCTGCTCCTGGTACAGCCCCCGTGGCCGCTGCTGGCATCAGGGTCCCACCCTGGGCGGCTCGTGGCACCCGTGAGAGCCCGGTCGAGAACCGCCGCGCTCGCGGCCATCCCGGCGGTCGCCACGCTGACCGGCGGCGCCCCTCGCCGACCCGGCATTCGCCGACACGCTGCCTGACTACGCGCCGATCCCCCGTCAGCGCTGGGCCCGGCCGTCACGAGTTCGGCTACTACGTCGGGCGGGTGGAGAAGAACCGGTACTGGGTCACCGACGGCACCTACCAGGCGGCGTTCCTGACCACCCGTGAGGGCGTCGTGTTGTTCGACGCGCCCCCGACCATCGGGCACAACCTGCAGCGCGCCATCGACCAGATCGCGTCCGCCAACGGCGTGTCCAACAAGGTGACCCACATCGTCTACTCGCACCACCACGCCGACCACCTCGGCGCCTCGTCGCTGTTCGGCCGTGACGTGGTCCGGATCGGCCACATCGAGACCAAGCGGCTGCTGGCCCGGGACAACGACCCGTACGGGAACAACAGCTGGGCCGCGGTCAAGACCTACCAGGCCGCGCAGGTCGACTACGCCGCCGCGCCGGTCATCAAGAAGTACACCGGCGTCCTCGCCGCCGCCGACGTCTACACCGCCAGCACCGCGTTCATCATCCTCGAATCGACCCGCCTCGACCTCGGCCTCGGCTCGCAGGTCCACCCGTGACGGGAACCGAAGCGGGCACACTCCGGGGCACCAGCCCGTACACCGACAGCGCCAGCCCTGGGAGGATCAGCGCTGCGGCGCCGGTGCGGTGAGGTCGCGGAGTTGGTGGCGCCCGGCGATGCCGAGTTTCGGGTAGGAGCGGTACAGGTGAGAGGCGACGGTCCGGGGGGACAGGAAGAGACGGTCGGCGATCTCTGCATTGGTCAGGCCACGGCTGGCGAGGAGGACGATCTCGCGCTGCTGTGCGGTGAGTTCGGCGAGGGCGTCGCGTGCGGCCGGCGGGGCCGACTCGGCTACCCCGCACGCGCGCAGTTCCGCCTCGGCGCGTCGGATCCACGGCGCGGCGCCGAGGTGGCGGAAGGTCTCCAGGGCCGCCGCGAGGACCGGTTTGGCGTCGTTGGTTGATGCGTCGCTGACGGCGTAGCCATTCCCCGTAGTCCAGCCGTAGCTGGGCCCGTTCGAACGGCCAGTGGTCCCCCGCAGGCTCGGACAGGCCCTTGTCGAAGTGGGCTTGGGCTTGCGGAGGTTCGGCGAGTA
>WNFY01000098.1_pt1 | contig 58640 bp, 53 predicted proteins | sample 5400091 | NCBI WGS metagenome assembly WNFY01 (sample SAMN13153364, study PRJNA577476) | soil metagenome | isolation source: 60 cm soil or saprolite under grassland replicate 1 | place: USA:California | collected 2016-06-15
CAGTAACTCAATTGGTAGAGTAGCGGTCTCCAAAACCGCCTGTTGGGGGTTCGAGTCCCTCCTGGCGTGTGGAACCGGAGGCGAACGCCGAACGCCCAACATCGAACGCTGAACTTCGAATCGAAAAGTAGCTAATTGGACGTTGGATGTTCGGCGTTGGATGTTGGACGTTGGTTTTGAATCGAGATGATCACGAAAGTTAAGAACTTCTTCGGCCAAGTGAAAGTCGAGCTTCAGAAATGTTCGTGGCCTTGGGACCCAAAAGAGAAGGGGTTCCGCCGGTACAAGGAACTGAGTGATTCGACCGTTGTAGTCGTTATCGCGATGCTTTTGCTTGGCGGTTACGTCGCGTTGTTCGATTTCGTTCTCGTGAACGTTGTGCAGTTTTTCACTCGAATACACTGATTTTATGGGACAGATACTCGCAGGCAAGGATCAATGGTTCGTTGTGCACGTGCTTTCCGGCCAGGAAAACAAGGTACGCGAGAATATTTTGAAACGCGTCAAGACAGAGGAAATGGGCGACATGATTTACGATGTCCTCGTTCCGACGGAGCGCGTCTCGGAGATCAAGAAAGGGAAAAAGAGTGAAACAACGCGGAAATTTTTCCCAGGTTATTTGATCGTTAACATGCATTTGCTGGACGAAAATAATCAGCTGGTCGGGCGCACCTGGTATTTCGTCCGTGACACACCCGGCGTGATCGGGTTTGCCGGAACGAAGGACAAACCGATTCCGATGCGCCAATCGGAGGTGGACAACATGCTGGCGCAAATGAAAGAGCGCGAAGAAAAGGTGAAACCGAAAGTCAGCTTTGAAGTTGGCGAATCGGTGAAAGTCGCTGACGGCCCCTTCCAAAACCAGACCGGCATTGTCGAAGAAATCGATCCCGAACGCGGCAAACTGCGCGTCTCCGTCACAATTTTCGGTCGCGCCACTCCGGTAGAACTGGAATATTGGCAGGTCGAACGCGGTTAAACACAACGGGATTCAGGTTTCAGTATTCAGGGTTCACAGAACTGGCCAACCTGAAACCTGAATTTCTGAACCCTGAAACCTAAGAAAATGGCAAAAGAAAAAGTAGCAGAGATAAAATTACAAATTCCGGCCGGACAAGCGAACCCCGCCCCGCCCGTGGGCACCGCGCTAGGCCCGCGCGGCGTGAACATTATGGCGTTCTGTAAGGAATTTAACGCCGCGACTCAGAAACAAGCCGGCGACATTCTCCCGGTGGTGATCACCGTCTTCAAAGACAAGTCGTTCACGTTCATCACGAAAAGCCCGCCCGCAGCCGTCCTGTTGAAAAAGGCGGCCAACATCGCCGCAGGTTCAAAGGAGCCGAACAAAACAAAAGTCGGAAAGGTCACGCGCAAACAAGTCATGGACATCGTGAACACGAAGCGCAAAGACCTCAACGCGCACGACGACGAAGCTGGTTTCCGTATCATCGCCGGCACGGCCCGCCAAATGGGCCTGGAAATCGCCGACTAGGTTCACCGGTACTTCGGCACGTCGCTCCCGTCGCCGAGGAGTTCCCAGCGCTGCAGCGCGATCGGGATGTTGCCATTTTTCCACAGGAAGTCGTGGAAGGCACGGACGTTAAATTTCTCGCCCTGTTGCATGCGCGCATCAGCGAGAAATTTCATGATCTGTAACTTCCCGATCTGATACGTGATTGCCTGACCGGGACCTGTGGAAAACGCGATCGCCTCCTGGCGCGCGGTCTGTTCGTCCATCGGGACTCTCTCCTGCAAGTATTTCGCTGCCTGTTCGAGCGTGAACTCGCCGAGCGCGAGTTTCACGTCCACTTCCACGCGCAGCGCTCGCAGCCGCATGAAATTGTAAATGATCTCGCGCGTATGCGGGCTGTCGTCGAAAAACCCGGCCTGCAACATCATTTCCTCCGCGAAAAAGCCGATTCCTTCGTTTGCGCCGGAGTCGTAGTAATGCCGCCGGATTGGGTCTTCGTGTTTCCAGGAGAGACAAAGCTGAAAATAATGACCGGGAATTCCTTCGTGAACTGTGATGGGCCGCGGATCCATCGCCGTCGCGCGCCAGAAGTAACCGAGTTTTTCTGACGGCTCTGGCACGTAACGAACGCAATTTTCCTTGAGCCGCGAGGGGCCGGTGAAGTCGTCGTTTTCAGTGAAGCCAAGGGCGCGCAAATACTCTGGAGTCGGTCGAAGCGTGTAGTGCTGGACCCAATCCGGGACAGTGAGAATACCACGCTCCTGGAGAAATTTTCGGATTTGAAGTTCTTTTGCTGCCGCGTCTTTGATCCAGCTCTCAGTCTCCGTCGCAATTTTGAGCGGCGGCACGTCTTTGTTTCGGTCCTTCTCGAAAGTTTCAAACGCAACTGCGCGGTTCCATTCCTGCCGTGCCATCGCCAGGAGTTCCTCAGGGGTGAACAGCATGAGCGCCACGTTCCGCAAAAACCAAACGTAGGCGTCGCGACCCAGCGACGTCTGGTGTGGAAGTTTCGGCAATTTGTCTCTGAGGTGTTGTTGAAATTTTTCGAGCGCGTCGGCAGCGCGTTCACATGCGCTATTCAACTCTCCTTCCTTGAAAGTGGTCGATCCAATCAGGGCGGTTGCTATTTTGCGCAGGCGGCCGCGAATACCGTCGAGATTCTGGATGGCCACACTGGCGAACGGCGCCGGCGGATTTTCGAGGTTATCAGAACCTTGCTGCAGGATTGACGGAATGTTTTCGATGCGCGTTAGAATCTCGCGACTACGCAACTCATCGTACGGCGGCGGAATCGTGAGGGCTTCCGCCAGCGCCGTCAGCGTCTGCTCGACATAGAAGCCAGGATCGCGCTTCCAGCGCGGATTAAATTCCAACTCCCAGCGCACCCGTGACAATGCGGATCCGATCAATCTGTAATCGACCTGCTCCGGAACCGGCGATTGCGCCGGATTCATCTTCTTCCAGCGCGCTTCAAACGTCGCCAAATCTTTTCGACGCTGTTCAACGCTCGCCCGCGACCAATCGCGCATTCCCCCCGGCCGCTCCAGGCGATTGACGTCGTCGCCTGTGAACGGGGCGTATCTCGCGCGCCACGTCCAGAAATCGTCGGCCAGCTTTTCGAGTGATTCAGCGGCGGCAATTTTCGAGATAAAAATCGCAACGGATGCGAGCAGGGCGAAGCGAACTCTCATTCTTCGGTTTGCGATGTGCGTCGAAACGTAATGATGGCAGGATTTTTGCCGGGACGGTACATCGAGAATCCGTAACAGATCGCGGCTGTGTTTTCGCGAGCATAGCGAATGTGGTTCAAGTTTCCGTCCCAGCGCTCGATATACCAACAGTTCGCCGTCTTTGTGCTCCCAGGAATCGGGACATAACGATTTTCGGTGAAGGTTAGAAACGCGCTCTCGCCCGGCAATGGAAACGGCGTCGCCCAGTTTGGCGACAGCCGAACGAAACGCCGTCCGGGCAGATCGAGCGCGAAGACGGTTGTTCCATCACTACTGTTAAGATGGAGATCGAAGAACGCCAGACGCAGCGTCCCGTCGAACAAAAAATGGCGTTCGGGATTTTGCCTTTCATGCAAGATTCCAAATGCTCCTTCAAATCCTGGAATATCAGCGAATGGCGTCTCGGTTCCGGATTTCAAATCGCGCAATAGATAATGTGCGCCATGACCAGGCATATCGACCTGATCGGCCTCATCGTTTGGATCTTCACGCAGCACGAGCTCAAACGCGCCGTCGGGCGATTTGTAGCTGGGCGTCGGTGTCGGCGATTCATTTGGCGAGTCGGTCGATTCAGGCGAACCGCTCGGCGTGGGCGAGCTTTCCGATTCAGGTTCGATGTTTGTGAAGTAGGGCGACGTCTTCGCCTCGGTGTACCACGACGGCGCGGCGTCGAGCTTTTTCAATCCTTGTCCGCGCGGATTGATCGTCCAATACTCGACCACTTTCTGCGGCTTTTCCCGCGTGAATACAATCGTTTCGCCGCTCCCATCGAAAATCGGCGCCACGTCCTGTCCGGAATTATCTTTTGTCAGTTGGCGCAAGAATTTTCCGTCTTCGCGATAGAGGTGCAGATGCGAATGGCTGGTGCCCTGTGGTTGCAAGTAGCGGATAGCGACGACGATTTCTGAAGCGCTTCGGGCAGTCGTCGCCAGGAGCGAAAATATGCCGGCGACGACCAAGATTTGAAACGAGGAGCGCATCAACGGAGTGGAAGTTGGATCATACTCGCATGTTCCGCGTCGTGGTAGATCTGCACGTGACATGTGCGTGCATCCTTTGCGGTTTCTTCTGCCACGACTCCGCCGGAGCAATAGTTCTTTTGCCAGGAAATTGAGTTCACTGCGGTGACAATGACTCGTAACCTACTGCCTTTCATTAAACGGCGTGCAACGAACAGGCCGGGATTGAAATCAAGGCGAACGATTTCGCCGGGCGTGACCAATTTTGATTCACGCAGGGACTCGCGGTATCGCAGCCGACCCAAGCTGCTCCAGAGCGCGACACTTGTTCCGTCCGGTTGGATTTCATAAAGGTCGCACTCAAAATCGACATCCAGCGTGTCGATAGAGAGCCACAGAGTCACTGCGGGACATCCAATCAGCGGCGTTTCGTTTGGCAAGGCATCGCTATGATACACCAGCCCATCTTTACCAATGCTCAGCGCAAACGTTTGATCGATCCCGGCGGTCTTTTCTTTCGGGTCGACTCCTTCTACGAATTCCCCTCGCTGGGTGTCGATCGGGTCGTACGTAAAGTTGTCGGCGCCGTAGGTCGGCTGGTGTTCCGTTAGCGTGCCGGAGCGAAATACTCCGTTGGCGTCGCCATCTTTCGACGCGAGATAAAACGTCTTCGGATTTGCCACCAATTTTGCGAAATCGTCTGCATATTTCCATTCGCCGTTTGCGCCGGAGTTGCCGGGCGCCAGCAAATAATACGTGATCTGGTTTCTGAGGAAGGGCGGCTTCGGGCCGGCTTTCATGGTCCAGTCGTACCACTGCCGATGCAGATCGTTAAGATCGAGAATTGCACCCGGGCCGAATTTCACGCCACCGACTTCATCGGTCGGGGTGCGCGTGCCGGCGTGGTCCCACGGGCCGATGATAATGAAGTGTTTCGCTCGCGCCTCGGTCGAAGCGTTTGCGAGATGATCCCGGTAATAGCTCAACGCGCCTAACTCGTCACCGTCATATTGAGCGGTGATTGTCAGGATTGGCAGTGTGATCTTCTGGAACTGCTCGCGCGTGGGCACCATCGCGTCGTAATACGCGTCAGGCATGGGATGTTGCAGGTTGCGCTGGAAATTGATTGATGGATTTCCAACGAATGAGTCGAGTGATTTGAATGGGACGTGCTTCTTGTAAGCGTCCAGAAATTTTGTGCGCCAGAATTTTTGATCGCCGAAAAGATTGTCCTGTGCTGCGCGACCGCTGGTGAGGGTGAACCATTGCACGTCGTAAGTCATCCCGACGTTGTTGTAGGATGGATAATCAAGGCCCGGATGTGCGGCTGCCGCGGGAACGATCGTCGCCAGATGTGGCGGAAATTCCTTCGTTGTCGCCCATTGATCGAATCCCGCGTACGAGCCACCCCACATTGCGACTTTGCCGTCACAAAAGGGCTGCTTCGCCAACCACTCGACGACGTCATGACCATCCCGCGGTTCATTTGCGAACGGCTCGAAGACGCCGCCGGAATTTCCGCGACCACGCACATCGACCAGCGCAAATGCATAGCCGTGCGATGCAAAGTACGCGGCGCGCGCGTGGTAGGTATCTGAAATGTACGGTGTGAGCGTGAAGATCACCGGCGTTTTTGGTGGCGAGCCATCCGGCCTTTTCGGCAAATACAAGGTTGCATTAACCTCGACCCCATCGCGCATTGGAATTCTAACACCCCATCGAAGGTCGTAATCCGCGGGCGGTCGCGATGGCGATGGTGCTGGAGTTGGTGATTGCGCAACGATGTTTGGGGCGAAGCCTACGCAAAGCAGACCAGCGAAAAGGGCGAGTCGGGAAATGAACCGGACTCGCAAACAGTTTCGGAGTTTCATCTTGGCCAATTCAATCGGACAGGGGCTGGAGAAACAAGCATGTTGAGTGGACGAAAACGTGTGGCTCGCAATTTTTGCCTTTTCGTCTGGTGGTTGCAGCAAACGGAGTTTGCGAGACGATAGGCCAATGCCTCGGCGCATTTCAGACGACAAGCGCTCTCGCAATCCTGACAGGCGCGAGAAGACGACTGGTTCGACACGAGCGGCGAAATTCGATCGGCAGATGAGTGAGACAGTTTTTTCATCGCGAGCGGAGTTGCTCTGGGTCGGCATGGTGTTTCTTGTCGTGCTTGTTCTCTATAGCTGGACACTGGCGCCCACGGTTACGTTGGTCGATAGCGGGGAGCTGATTGTGGTCGCTCAAGGGCTCGGCGTCGCGCATCCGCCGGGATTTCCGCTTTGGGTCACTCTCGCTCACCTCGCATCGCTCGTGCCCTTTGGGAATGTTGCGGTGCGGATCAATTTCTCGTCCGCTCTGTTCGCGGCGCTCGCTTCCGCCATGCTCACTCTGGTTGTGATGGAATTAATGATCACGGCCGGGTATCTCATCGCGTGGAAGAAGAAAACCGTACAACGGAAGAGAAAGACTGAGGATTCGGGCATTGACCGCCGCCTTTTGGTCTTCGCTCCTGCGATTGGCGCCGGCTTGGTCATGGCATTCTCCCGCACGCTATGGTCGTATGCGACAATCGCCGAGGTTTATACTCTCAATGCTCTGCTTGTCATCGGCGTCTTATTTCTGATGCTTCGCTGGCGGCGCTGTATCGTTGTAGATCGAACGAATACCGGGCCAGCGATTACGGTTCACGATAGTTTGCTTTATACCGCGGCATTCTTGTTTGGGTTGGCATTGGGGGTCCATCACGTCACAGTGGGGCTGATTCTCCCGGCTCTTGGGATTCTCGTTTACCGGACTGAAGGCCTGAGGTTCTTTACGAGCCGCCGACTGGTGTATGCAGCGCTGATTTCAATCGGCGCCTTGGTTGCTGTCTACGCCTATTTGCCCTTTGCAGCCTCGAGCTCACCGATCATCAACTGGGGCAATCCGCGCTCGCTGCAAGAAATCTGGTGGCACATCACCGGGCGGCAATATCGGGTGTTCTTCTCCTTTTCGCCAAACATAATCGGAGGGCAGTTTATCGAATTTTGCAAAATGCTCCTGCGCGAATTTGGGGTTGCCTGGCTGCCTTTGCCGCTCGTCCTGGCTTTTGTCGGTTTCGTTCACGCTTTCAAGCGTGACCGGACGACTTTCTGGTTTCTGTTGTTCATAGTCATTTCCGATTTGGCTTACGCCCTAAGCTACGAAATTGCAGAGGACAAAGACGCCTACTATCTGCCGACGTTTATTGCGATCGCGATTGCTAGCGGATTCGGTATTCGCTGGCTAATGCAGCTAACCGTCTTTAAGTCGATGCCATTGGCGAAATCGTACTCGGTGGTTGCAGCTGCTGTTTTACTGACATTTGCGACGGCGCTTGCGGGAAACTGGCCGTTTAACAATCGCAGGCATTACTTTATCGCGCACGATTACGTTGAAAATCTGCTCAGCACGATCGACGCCAATGGTCTTTTACTCACACAAGATTGGCAGGTGGTGTCCCCAATGTTCTATGCACAGGGAGTGGAACAACGCCGGCGCGACGTAAAAGTTGTGGATGTTAATCTGCTGCGGCGTTCATGGTACTTCGATTATCTAAGACACGCCTATCCAGGTTTAATCGAGCGATCTCGCGAGAAGATTGACGCATTTGTCGAGATTCTCAAAGAATGGGAGCGCGATCCCGGCGCTTTCGCCCGGGACCAGCAGCTCACTCAAAGGATTACTGCGGCATTTTTCGAGATGCTCCGGTCGATTGTGATTAATGAGAGCAGAGTCGCGCCGGTGTACAGCACGCGAGACTTGCTCTTCGCCGAGACGACCAACGCCGAGTTCGCCAAGTGGATCAATCAAAATTATCAACTTGTTCCGCAGGGCCTCATTTTTAACCTGGCGCGCGACCCGAGCTTTCACGATTCGCCAGACGCGCACCTGCAGACCCGCGGCCTGACTGATGGGACAGTGCGGTTTGAAAGCGATGACGTGATTAATATTAAAATCTTACCGGTCTACACCAGCATGTTGATCAATCGGGGACGTTATCTTGCGTTATTCAACCAACACGAACGCGCGATTGTTGCCTTCAAAGAGGCGCTCGCACTCGATCCCAGCCTTGCTGCGGCGCGAGAGGGCCTTGCAGAAAGCACAGCAAAACTGCCAAACCCTTGATAACGTATTAAGAATTAGGCTGCGGTGTTTGCCCATTCCTTCCTTGTCAGTCTGGCGGATTGCTTCTAAACGGGCAGGATGAAAATCACGTCTCGTGTCCTTGTAATTTTCTTGTGTCTTGGGATCGCGGCGCAGGCTGCCGATCAACTAATCGTTCTGAAAGCGGCGCGACTCTTTGACGGCAAGTCGAACGCGCTCGTGCAAAACGCCGTCGTAGTCGTGCAGGGCGATAAGATTGTCGATACGGGAAACAATTTGCCGATCCCGAGCGGCGCGCAGGTCATCGATCTGGGCGATGCCACGCTGTGCCCCGGCTTTATGGATGCCCATACGCATCTGACGGCTGATTTCTCCGGTAATTACAACGAGCACCGACTGCAGGAACTTGATCTGAATGTGTCCGAACATGCCATCCGCGCGACGGCTTTTGCCCGCGCGACCGTCGAAGCAGGTTTTACCACGGTACGCGATTTGGGCAGCCGTTTCGTCGCCAGCCGCGAATTCGTCGATGTTGCGCTGCGCAATTCGATCAACAAAGGCGTGATAGTGGGGCCGCGGATGCTGGTTGCGACGAAAGGAATCGGCGCCACCGGCGGTCACTTCGATCCGACCAGCGGGTTTCGTGATTTTCTTTTTGGACGCGAACCGGATTACACCGATGGCATCGCGAATGGCCCCGACGAAATCCGGAAGGCGGTGCGGTTTGAGGTGAAAAATGGCGCGGACGTCATTAAGGCTGCAGTTTCCGGCGGCGTGCTTTCACTGATGGACGAAGTGGATACGCCGCAATTAACGCCAGCTGAAATGGCGGCGCTGGTCGATGAATCGCACCGATTGCGCAAGAAAGTGGCCGTGCATTGTCATGGAGATCAGGCTGCGCGCGAGGCGATTGAGACGGGCGTCGATTCCATTGAGCATGGCTCGTTCATGAAACAGGAAACGCTTACGATGATGAAAAAGAAGGGAACCTTCCTCACACCAACGCTCATGGCGTCGGATTGGATCATGAGCAAGATCGACAATTATCCGCCGATGTTGCAGCAGAAGGCGAAAGCGGCGACAGCGGCTCGCTCGGAAATGTTTCGCAATGCGGTTAAGTTGGGCATCAAGATTTCATTTGGTACGGATGCGGCGGTCTATCCACACGGACAAAACGCGAAAGAGTTCAAACTGATGGTTGACCTTGGTATGACGCCGATCGACGCATTGAAATCCGCGACGGCAAATGACGCCGACCTTCTCGGCATCGCGCAAAAAGTCGGCACGCTGGAAAAAGGAAAGCTGGCCGATATAGTAGCGATGCCGGGCGATCCGACTTCCGACATCACGGAAACCGAGCACGTCTCGTTCGTGATGAAAGAAGGCAAAATCATCCGGCAAAGCCTCCGGACTAACTAGGGAAGTCCAGCTGTTTGGAATTTGGACTTTCATAGATCCGTTTTGACAACGTGCGAAGTACCGCTAGGTTCCGGCTCCCGCTTGCTGGATTTGAGCGGGACAACGTTTTAAGCAGGAGCCTTGGTGGCCATTGCAAGTGATCGGGGCATTTGAACTGCACAGCAAAATGCAAAGAAATCGAAGCAAACGTTATCGCGCAGCCGCACAGCAGGTGGACCGTACAAAGACGTACCCTCTTGCCGACGCTGTCTCAACGCTGAAGAAGTTTCCGCCGACAAAGTTTGATCAGACGGTGACGGTTTCGTTTCGGCTCGGAGTTGATCCCAAGCAATCGGATCAAATGGTGCGCGGGATCTGTCCACTTCCACACGGGAGTGGTAAACAAGTGCGGGTGCTTGTCTTCGCAGAGGGTGAGGCGGCGAAAGCGGCCAAGGAAGCCGGTGCGGAATTTGTCGGCATGAAGGACTTAATTCAGAAGTGCCAGGAAGGTTTTCAGGATTTTGATGTCGCGATCGCTACGCCTGCGGCGATGGCGGAGGTCCGCAAGCTTGGAAGGGTGCTGGGACCACGTGGGCTGATGCCTAATCCCAGAACAGGGACTGTGTCTGACGACACTGCCAAAGCTGTGCAAGAGGTGAAAGCCGGTCGTGTAGAATTCAAGCTCGATAAGAACGGCAACGTGGCGGTGCCGGTCGGCAAATTTTCGTTCGAAGAAAGCGCGCTGGTTGAAAATGGAAATGCGGTGATCGAAGCGGTTGTGCGGGCACGTCCAGCAACAGCGAAAGGTCGCTTCCTTGAAGGCGTGACAATCAGTGCGACAATGTCGCCAGGCGTCCGCGTCGATCCAGCGCCCTATCTGAACATTTAGCAGCAAGGCACTCAACATCGAGAAAATGCGACCAGAAAAAACCAGTATCGTTGCCGATTTGTCCGAGAAATTGAAGCACTCGCCGTTCGTGCTCGTGACTGATTATCAACACATGAAAGTCGCGGATTTCAGCGAACTGCGGAACCGGTTGGCTCCCACGGGTGCGGAAATGCACGTGGTGAAAAACAATTTCCTCAAACGGGCCATGGCGGATTCCGGTTTTCCCGATGTTAGTGATCATTTGGTCGGCCAGACGGCAGTTGTCACCGGGGAAAATGATGTGGCGCCCATAGCAAAAATTTTTAAGACATTCGCTACTGAATTTAAAATCGCGGCCCTCAAGATTGGTTTTGCCGGTCGCGCAGTTCTTTCCGCGGGCGAATTGGAGACATTGGCGGAATTGCCGCCGCGCGAAATATTGCAGGCGCAATTGCTGGGACTGCTGCTTTCGCCGGCAACACGTTTCGTCCGGCTTTTAAATGAACCCGGCGCAGCATTAGCGCGGTTGCTGCAGGCAAAGGCAGAAAAGGAGGCTACGCCAGCGGCATGAATTTTTTGTAGGCGGCATAACCTGCCGGATGGCAGCAATGCGATCGTCCTACAAATACAGAGGAGTAAACGAAAACTGTCCGAGTCGATAGCTATCGGCTTTAATTCTTCGAAGGCTTTCGAAGGCGGCAATTGGAGGAAAAGTAAAAAAATGGCAGATACAGAAAAGTTGGTGGAGCAACTCAGCAACCTATCGGTGCTGGAAATTGGTGGATTGGTCAAGGAGCTTGAGGAAAAATGGGGTGTAAGTGCGGCCGCACCCATGGCAGTTGCGGCGGGCCCCGCCGCGGCGGGCGGCGCCGGAGCAGCAGCCCCAGCGGCTGAGGAGAAGACCACGTTTGACGTTATCCTCACAGAAATGGGCGCGAACAAGATCGCTGTAATCAAGGAGGTTCGCGGCGCAGTCCCGGGGCTTGGCTTGGCGGAAGCGAAGGCGCTGGTTGAAGGGGCGCCCAAGACAATTAAGGAAGGTGTGACGAAGCAGGAGGCAGACGAGATCAAGAAAAAGATCGAGGCTGCTGGTGCAAAAGTCGAAATCAAATAGCAACTCCAATAGGTAGTTCGATTTTTTTGGACTTCCGCGGTGCGAATTACTTGCGCTGCGGCGGGTTTGGAGTACAGTGAGCGTCAGTTAAAGCCAGGCAAACGTATTTTCAACCGGGCGCAACAGGCAAAACACATTACGGGCAACGGGACAGGGGTCGTCAATTTGACAGGCCGCTGTTTCAGTGCTATTTTTGTGTCCCTCGCTCTTCGCTGAATCGATAAAAATCATACCCCGCGTCGGCCTCGATTTGGTGTGGTCGCTGCGAGGTTTTAGCACTTCATCTTAGTCACTATGTCAGAACGCATTTACTTCGGAAGCATCAAAGAAGGCATCGAACCGCCAAATCTGATTGAGGTTCAGGCCAATTCATACGTCGATTTCCTTCAAAAAGACGTCCCTTACGCAAAGCGGAAAAATCAGGGACTCCAGGCTGTTTTCAAAGAGGTTTTCCCAATCGAGAGCTACGACGAGAAGGCGGTGCTTGATTTCAGTCACTATGACATTGGCGAGCCCAAATTAACAGCGCTCGAAGCGCAGCGTGAAGGGCAGACCTACAGCGCGCCGTTGCACGTCACTTTCCAACTCCGAGAAGAAAAAGGCACAAAGGAAGAGAAGGTTTACATGGGCGAAATCCCGCTCATGACCCCTCAGGGCACTTTCGTTATTAACGGTGCGGAGCGGGTGGTGGTGAGCCAGCTTCATCGTTCTCCTGGCATTGCTTTCGAATCAACCGTTCACGTCAACGGCAAGGTGTTGTACAGCTTCCGCATCATCCCGGATCGAGGTTCTTGGATCGAAGTGCAATTCGACACGGCTGATCTTCTTTACATTTATCTCGATCGACGCAAGCGCCGCCGAAAATTCCTCGCCACCACGTTTCTCCGTGCGCTTGGTTACGGGTCTGACGAAGAAGTCATTAAGCTCTTTTACAATGTCGAGACGCTAAAGCTGAGTGACAAGCTCGATGAAGAGATATTAGCCACCAAAGTGCTTACTGCGGAAATCCGTGACGGTGAGGTGACTGTCGCGCGCGCATTCGAGCCACTTACTCTGGCGACCATCCGCCAGATCATGGCACTCAAGATTCAAGAGGTCAAAGTAATCGACATTTCAAATGACGACACGATCGTCAAGGCGCTTCGAAAGGACCCCGCGCACGATCAGGAGGAAGCGCTGAAGGATATTTATCGGCGCCTTCGTCCAGGTGATCCGCCGACTGTTGCGAACGCCCGCGCTTTGTTAAAAAGGCTCTTTTTCGATCCCAAAAAATATGACCTTGGCCGTGTTGGCCGCTACAAAATTAATCAGAAACTCGGAATCAACGTCGATTCTACCGAACGTATTTTGACTGACAAAGACTTTATCGCGGCGATCAAGTATTTGATTAATTTGCGACGAGGAGAGGGCACGCTGGATGACATCGATCATCTGGGGAGTCGGCGCGTACGGACCGTCGGCGAGTTGCTGGCGAACCAATGCCGCGTCGGTCTTGCCCGTACGGAGCGCCTGGTCAAAGAGCGCATGACCTTGTTCGATATCAATGTGGACGGCATGACGCCACAGAAGCTGATTAATCCAAAGGCGCTCAGTGCCGTGATTCGAGATTTCTTTGGCCGTTCGCAGCTTTCGCAGTTCATGGATCAAACAAATCCTCTTGCCGAATTGACGCACAAGCGGCGCTTATCAGCTCTCGGGCCGGGAGGTCTCAGTCGGGAACGTGCCGGATTCGAGGTGCGCGATGTCCATCCATCGCATTACGGGCGTATTTGTCCTATCGAGACACCGGAAGGGCCAAATATCGGTTTGATCAGTTCGATGAGTACATTTGCTCGCATCAATGAGTTTGGTTTCATCGAGACGCCGTATCGCAAAGTGGAAAAAGGCCGGGTGACGGACGAGGTCGAATACCTTACCGCGGATCGCGAGGAAAATTTCCTCGTCGCGCAAGCCAATGCGCCGATTGACGGACGTGGACATTTCACTGGGGAAAAAGTCTCTGTGCGTTACCGTGGCGACTTTCTTGAAGTTGATCCCACTAAAGTGAATTACATGGACGTGTCACCGAAGCAGCTCGTGTCGGTGGCAGCGGGCCTCATTCCCTTCCTCGAACACGACGACGCGAACCGGGCCCTGATGGGTTCCAATATGCAACGCCAGGGTGTGCCGTTGATCGTATCCGAGGCGCCGCTCGTGGGTACTGGATTGGAAGATAAGGTGGCGCGTGACTCGCACGCTGTTGTTCTCGCCACCGATAGCGGCAAGGTCGCTTCGGTCACAGCGGATCAAATTGTTGTCACTAAGGACGGTCATCTGCCCGAGAGCAAAAGGAAACTTAAGACCGATTCGGAGGCCGGGATTCATGTTTACGAACTCCGCAAATTTATGCGCTCAAACGCCGGCACGTGTGTGAACCAGAAGCCGATCGTACGCAAAGGCCAGCACGTGAAACGCGGTCAAGTCATCGCCGACGGCCCAAACACCGATCATGGCGAGCTTGCGCTGGGACGCAATGTGCTCGTCGCGTTCATGCCTTGGAATGGATACAACTTCGAAGACGCCATCATGATCTCCGAAAAGGTGGTGAAAGAAGACGTTTACACTTCCATCCACATCGATGAATTCGAGATCGGCGCGCGTGATACCAAGCTCGGACCGGAGGAAATTACGCGGGATATTCCCAATGTCAGCGAAGAAGCTTTGCGCAATCTCGGCCCGGATGGCGTCGTGCGGGTCGGAGCCGAAGTGAAACCAGGTGATATTTTGGTTGGAAAAATCACACCGAAGAGCGAGACAGAATTGGCTCCCGAAGAACGGCTGCTTCGCGCGATCTTTGGCGAGAAAGCTGCCGACGTGAAGGATACTTCCCTTACCGTTCCCTCCGGCACATACGGAATCGTGATGGATGTAAAAGTCTCTTCTCGTCGCGAAGTTTCACACGAAAAACTCACGCCTGCGGAAACCAGACGGCAGCTTAAGACCATCACCGAAGAACATAAGCGTAAGAGAGAGGCGCTGATTGAGCAGCTAACCGACTCCCTTTCGAATGTCCTATTAGGCGAAAAAGTTCCGCTCGATGTCGTAAACGCCAAGAACGGGGAAATCATTATTCCAGCCAATCGCAAGATCACCAAGACACTATTGCGAAAGCTGGCGATGGCGCACGACCACATCGAGATTGATCCAAGCCCCATCCGCAATAGGATTCGCGAAATCATTGGCTCGTACGAGCACAAGTTCGCGGAGCTGGAGCTCGAACGCGATCGCGCAACAGACCGGGTAGAGAGTGGAGACGACATCGATCCGGGAATTATCAAGCAGGTGAAAGTTTATATCGCGAGCAAGCGCAAGCTGAGTGTCGGCGACAAGATGGCTGGACGGCACGGCAACAAAGGCGTGGTTGCCAGAATTGTGCCGGAGGAAGACATGCCGTTCCTGGCCGACGGAACGCCGGTTGAAATCGTGCTTAACCCGTTGGGCGTTCCCAGCCGCATGAACGTAGGACAAGTTTTGGAAACACACTTGGGCGTCGCTGCGAAAGCACTCGGGTTCAAAGTTGCGACTCCCGTGTTCGATGGGATCAAAGAGAAACAGATCCGCGAGTATTTGCACGATGCCACTAAGAAAGAGGGCTTCACTTGGGTGAAAGACAGCGGTAAGGCGCGGCTGTTCGACGGACGCACCGGCGATCAGTTCGATCAGGAAGTGGTGGTCGGCTACATCTACATGATGAAACTTGGTCACCTCGTTGCCGACAAAATTCACGCCCGCGCGGTGGGACCGTACTCGCTTGTTACTCAGCAGCCCCTCGGCGGCAAAGCGCAATATGGTGGCCAACGCTTCGGTGAAATGGAGGTCTGGGCCCTTGAGGCGTACGGTGCCGCCTACACTTTGCAGGAACTGCTCACTGTTAAATCCGACGACGTTCAGGGCCGAACTCGCATTTATGAGTCGATCGTTAAAGGCGATAACTCACTAGAAGCCGGTACCCCCGAGTCATTCAACGTCTTGATCAAAGAAATGCAAAGTCTTGGTCTGGACGTAAAAGTCGGCGGGCAGGCGCCCAGTTTCCTGGAGGCAGTCGGATAATTTTTTGAATTCACAATTATTCTAGAAAAATCATGAACGAACATTCCTGGCGTGAGTTAGTGGGCGAAGAGCGCCCCGTAGGTTTTGATCAAGTCGCAATCGGTGTTGCTTCCAGCGACACAATGCGCTCGTGGAGCAAAGGCGAAGTCAAAAATCCCGAGACGATCAATTACCGCACGTTTAAGCCCGAGAAGGGCGGCCTCTTCTGCGAACGCATTTTTGGTCCGACGCGGGATTGGGAGTGCTCCTGCGGAAAATACAAGCGCATCAAACACAAAGGCGTGATCTGCGATCGGTGTGGCGTGGAGGTCACCTTGGCGCGGGTCCGCCGCGAACGGATGGGCCATATCGAATTGGCCGTGCCCGTTTCGCACATCTGGTTTTACAAATGCATGCCGTCGCGCATCGGACTCATGCTCGACATGAGCGCGCGCCAACTCGAGCGCGTCATCTATTACGAGGATTACATCGTCATTGATCCCGGAAAGACGCCGCTGCAGAAAACGCAGTTGCTCAATGAAGTCGAATACCGTGAGGCACAGGAGCAGTATGGCGAAGATTTCGTTGCCGGCATGGGCGCTGAAGCAATCAGGAAACTTCTTGCCGAGATCGATCTCAACAAGCTCAACAAGGAGCTGGAGAAAGCGATGGGTGCCACAAAGAGCAAGCAGATTCGCAAGAAACTGGCCAAGCGTCTCAAGCTCGTCCAAGGATTCCAGAGTTCGCATGCGCGTCCTGAATGGATGGTTTTAGACGTGTTGCCGGTGATTCCACCGGACTTGCGTCCTTTAGTTCCATTGGAAGGCGGACGTTTTGCGACCTCGGATCTGAATGATCTGTATCGCCGGGTGATCAATCGCAATAACCGGCTCAAAAATCTCCTCCTGCTCAAAACACCCGACGTTATCATTCGCAACGAAAAGCGAATGCTCCAGGAGGCCGTGGACGCCTTATTCGACAACGGAAGGCACGGTCGCGCGGTAACTGGCGCCGGCAATAGGCCCCTGAAATCGCTCAGCGACATGCTTAAAGGCAAGGGTGGCCGATTCCGCCAAAACCTCCTCGGCAAACGTGTCGACTATTCGGGGCGTTCGGTTATTGTCATCGGTCCCGAGCTCAAGCTGCATCAATGCGGGTTGCCGAAGAAGATGGCGCTGGTGCTTTTCGAGCCATTCATTATTCGCCGGCTGAAAGACCTCGGCTATGTGCACACCGTGCGCAGCGCGAAGAAAATGATCGAGCGCCAGACGCCGGAGGTCTGGGACATTCTTGAAGAAGTAACCAAGGGCCACCCAGTTTTGCTCAATCGCGCGCCAACTTTGCATCGATTGTCAATTCAAGCGTTTGAACCACAATTGATCGAGGGCGAAGCCATTCGCATTCATCCGTTGGTTTGCACTGCCTACAATGCAGACTTTGACGGAGACCAGATGGCGGTGCATGTGCCACTCTCGGTCGAAGCACAAATGGAAGCGCGTATACTTATGCTCGCTCCGAATAATATTTTCTCTCCGTCGAGCGGCAAGCCGATTACAACGCCTTCTCAGGATATTACGCTCGGGTGTTATTACCTGACCCAAAATCCGCGAGGTCAAAATAAAGACGGCCAGCGGTTCCCACTGTTTGTGGATGCAGCCGAAGTGGAGTTTGCCATGGCCGAGGGCACCATTCATACCCACGACCGCATCCGGATCAAGAACCCGGACTTTGGCAGTAAAACCATCTACGGGAATGCAGAGGCGAAGGTTATCGAGACCACGCCGGGCCGCGTCATTTTCAATCAGATCTGGCCCCGGCAGCTTGGATTTTTCAACAAACCCGCGGGCAAGAAGCAGCTCAGCGACATTATCTGGCGCTGTTACCAAATCGCTGGTCCGGCGGAGACGGTGGCCACATTGGACAAACTGAAGGAGCTAGGTTTCACCGAAGCAACCAAGGCCGGCATTTCCATTGGAATTTCGGACATGATCATTCCGAAAGAGAAGCAGACCGAGCTGGAAAATGCCTACAAGCAGATTCGGCAGGTAGAGCAGCAATATCGCAAGGGGATCATCACCGACGGCGAGCGCTACAACAAGATCATCGACATCTGGACGCACGCCGGAGATGAAATTTCCAGCGTGATGTTCCGCACCCTCGAACACAATGAGGGTCGCAAAGAATTGAATCCAGTTTATCTGATGGTTGATTCCGGCGCGCGCGGAAACCGGCAGCAGGTGCGTCAGCTCGCGGGCATGCGCGGGTTAATGGCCAAACCTTCGGGCGAAATCATCGAGCGTCCGATCACGTCGAATTTCCGTGAGGGACTCAGTGTGCTCGAGTATTTCATTTCTACTCACGGCGCCCGCAAAGGTCTTGCGGACACAGCCCTCAAGACCGCGGACTCCGGTTATCTGACGCGCAAATTAGTGGATGCGGCACAGGACGTGATCATCAATGAAGAAGATTGTGGTACGGTCAACGGCATCGTTGTGCGCTCGATTTACGAGGGCGACGAGGAGGTAGTCGATCTCGCCCAGCGCATTATAGGCCGCGTAAGCTGCGAAACGATCGCTGACCCAGTGGACAAGAAGAAAAAAATCGTCAAAGCGAATCAATTGATTGATGAAAACATTGCCGCCGAACTTCAGCGGGTGGGCGTGGAAAGTTTGAAGATTCGTTCGGTTCTTACGTGCGAGTGTGGCCGTGGGGTATGCGCAATGTGTTATGGACGCAATCTCGCCACCGGCCAGTTCGTCAAGCTTGGCGAAGCTGTAGGAATTATCGCCGCTCAATCGATTGGCGAGCCTGGAACGCAATTGACGATGCGCACATTCCACATTGGCGGCACGGCGAGCCAGACGTTTAAGCAACCGATCATCAAGGCGAAGAACGACGGCACTGTGCGCTTCAACGATCTGCGCACTGTGCAGGCGCTCGATGGCAGCTGGATTGTTCTAAACAAGAACGGCTCAATTAGCGTGCATAACGCCGAGGGCCGGGAGCTTGAGCGTTACAACGTAGTCATCGGCTCCATGATCTCCAAAGGCGACGAAGCCACAGTTAAGAAGGGAGAAACTTTCGTTCAATGGGATCCTTACAATGTGCCAATTCTCACGGACAAAGGTGGGAAGATCGAATTCCGCGATATGATCGCGGGTGTTACGATCAAACGCGATGTAGATGAAGCGACGGGTCTCATGGGCACCGTGATCATCGAGCACAAGGAGGATTTGCACCCGCAGGTTGTTATCGTAGATGACAAGAAGGAGGTGCTTGCGAGTTATTCCATCCCGGCCGGCGCTCACGTCATTGTCGAGGAAGGTCAGAAAGTGCGGGGTGGCGCGCTGCTGGCAAAGACGCCGCGGAAAGTCGCAAAGACAAAGGATATCACTGGAGGTTTGCCCCGAGTTGCCGAATTATTTGAAGCGCGTCGGCCGAAGGACGCGGCCGAGATTGCAAAGATCGACGGAATTGTTGAAATGGGCGGAACTGCCCGCGGAAAACGACGATTGATCTTGAAGGACCCCGAGACTGGAACTGAAGAAGAGCATCTGATCCCGCTGACCAAGCACATCATCGTGTTCAAAGGCGATTTCGTGAAAAAGGGCCAGCAACTCACCGAGGGTCCGATCGTGCCGCACGAGATCTTGGAAGTCTGCGGTCCGCAGGAGTTGCAGGAACATTTGGTCAATGAAGTTCAGGAGGTCTATCGGTTGCAGGGCGTGGAAATTAACGACAAGCATATTGAAATTATTGTTCGCCAGATGTTGCGGAAGGTGAAGATCACCGATCCGGGCGATACCTCGTTGCTGTGGGGCGATCAGGTGGACAAGCTCGACTTCGAACAAGAGAACAAAAAAGTAGTCGAAAAAGGTGGTAAACCAGCGGAAGCCGTTCCCGTACTGCTTGGCATCACGAAAGCCTCGCTTGAAACGGACAGCTTTATTTCTGCTGCGTCGTTCCAAGACACTACTCGCGTTCTTACAGAAGCAGCCACGCTTGGTAAAGTTGATAAGTTGCGCGGCTTCAAGGAAAACGTGATCATGGGTCACTTGATCCCGGCCGGGACGGGGTTCCCTGAGCATCGGCAGATCAAGCTTATCGAAAAAGGCGAGCCGATCGGCGCGCCTGTGATGGAAGAAGCCGAGCCGCAGCCCGCGATCGGATAACCAGACCAATATCTGTAAGACGTCTGTATCAGACGCCGCGATAACAGATTGGCGTTTCACAGAAACACCCTACAATTTCGCCCGATGTCGATCGTCACCAAAACCGGCGACCAGGGCGAAACATCGCTGATGTATGGCCGTCGCTTGTCCAAGGCCGATCCGCGTGTTGATGCCTATGGATGCATCGATGAGCTGACCGCTGCGCTTGGTGTGGCCCGATCTTTTTCAACAGATAAATTTTTTTCCGACGAAATCTTTGCCGCACAAAAGGATTTGATCGTCTTAATGGGTGAACTGGCCACGGCACCACCTGATCGGGAACGTTACGTCAAAGACGGCTTTCGTATTATGAAAGCTGGGATGGTCGACCGGATCACGTTGGTCATTTTCGATCTTGAGAAAGACAAATCGCTTTATCCCAAGGACTGGGTGATCCCCGGCGAAACCGCGCTTTCAGCGGCTCTCGATTTTGCACGCGCAACTTGCCGCCGCGCAGAGCGGCACATCGCCACGGTGAGTGCCGGAGAAAAGAATTTTAACCCGCAGATTTTGCGTTACTTAAACCGTCTTTCTGATCTCTGCTGGATTTTGGCGAGATACGCAGAGAAACAATCGCGCGCCTGCAGTTAGCACCGCGCTCCAGGACGTGTTCCGCAGTTGCGCTGCAGGGCAGTGTACGATAAGGCCCGAATTCATCGCGATGGGCTGAGCGGAAACAAGGCGAATTTTAGGTTGCGCACCTGCGTGTGTCGTAGCATGTTCGATGTCCCGCTCTGGAAGCTCCCTTTCGGGAATCTCGCTTATGGCAGATACGACAGAATTAGTACCTGAATTATTGGAAGCTGGTGTCCATTTTGGACACCAGACGAAGCGTTGGAATCCGAAGATGAAGCCGTTCATCTTCGAGCAGCGCAATCAGATTTACATAATCAATTTGGACGAGACAGTGCTTCAGCTTCGGCGGGCAACGGAATTTCTCCAGGAGGTTGCACGCCGCGGAGGCAAAATTCTATTTGTCGGCTGCAAAAAGCAGGCGCAGGAGGCGATAAAGGAGGCGGCACTCGCTTGCGGGCAATTTTACGTGAATCAACGCTGGCTCGGCGGCACGTTGACGAATCTCGCTACGATTCGAAAGAGTATCGGCCGATTGAAATACATCGAAGAAATCGAGCAGTCGCCCGAGTATAAGAAAATGGGTAAACAGGAATTGGCCGCGCTTAATCGCGAGGCCGCAAAGCTCCGGCGCAATCTCGAGGGGATAATTGAAATGTCGCAGCTACCAGATGCCCTCGTGGTGATCGACACAATCCGCGAGCAAAACGCCGTTAATGAAGCGCGACGGCTTGGAATTCCAGTGGTCGCCATCGTAGATACCAACGCGGATCCCGACATCATCGATTACCCAATCGCTGGCAATGATGATGCGATTCGCGCTATCCGCGTGATTTTGCAAAAGCTCGTGGACGCTATCGTTTCGGCAAGCAACGAAGCGCGTATTCGCGAGCAGGTCGAAATGGCCGGCATCTCCGCCTGAACCCACCTTTGCGTTGTATCAGCGCAAGGCTGCTAAGATTCAATATCCGATGAAAGCAACAACAGAAATCGATCCACAACTGGTGAAGCAACTTCGCGAAAAAACCAATGCGGGCTTTATGGATTGCAAGCGCGCTCTTGTAGAAAGCGGCGGTGATCTGGCCAAAGCGGAAGGGATTTTGCGGACCAAAGGAATCGCCAGTGCTGGCAAAAAGTCTGCACGCGTAACGAAGGAAGGCATCGTGGCTTCCTACATTCACCTGCAAGGCAAGGTGGGCGTGCTTGTAGAGGTGAATTGCGAGACTGATTTTGTGGCGCGGAACGAGAATTTCCGCGAGTTCGTAAAGGACATCACGCTCCATATTGCTGCAGCGCATCCGCTTTACGTGAGCCGCGCCGAAGTTCCCGGTAATCTCATCGAAGCCGAACACGAGATTTACAAAGCCCAGGTAAAGGGCAAACCGGACGGCGTTGCGGAGAAGATCGTCGAGGGAAAACTCGAAAAATTCTACAGCACCGTTTGCCTGCTTGAACAAGCATTCATTAAAAATCCCGACGTGACCATCAAAGACTTACTCAATGCGAAGATTGCCGAGCTGGGCGAAAACATTGTCATCCGCCGATTTGTCCGTTATCTCGTTGGTGAGCCGCTTCCGAGCGAAGCGTAGGGGAAACGCGTTGTTCTCAACGCGTTGTTGCAAAGCAAGATCGAAATAGGCCGTTGCTGCTGCTGCTAGAACTTCGCGTGCAGCGACGCGATCCGTGGTTAATTTTAACGGAATGGGACTGACCGAATACAAACGGAAACGCGACTTCAAGAAGACAGTTGAGCCCGCAGGGAAACCGCTACCCAAAAAAATCACGGGCGCGTCGCGCTTCGTCATTCAAAAACACGCTGCGCGCCGTTTGCACTACGATTTTCGTCTGCAGATGGAAGGAATCCTGAAATCATGGGCGCTGCCAAAAGGACTTGCTTGGAAGCGAGGCGAAAAACATCTCGCCGTGGAAGTGGAAGATCATCCAATCGAATACGAGGACTTCGAAGGGATTATCCCCGAGGGGCAATACGGCGGCGGCACTGTGATGGTTTGGGACCGCGGAACTTATTACGTTTACGGTGAGCAGCCGTTGAAATCGCTGCGCGAAGGCAAGCTTCATTTGGTTCTCGATGGTCAAAAGGCGAAAGGCGAATGGACGCTGGTACGAATTCGCGGTCGTGATGATGAAAAGAATCAGTGGCTGATCCTGAAAACGGGCGCCGACACCAAGCCGCCATCGAACAAGCTCGAAGATCAATCGGTAAAGACTGGCCGCACCATGAAACAAATCGCCGAAGCGCGCGACGCCGAATGGGAGTCTAATCGCGAAACGGATCAAAGCGCGACGTCGAAGTTCAAGGCGCGGATCCGAGAAGCGGTTAAAAAAAAAGCAAACGGTGAAATTGTAGAGCAGGCGCATCGCCTGCCAGTCCCAAAGCACGGCAACCCAAGCGATCGCCCTGCAGCTGCGTCTCTACCAGAGTTGCCTTCCGCCAAGCCGCGCTTCATCGAGCCGATGAAAGCGAAGCTGGTTGAGAAACCACCGGCGACCGGCGATTGGATTTACGAGCTCAAATTTGACGGCATTCGTTTGATCGCAGTTAAGAGAGATGAAAAAGTCTCATTGCTGTCGCGGAACCAAAACGATTTGAGCGGGCGTTTCCCGGAGATTGTCGAAGCGATTGAGAATTTGCCCCCGCGCGAATGCGTAATCGACGGCGAAGGGGTTGCTGTCGACGACAAGGGCCGTTCTTCCTTTCAACTTTTGCAAGCGCACGAGATGGAAGGACGCAAATCGCCCATTTACTTCTACGCGTTCGATCTGCTCCAGCTTGATGGAAAAAGCTTGATCGGGGTTCCGCTGGAAGAGCGGAAAAATGTGCTCGAAAAACTCTGCGCGGAGGCAGGTGATCCGATTCGTTACTCAGGCGCGATCGGAAGCGATGCCAAACGGCTGCTCGAAGAAGTGCAACGTCTCGGCCTGGAAGGGCTTATCGGCAAACAGCGCCACTCGGTTTACGAACCCGGCCGCCGAAGCGGTGCGTGGGTCAAACTCAAATGTGTCAACGAACAGGAATTCGTCATCGGCGGATACACGCCACCGCAGGGCGCGCGCAAACATTTCGGCGCGATCCTCGTTGGGTACTACGAGAACAACAAACTGGTATTTGCCGGCAAAGTCGGCACCGGCTTCACTGCAAAATCGTTATCCATGTTCCACAAGAAATTCCAAAAAGAAGCGCGCGACGATTGTCCATTCGTCGATCTGCCATCAAGACAAAACGGGCAATGGGTGCTGGGGATCACGCCTTCCATGATGAAAAAGATGCACTGGGTGAATCCGACATTTGTCGCTCAAATCAAGTTCGCTGAGTGGACGCGTGATGGAAAATTGCGTGCACCCGTTTTCCTTGGTTTACGCGAAGATAAAAAGCCGACCGACATCGTTCGCGAAGGTTGAAAGGTAAGGCGACACGGGTGCTGTCGGCGCTTGTGATTTGATCCGAATGGATCAAGCCGAAGAATTTTGAAACAGCAAACAACATGACCGTTTGGAGGTGCGCTCGTAATGGCTAGGGAAGTCATTCGTGTCCGGAATGAATTTTATATTCGTTCCTCGTCCGCTCGTGTCGACGTTCGCACCCGGGTATTGAAACAGGGCGACACTTTCGCTGTGTTCGACCGGTTTGGCGACATCGAGGCATTCGGAACCGGTGAACTTGGCCTTTACTATCAGGACACTCGGTTTTTGTCGCGGCTAACATTGAAACTCGGAAAGGACCGTCCGCTGCTGCTCAGTTCCACCGTAAGAGAAGACAACGCGGTGATGGCGGTGGACGCCACGAACCCCGATGCCTGGCGCGACAGCGAGATAATGATTCCGCGAGGAACTTTGCACGTATTTCGCTCGAAGATCCTGTGGAAAAAAACGTGTCACGAGCGGCTTCGAATCCATAACTATGGGCGTGCAGCCGTCGATGTCTCTTTCGTAATCGAATTCGATGCCGATTTTGCCGACATTTTCGAGCTGCGCGGCATGAACCGAGAACGTCGCGGTCGTCGCTTGGAAACGGAGGTTACCAAGGATGGGATTGTGCTCGCGTACGAAGGGTTGGACAATCGCGTTCGCCGGACGCGCATCGTTTTCGATCCACCGCCTACTCGGCTAAACGAGTCCGTCGCCACCTTTCAAATCCGACTGGAAGCGGGCAAAGATGCCAGCTACTGCTGCGCGATTGCATGCCAAGTCGATGGCGATTCGCGAAAGGAAATCAGCCCTTCCTACGAAAGCGTCGTGGAGGAGGCGGCAAGTGAGCTCGAGAGCATACGCGCCCAAGAGCCCCAGATTTTTACCGGAAACGAACAGTTCAACGATTGGATAAACCGTTCGCTCGCCGATCTCCACATGATGCGAACAGAAACGCCCTATGGCCCGTATCCTTATGCTGGTGTTCCGTGGTTCAGCACCGTATTCGGACGAGACGGCATCATCACCGCGCTCCAGTGCCTGTGGTTTGATGCTTCTCTCGCACGTGGCGTTCTGGCGTACCTGGCAGCTACCCAGGCCGACGCGCACAACCCGGAGCAGGATGCTGAGCCCGGCAAGGTAGTACACGAAATGCGCGCGGACGAGATGGCCACGCTAGGAGAGGTTCCGTTTAAGCGATATTACGGCAGCATTGATGCGACGCCGCTCTTTGTGATGCTTGCCGGAGCATATTACAAGCGCACGGGCGACCGTCCCTTCGCAGAGTCAATCTGGCCAAATATCGAGCGCGCGCTTGAGTGGATTGATCGCTATGGCGATTCAGATGACGACGGTTTTGTGGAATATGCTCGCAAGACGAAACACGGGCTCATCAATCAGGGCTGGAAAGATTCGCACGATGCGGTTTTCCACGCGGACGGCGCTTCTGCCGAAGGACCAATCGCGCTTTGCGAAGTGCAGGGTTATGTTTATGCCGCCAAGACCGCGGCCAGTGAGCTTGCCAAGATGCTCGGGGACACTACACGTGCGCGCGAGTTATCAAAACAGGCAGAAACGCTCCGCCGCGAGTTCGAGAAAGCGTTTTGGTGTGACGACATTTCTACTTACGCCCTTGCCTTGGACGGGAGCAAGAAGCCTTGCAAGGTGCGAACCTCGAACGCGGGACACTGTCTTTTTGCCGGGGTTGCGACGCCGGAGCGTGCGCGCCGCGTAGCGACTACGCTCACAGACGAAACATCGTTCTCCGGCTGGGGCATCCGTACAGTGGCTAGCGGCGAGGCGCGCTACAATCCCATGTCTTATCACAATGGATCGGTCTGGCCGCACGATAATGCGTTAATTGCTGCTGGATTTGCTCGATACGGATTAAAAGAGTCGGCCGCGCTGGTCCTCGCAGGTCTGCTCGACGCCAGTCTTTTCTTCGATCTGCACCGTCAGCCGGAACTATTTTGCGGCTTTCCCAGGCGCGCTGGTGAATCTCCGACACTCTATCCCGTAGCCTGTAATCCGCAGGCTTGGGCCTCGGGTGCGGTCTTTCTTTTGTTTGAAGCTTGTCTCGGCTTGAGCGTGTCGGCTCCCGAACAAAAGTTGACGTTTTCGAAGCCAGTCTTGCCGGCCTTTCTTCCGAAGGTCAGCATTCGAGATCTGAAAGTAGGAGATGCGCGAGTTGATCTTCTGCTCACCAGACACGATGAAGGCGACGTAGGAGTGAACGTGCTTCGGCGCAATGGAGCGCTCGAGGTTTTGATCTTGAAGTAGGTGCGTTTATAAGCGAAGGCGCTCACGGATTGCGCTTGTCGCGTGCCCTCGCGCAAATATGGTGACGTGATGAAGGCAAAAGTGATTGTGATGCCAAAGGAAGCCGTGCTCGATCCGCAAGGCAGCGCAGTTCGCGACGCGATGCGGCACCTGGGAATGCCAGAGGTGCGGAGCGTGAGGATCGGTAAATACATGGAGATCGATATTGAGGGACAAGACGGAGATCTTGAATCGCGCTTGCATCGTCTTTGTAGCGATTTGCTGTCGAATCCGGTGATTGAGGATTACGAACTGCAGAAGGGGGAATCAGGAACGGAGGAGGGGAGGAAAGCGAATACGAAGACTGAGACTAAGCGGAAGAGGAAGACTTCGTGATGAAAGCGCTGCGATATTTTTTCTGCGTGGTGCTGCCGCCGCTCGCGGTGCTTATGACCGGGCGCATTGCTAGTTTCTTTCTCAGCCTGATTTTGACGTTGCTTGGCTGGGTACCAGGAATCATTCACGCCTGCCTCGTGGTGAACGACTATCACGCTGAGCAGCGCGCCCGTGCACATTAGATCGACGAATGAAATTCGCTGTAATCCAATTTCCCGGTTCAAACTGCGATCAGGATTGTGTCGCGGGGATCAACGGGTTGGACGGATTTCGTGCCGAGTACGTCTGGCACAAGGAGACGTCGCTCGACGATTTCGATGCGATCGTGCTTCCGGGGGGATTTGCCTACGGTGATTATCTTCGTTGTGGAGCTATCGCTCGCTTTTCACCGGTCATGAAAGCCGTGATTAGCGACGCGCGCGCAGGCAAACTCCTGCTCGGCACATGCAACGGGTTTCAAGTTCTGTGCGAAGCCGGTCTGTTGCCGGGCGCGCTGGTTCGCAATCGTTCGTTGCGCTTCGTGTGCGACATGGTTATCACACGAGTCGAAGTGGACGATTCACCGTTCACTCACTGCTGCCCGAAAGGCACGCTTCTGCGTCTGCCTGTAGCGCACGGCGAAGGCTGTTTCTTTGCCGACCCGGAAACTTTGCGCGACCTAAACGCCAACCAACAAATCATTCTGCGCTACGCGGACATAAAAGGCCGCATCGTTCCAGACGCTAATCCGAATGGCTCAATCGAAAACATCGCTGGGATTTGCAATCGCGAACGGAATGTCTTCGGCTTAATGCCTCATCCTGATCGCGCCTCGGATGCGCGGCTCGGGAGCGCCGATGGCGCGAAGATCTTCCGGTCAATGATGCAAACGATTCTCGCCACTGGTTCGACGGGGGCACCCGAGCGCGTGGCAGAGGCCTGCCCGCAGAACTACAGCGTTGCAGGCGCGGTCGCGTGAGTCTCTTCGTTACCGGAACAGACACCGGCGTAGGAAAGACCCATATTGCCGCGCGACTCTTGCATTTGCTGCGCGCCTCGGGTGTGCGCTGCGCCGGGATGAAGCCGATTTGTTGCGGAGATCGCCGGGATGCCGAGGCGCTTTTGGCAGCCGGCAGTGATTGCGTGACGATCGATGAGGTGAATCCAGTTTGGTTAAAAACACCCGCGGCGCCGATCGTGGGCAGTCTTAGGGAGAAAGTGACCATCGATATCGAACAGATTCTCGCTGCTTTCCACGCTCTTCAGGAACGCGTTGAACACGTTATCGTCGAGGGAACAGGCGGTTGGTTGGTGCCGATTCGGTCAGATTACTTTGTCAGCGATTTGGCCGCCACGATGAAGCTGCCGGTTCTTGTGGTGGCTCAAAACCGTTTGGGCTGTCTTAATCATGCAGCGCTCACTGTGCAAAGCGTTTGTGCATACCAGCTCCGGTGCGCGGGTCTTGTGCTGAACAGCACCGAAATGACGAGTGACATAGCGGCGTTAACGAACGGCGATGTTCTCAAGCGCATTCTCAACGTTCCATTCCTCGCTGGACTAGGAGAAAATCTGACGGAACTCCCCGTGGACTGGCGACTTATGCTAGACTCGACTAGCAAATTACCGTGTTGAGTTGATACAGGATTGTAAAGAAAACGTACACAATTCGGGCAGAATCGGCCAGGTTCACTTGGGCGGCTGGAATGGCATCGCTGCTGCTTTAAGTTATGTCCGAAAACCATTATACTTATGCTCTTACAAAAAACCCTACACATGAGCCAGCCGTTGCCGGAGTGCAAAGCTCGTCTGGCCAGCATCCAGTCCTATCGCCGGCAATTTCTGATGGTGACGCGTGCAACGGTGACGTCATCCAAAACCGTCGATTTCAGCTTCCGCGGCCCATTCGGTTTTGAGGCGCACACCGTGCTTCTATCGGTCGACAGCGATTCCCCGAACCAATATACGTTTGAATCCGTCGGCGGGAACATTGCTCTAATGGGCATCGTCGATTTTGCTGAGATTCGCTCGAACTGCACGGAGGTGACGCTCGCCGTTCACTACGAGATCAAGAACAAACTGTTCGCCTGGCTCGACCGGCGTTTGCATTTTGTGGACAGCTTTGTGACTGCCGAACTGCGCAGCATCCGCGCGCATTTCGAAGGCATCGCGGCCAGCTATCTGGATCACGAGCGCGTCTTGCCAGTACTCCAAACGGCCACCGCCTGAAATCGGCAACAGTCTCTTTTTAAGAACGCGAGGCTCAAAAACCTCGCGTTCTTTCATTTCTCCTTGATTCGCACTGCGTGGGTCTTGTCTAAGCGGAGGATTTGCCCGGCGCGAAGTGGGATTGCTGCGTTCGGGTCGGTAATTTTCGTCCCGTCGAGCTGAACACTGCCTTGGTCGATCAAACGGCGAACCTGCGTTCGCGATTTATTGATTCCGAAGGCGTTCTGGAACGCGTGGCCAACCAGATCTGCGAGATTCGAATAATTATCGGGACGTAGGTACGGTAGGTCGGCATGTTCCAAGTCGCGTTTGCTAAAGCGTGTATTCCATTCATCGCGCGTTTTTTGAGCGGCAGCAGACGAGTGATACGTCTGCACGATTTCAAAGGCGAGTTGCTTTTTTGCCTCGAACGGATGCAAGCCGGCCGGCGGTGCGCGTCCGAGGAGCAATTCATAATAACGCTCCATTAATTCATCCGAGATACTCATCAATTTGCCGAACATGTCTGAGGCGGGTTCATTGACGGCGACAAAATTGCCAAGGCTCTTGCTCATTTTCTTCCTGCCGTCGAGCCCTTCGAGAATCGGCAAGAGAAGAACGACCTGCTGCGGCATGGCCTCTTCTCTTTGAAAGTCGCGCCCGATCAAGATATTAAAAAGCTGGTCTGTCCCTCCGAGTTCCACGTCGGCCTTTACCATCACCGAATCCCATCCCTGCATGATTGGATACTGAATTTCATGCGCGCGGATGGATTGCTGCTGATCGATTCGCGCCTTGAAATCTTCGCGCTGCAACATTTGCTGCAACGTGACACGGCTGTTCAGGCGAATGACGTCCTCGAACGACATCACCCGAAACCAGTCGCCGTTGCACACCGTTTCGGTACGTGCCGGATCAAGGATTTTGAATGCCTGCTCGCGATAGGTTGCCGCATTTGCGATTACTTCCTCGTGGGTCAGCTGGGGCCGTGTAATGGAGCGACCACTGGGATCGCCGATCATTCCGGTAAAGTCTCCGATGATAAGGACGGCTTGGTGGCCGAGGTCTTGAAACTGCCTCAGTTTTCGCAAAACAATCGTATGCCCGAGGTGAATGTCCGAGGTGGTCGGATCCACACCGAGCTTTACCCGCAACGGCCGACCGAGCGAAAGTTTGTCGCGCAGTTCCTGTTCGCTAATGATCTGCGCCGAGCCTTGTTTTAGGAACGCCAGAGCCTCTTCTGGTTGCATGGTAACAGAATAGCGCACCTGGCCAGTGCGCTACTTGTTTTTATTCAGCAACTCGCGCACCTGCTCGATTGTGAGCGGCGCATTTTGTCTGTTTAGCGATTTTTGGCTCTTGCCCTCGTCCAGAAAGGGACGGGTCTGTGCATACCCGCGAGCCGGAACTTTCTTGTCAGATTCCTGAGCGTCGCGTGTGCCGTTTGCAGTCTGAGTTGCGTAGGCAACCCGAGAATTTCCCACTGTGTGCTTCGAGGAAGTGTTGAATGCGCTCCGTCCGCTGTTGAAAGTCCGAGAATTGTATTGTTGCGCCGAGAATTGTCCTGTCGCTGAATAACTTTTCTGATTCGGTTTCTTGTGGATGTAAAATGTTCCGACAGTTGCTCGTTTGTTTATCGAAGTGCCGTCGGCGATAAACTTCTTGTTTTGCGCATCGTTGTGCAGAGTCATGTCCGGTTTGAGCAGGCGATCCACCAGCTTTTTTTCCTGTTCCTGACCGCGTACACAGGAGAGAGCAGCCACGAGTAATACACAGACGGCGACCGGTTTTCGCACATGGCGAGGCTGCCGGAGTTCCGAGGCAGTTGTAAAGCAAATTTGCTAGGGACACCGCGCTGCGGCGTCCGGTCGGCGCAGCGCTCCGACCCTATCATCGCGAGGCTTTTTATTGTATTCCATTGCCAGCTACCAAATACTGTTGTGCATGCCTGATCACGTTTACAAAAAGGTTGAGATAGTTGGTTCGTCGCCGCACGGGTTTGAGGAGGCGGTACGAAATGCTCTGGCGCGCGCCACAAAGACAGTCCGCAACATGCGATGGTTTGAGGTCACTGAGACTCGCGGAAACATCGACGAGGGAAAAGTCGATGAGTGGCAGGTGACGCTAAAAATAGGTTTCACCCTCGACGAATGATGTTAGCCAGGGGGTGCGGCCAAGGGTCCTTCAACCTCCCTGCTCTTCCTGGGCCGCTTGGTACAGCTTCGCGGCGCCATAAATCAACATCGCGGGTTTTATCGCCACCATGAGCAGTCGAAGAAGACCGCTAACAATTCGGCCCAGTGGCAACCGATTCAAAATGTATCCAGCCACAAACGCCCACAGCAAAGACTGCGCTGGCCTTTCGCGCACGTAATCCTCCGTCTCGCTCAGAACCGTCTCGACTTGATCTTTGACCCATTGCACTCCCCGCTCCGGGAGCTCAGCGGCTACGTCTGCAGATGATTGATTCATTTCGATTAATGATTCGCATGGAGACCCTATCCTGCGCGCATGTACTGCTATCGCAGAGTCAGCCAAATCGAGCTTGCGCCTGCGCCCTGTGGAAAATCAGGGAGTTGAGATGACCGGTGAAATGTACCTGCACGACGCGCTATCTTTAGACAATACCGGGCCATTACTTCCAGCGCATGCTCGCGTAATGTAGAACAGTTGGTCGAAAGCAAGACATGGCTGTCTCGCTCTGCCAGACCTAGAGCGTCAATGAGCAAGCTTTCGAAATCATGCTCGATCTGGAAGATTTTTCCTCCGGCCGAACGCGAGAACGTGGGTGGATCAAGAATGATGGCGTCAAATCTCTCACCTTTCCGTACCAATCGTGGCAACACCGCTCTGACATCATCCGCGACGAAGCGATGCTCGATTGTTGGAAGGCCGTTAAGCGCAAAATTCTCGCGTCCTCGCGCCAGATACTTTTTGGAAAGATCGATGTTCAGGGTAGCTGCTCCGACATTTGCCGCACTTACAGAAAACGAGCAGGTATAGGCAAAACAGTTCAGCAGCCTTCTGGGCCTAATATGGCGCACGTAGCGGCGATTTTCTCTTTGATCCAGAAACAGACCCGGGGAATAACCGGTCGCAAAATCAATCCCGAACTTCAGATGCCGCTCCGTGGCGATGGTCTGCAAACCTTTACCTGGGTCACCACATATTAGACGTGGCGGTTCGCGATCTTCACTTTTACGGGGGACGAACCGTACAAAGATCCGTCCAACCTGGAAACCGACAGAGCTTGCCCAGGATTGCAGCTCAGCGACGAGCTGCTCACGGGTGAGCACTCGTTTAAACGAAATGAGGATGTCCCACCCGAAACGCTCCACCCAGCCACCCTCGAGAGTACAAAGCCGGTGTGCGTCAGTTGCTTCTGCCTGAAAATCGCGAAGCAAGGTTGGATCAATCCACCCGAAATTCATTTTCTTTTGTCGCTCCGCTGCATACTTCGAATCGGCGTGGCGCAACGGATCGGTTGCCGGCTGGACGCGCGTCGCTACACTGCCGCATCGTAGACGATCGTCGCATGCTTCTTCGCTGTGGCGGGCTTACCTATGCAACAAATTACCGTCCGTGTTCCGGCGAGCACTTCCAATCTCGGCCCCGGCTTCGATTGTCTGGGTGTCGCACTGCGCATCTACAACACTTTCACCATGACGCGAGGTGGGCCGCGTAAGCATGTTCATCCGCCAATTGTTTCCGAGGCCACAGATCGATTTTTCAAACAGACGCACCGCCGCGCATTTTCATTTTCCTGTTCAATGGCAGAACAAATTCCGCGATCCCGAGGCTTGGGCAGCAGCGCAACCATTCGCCTCGCCATCCTGGTTGCTCTGAACCGGCTGAGCGGCAATCCGCTCGACCGATTAACGATCTTTCGATTATGTGCCGAACTGGAAGGACATCCTGATAACGCTGCGCCGGCAACGTTTGGTGGCTTCACTGTGGTAGGATTGGCATGCTGCGTCCCCACCGTTCAGCGCTTCACGGTCTTGCCGCGATTGTATTTCGTTCTCTTCATTCCTGATCTTGAGATTCAAACCTCGAGAGCGCGAAATATTCTGCCTTCAAAAATTTCACATGCCGCGGCTGCCGAGAATTGTGCGAATGCATGCGCACTTACAGCGGCTTTGGTATCGCAGGACTACCAAAAATTGCGCGGTGTTTTTGCCGATCATCTTCACGAGCCCTTTCGCGCAAAACTAATTCCTTTTCTTCCGCGCACCGTTGCAGCCGCCGAGAAGGCCGGCGCGCTCGGGGCATTTCTCAGCGGAAGCGGATCGACGATTGCGGCCGTCACGCTTCACTCATCCAAAAAAATTGCGACTGCCATGGCGCGTGCTGCAAAAATCGACGGCCGTACCATTATCACGCAGGCCGACAACTCCGGCGCGCAGTTAATGCCAATCCGCAATCCTCAATCCGCAATCCACATTTGAGATGGGCCGCCGGCTTGAACAATTAGAAGAGTTTGGGATCGACGTTGTCCTCGAGCGTCGTCACGGCATTCGAGCTTCGATACTGCGCGGGATTCTTTATGCTCTTTCATTCATTTACGATCGCTTAGTGCAGGTGCGGCTTTATCTCTATCGCAAAAGGGTCTTCCGCGAACGCACTCTTGGGTGTCTGGTAATTAGCATTGGTAATCTTACAGTGGGCGGCACGGGTAAGACGCCGATTGTCGAGAAATTTGCCCGGGCGTTGCAGTCGGGCGGACGGCGCGTTGCCATCCTGAGCCGCGGTTATAAGAGCGTACCGCGCAAGCGAACCTGGCTGAGCCGGTTTCGCGCGGACTCCGATCTTCCACGCGTGGTCTCCGACGGCAAATCATTGTTGCTCGACTCCGTGACGGCGGGCGACGAGCCCTACATGCTTGCGCACAACTTGAAGGACGTAATCGTGCTGGTGGACAAAGATCGTGTCAAAAGCGGCCGGTTCGCAATCGATAAGTGGCAGATCGATACGTTGTTGCTCGATGACGGATTCCAATATCTGCATCTGAAACATCGCCTGGATATGGTTCTCGTCGACCGACAAGCTCCTTTCGGAAACGAATTCCTGCTTCCCCGAGGCACGTTAAGGGAGACGCCGCGCAATCTTCGCCGCGCCAGCTACATCTTTATTACAAAGAATACCGGCGAGTCGAATCTGGCTCTAATGAAACGCATCCGTCGTTACAATCGCACCGCGGAAGTCATCGAATGCGCGCATAAACCGCTCCATCTCCAGAATGTTTTTACGGGCGAACAATTGCCGCTCGAAGCTTTGCGGGATGCATTCATCGGCTCGCTCTGCGCGATCGCGGCGCCGCAAAGCTTCGAGGACGCATTGCGGAAACTCGGGGCGCATGTCGATCTCGCCAAGAGCTACATCGATCACCACTATTACACCGAGGCGGAACTGATTAGCTTTATCAAGCGTTGTATCCGCCGCGATCTGGCGATGATCGTGACCACGGAGAAAGATTCGGTGAGGATGCGGCGTTTGCCTGATGCGGAGTTGAAGGTGCCGATCTATTTTCTACGGGTGGAAATTGAAATCCTCAGTGGCCACGAAAGTTGGGAACATTGTGTCGCGCGCATCTGCAAACCCAAAGCCATGCTGTCGCCCGAGCGCTTCTTCGCCTGACTGTTGTCATTCCCAGCGAAGTCGAGGAATCTCTTGTTGCCATGCCGAACAAAGCCGAGCTGATCGTCGAGGACCGTAAGATTCAGGTATCAAACCTGGACAAGGTTCTTTACCCGAAAGTCGGTTTTAGCAAGGGACAGGTGATTGATTACTACATTCGCGTCGCCCCCATGCTTTTGCCACATCTCAAAGACCGGCCGCTTACCATGAAACGCTACCCCAATGGCGTGGAAGGCGAGTTCTTTTATGAAAAGAACTGTCCGTTACATCGGCCGAAATGGGTGCAGACGGCAAAAGTGTGGAGCGAAGGCAATCAACGAATCATGCACTATTGCCTCGCGAACGATCTGCCCACACTCGTATGGGCCGGAAACCTGGCCGACTTGGAGCTGCACACGTCGCTGTCGCGCAAAAATAACATCGAACGTCCCACGGTAATGGTATTCGATCTCGATCCCGGCGCGCCGGCCGACATCGTCCAATGCTGCCAGGTCGGGCTTTGGCTTCGCGATTTGTTGGCCAAAATGAAACTGAAATCGTTTGCCAAAACGAGCGGCTCAAAGGGGCTGCAGGTTTATGTGCCGCTCAACACTGCAGTTACTTACGATCAAACCAAAGATTTAGCGCGCGCCCTTGCACAACATCTCGAACACGAACACGTCGATCGCGTGACTTCGAACATGTCCAAGGCGGTGCGCAAGGGAAAAGTATTCGTCGATTGGAGCCAAAACGACGAACACAAAACCACCGTCTGCGTGTATTCGCTTCGCGCGAGGGAAGAACCGACTGTTTCCACGCCCGTGACCTGGGACGAAGTCAAAAACTGTCTCAAAAAGAAAAAGTCCGAGCTTTTGAAGTTCCGCTCAGACCAGGTCCTCGGCCGCGTCGAAAAACTCGGTGATCTTTTTGAGCCTGTCGAAAAACTCAAACAAAAGCTACCAAGGAAATCGGAACTCTAATTTAACCAGAGATAATTGATCATGAACAATCACGTGTGGTTTGACACGATCGGATGGGTAGGAGCAGTAGCTCTCCTAATCGGTTACGCGCTGGTTTCGTTCAAGAGATTGGAGGGACACTCGGCTACGTTTCAGTTCCTCAATATCAGCGGCAGCGTTCTATTGGCTGCAAACACGATCTTTTATGGATCCTATCCTTCCACATTTGTGAACCTGATCTGGGCGGGGATAGCTGTTTTTTCAATCGCGGCGAGAAAGCGGATTGCTTCTCGTTAGGGGAACTGGCGACAACCAAGCAATCGCTGATATGCGCAAAGTAAATCTAAAAGACATCCCGGAGCAGGAGCGAAAATCGCCTAAAGGGAAGTTTGGCCGTGCATCGAAGAATATTTCCATTGCGCTCGGGCGCGAGCCGGCCTCGCTCGATCTCACAAAACGACATCCGTTTGATCTCGCGTTGGTGCGAATTCCTAAAGGCAAAATCCTCTGTCCCTATCACGCGCACGCGGCGGAGTCGGAGCTTTATCTGGTCACCTCCGGACGCGGTAGCGTGCGAGACAAGGATGGAATAACCGAAGTCGGTCCGGGCGACGCGTTTTTGTTTCAGCCTGGCGAAGCGCACCAACTCAGCAATGCTGGTGATGAAGATTTTGTTTATTACGTGATTGCCGATAATCCGCGTAGCGGCGGGTCAACAGGTGATTCCTGCTATTATCCGGACAGCGGCAAATGGGCGGTTGTGAAGGAGGGAAACGAAGAAATGGTCGTGAAAGGGGAGGAGACCGATTATTTCGATGGCGAAGAATGAAATTCGAATTGTAGGGCGCCTGTATCAGGCGCCGACCCGTGCGTCGGCGGTCACAGACCGCCGCTACAGTTTTCCAATATGCGCAAGGTAAACATCAATGACATCAAAGAAGAGCCATGGCAATCGCCTGGCGGGAAGTATGCCGTCTCCTTCAAAGGAATTTCTGAAGCGCTGGGGCGCGAACCCAGTTCGCTCGATTTATCCAAGCGTCATCCATTTGATCTGGAATGGAGTCGTGTGCCTCCCGGGAAACCAAATTTTCCTTACCACGCGCACTCGGCCCAATGGGAACTGTATTTGGTTATTTCCGGGAAAGGCACTGTCCGTCACAAAGACGGTACATCTGAAGTCGTGTCGGGAGACGCATTTATTTTCGGACCCGACGAACCGCATCAACTGATCAACTCCGGTGACGAAGATTTCATCTATTACGTCATTGCAGATAATCCCATCGGCGAATCCGGCTACTATCCCGACAGCGGGAAGTGGAAGGTCAACAAATCATCTGCCGCGGATCGCGTCGTTTTGAAAGGCCAGGAGACGGATTATTTCGATGGTGAAGAATAAATTGGCTGTCATGTGGAGCGAAGTCGAGACATCTCTCGATGTGCTATGACATAATTACGACTGATGGATTCCAACAAACTACGTCAGGATTTTCCGTACAAGACTTACCTCAATATTCTGCATGGGCCGCTTGAGCTGATCGATGTGCAGAAACTGGCGGATACCTGCAAAGACAAATGGTATAACCAGACGCTTTGCGAGGTGAACGACTCCGTCGTCAGAATGGCAGTAGTGCAGGGCGAATATCATTGGCATGAACACAACGACATTGATGAATTCTTTTTTGTCCTCGACGGCCGTTTCCTGATCGACCTTGAAGATCGCATCGTCGATCTTGCACCGAGACAGGGTTTCGTCGTGCCCAAAGGTGTGCGCCATCGCACACGCGCGCCAGAGCGGACGGTCATTTTAATGGTCGAGCGCGCCGACATCGTTCCGACTGGCGACTGAAAAGCCTAGCGGTGTGAAAATAATTTCGGGCGCGCAGACGGGCGTGGATCGCGCGGCACTTGATGTAGCGCTCAAATACAGAATTGAGTGCGGCGGGTGGTGTCCCGCTGGACGGCTTGATGAATTTGGGAGGATTCCGAATCACTATCCAGTTCAGGAGCTGACAGCCGGTGGTTTTACCGAGAGGACCCTGCAGAACGTGAAAGATTCTGATGGAACTGTCATCATTTATCGCGGCAAGTTAAGCGGTGGCACTGAGCAAACAGTCCGCTTCTGCATTGACGTGCGGCGGCCGCATCAACTCATCGATGCATCAAAGGCCTCCGCGGAAGACGCTGAAAAGTTGATTGTGGATTTCGTCTGCAAGAACAAAATCGACGTCCTCAACGTGGCCGGGCCGCGGCAAAGTGAATGGCCGGAAGGATACGACTACGCATTTCGCGCGCTGGACGCCTTCCTCAAATTGTAGCGCCTCTACAGCCTCATTCGTAGCGCAGCGCTTTCACCGGATCGAGGCGTGCGGCGAAATAGGCGGGAATCAATGCGGCAAATGAGCAGATGAAAAACGCACTGATACAGATAATCGCAACGTCTCGCGGGATTACCTCCGCCGGAATCGAGGAAAATTGGTAGACTTCGCGCGGGAAGATCTCGATATGCAAGGTCGATGCCAGCCAGTGGCTGAATTCATTGCGGTAACGGATTAGCGTCATCCCCAGTCCGAGGCCGGTAAGTGTCCCGAAAAGGCCAACGATTGTGCCCTGACCAAGGAACACCCAGATGATTTGTGCGATGTTTGCGCCGAGCGCTTTCATAATTCCAATGTCGCGCCGTTTTTGAACGGTCACCGTGATGAGCGTGCTCATGATTCCGAACGCCGCTACGACCACAATAAAGAACAGGAGGAAAAACATTACGCTTCGCTCGAGCCGCACGGCTTCAAAATACTGGTGGTTCATGTCAATCCAGGTCTGCGCGTATTGTGGTGGTTCGAGAAACTGCTGGATCGCCTGTTTTACGCGCTCGGCACCGTATGGGTTATCGGTCTTGACGGTGACGCCATGTAATGCGTCGCCAAGGCCGTATAATTCCTGTCCGACATAGATTGGCACCAAAAGAAACTCCGAATCGTGCAGGTAGTGGCCGGTCTCGAAAATACCGGTAACGGTCAGTTCTTTCGGGAGGATCACATCTCGTAATTCGTCGACGGCTTTCTTTTCTTCTTCGCCCTTGGCGTTCTCCAGTTTCTTAATGCTGTCGAGAATCTGACCCAGATTACCCGGTGAATAGACGGTGACTTTGTCACCGACGCTGACCTGCAGTTTTCGCGCGAGCTCAATCCCGAGCACGGTCGAATCGCCATCCAGGTCTAGCTTGCCGTATTTGATGAATTTTTTCAGCGGAATCACTTTCTCTTCCTGAGCGGGATCGATGCCGCGTATCAGCGGCGCGAGCCGCCGGTTTTCAAATTCGACGATCACCGGCCCCTGAATGTAGGGAGCAGTCGCGACGACCCCCGCCGTGTTGTCGATCTTTGTTTTGAGCGCTCGCCAATCTCGCAAAACATCTTCGGAGCTCACGAGAATATGCGCATCGAAATCGATGACTTTTTGGCGCAGTTCGCGGTCGAACCCGGTCATTACTGAAATCACAAGGATTAACACCGTCACGCCGAGCATCACGCCGAGAACGGAAATTAATGTGATGATAGACAGAAACGTTCGCTTCGGTTTTAAATACCGCAGCGCCAGAAAAACACTAAACGGAAGGTTCAATTCGGTTAGCGTGGCGGCAAACTCACTGCGATTCAACTGCGCGCGCCACCCTATTTCACTGCGTGTGCCTTTAGTTCTTCCAGCGTAACGAACTCGAGCGCGGAGGCGTGTGTTGCTTCAAGATCAACAGGGGCGGCGCGATTGTGGTCCAGCGCGTCTTTCCAGCGCGTGACGCACACACACCATTTGTCGCCGGGTTTCAACCCGGGGAAGCCGAATTCCGGATGCGGCGTAACCAGATCATTGCCGTCGAGCACGGAAAAATCCAGGAACTCCTGTGTGACTTCAACGCAGACGGTATGCTGCCCGACATCTTCCGGACCTGTTCGACAAAAACCGTCGCGGTAGAACCCGGTCAATGGATCGCGACAACAACATTTCAATTCTGCTCCCAAAACATTGGTCGGCATAAGACAACATAAAACGTTAAACCCATCTCTTAAATGACGCTGTCATGTTGAGCGGAGCGAAACATCTCGAATTTTATTTGCAGCCAATGGTTCAGAAAGATCCGAGATTCTTCGCTTCGCTCAGAATGACACGAGAAGATTGCTTATACTATTCGAATTTTACTAGGAGCCCAGACAATGCCAATTCGAGCCAAGTACGTTCACACAAATCTGATTGCCAGAGACTGGAAGAGATTGGTTCGATTCTATTCCGGGGTGTTCGGATGCGAACGCCAGGGTCCGGAACGCAATATGTCCGGTGCGTGGCTTGATAGTCTGACTTCGCTTCGAAACGCGCATCTTACCGGCGTTCATCTACGTCTGCCCGGCTATGGCGATGAATGCCCGATGCTTGAGATTTTCGGCTACGATCAGGTGATCGAGAGCGAACTGCCGACACCGAGCAGATGCGGGTTCGGTCATATTGCCTTTGCAGTCGATGACGTGGATGAGGCCTTGGAGGCTGTGATTGCGGCTGGCGGCGGGGCAGTGGGAAACATTGCAACAACACAAGTGGATGGAGTAGGTGCGCTTCGTGTCGTGTATGCCCGAGATCCGGAAGGCAACATCGTTGAACTCCAGAAGTGGAGTTAGTCTGGTGCACTCGGTACATTCAGTCACTGCGTTGTGATCAGACGAATCGTTATTGCTTACTGGCTTATGCCTGCGGACCCGGCTCGAATGTTTCTTCAGGGGCTGATCGAGAAGCTCGCGCGACAGTATGATGCGCCTGTTTTCGAGCCACACGTGACGGTTCACGTCGGGGCAAATCATGCCGATGCGGCTGAGAAAGCGCTCTCACGAGCCTCGCGTGAGTGCCAACGAATCAATCTCAAACCGCGTGGCGTTGATCACTCCGACGAGTTTATCAAGACGCTCTTCATGCCATTCGCGCCTGACAAAAAATTGCAGCGTCTTAACGCTATTACTCGTGCCACTGCGCAGGATCCAGTCCGTTACCAACTGAACCCGCACTTGAGTCTGCTCTATAAAAAGATTCCGGCCGCAGCGCGCCGTGCTCTAGCAGATTCGATCAGGGTGCCTTTTTCGGAAGTTACGTTCGACGCGCTCAAAGCGGTTCGTTGCGTTTCACCGACAAAGGGCCGTGCCGATGTGGAAGCATGGCAGGTGACGGCAACGAAGGAGCTGCCCAGGTAACGCGTGGCCTCGTTGGCGTCTGACACAGGCGCCTTACAGTTCGACGATGCGGTACGGTTTGCCGGTTTTCCGCAGCGCAGGCGCGGAGACGTTATAAACTGGGATTCCGGTCGACGTTTTGCCATCCAGGACGCCGTTGTGAGCGTGACCGTGGAAAACAGCGCTCACTTTGAATCGATTGATTGGCTCTTCCAATCGGCTGGACCCGAGAAACGCATAAATCTCCGGATCTTCCCCCTGTAGCGTGTCGCGGATGGGCGAGTAATGCAGCACCACGATTCGCTTTTCGGTTTGTAGTTTGGCCAACGCCTGCTCGAGGCGAACAGCGTGACTAATGGACTCTTGAACAAATTGTTTGATGAGCGGTTCGCCCCAGGCATTTAGCATTCGCCGTCCAAAACCGCCGCCAAATCCACATATCCCAGCGAAACCAACGCCTGCGATTTCGAGAGCTTCACCGTTAAGCATGTTCACACCTGCCTCGTCGAGAACTTTAGAAACAAGTTCCGGCTGACTCGATTCGAAGTCGTGGTTGCCCAGAACTCCAAGCGTCGGAATTCTTACTGCAGCGCGAATGTCTGCGACGAGTTCCTCGGCTTCTTCGGGTAATCCGTAATCTGTGAGATCTCCGCAGAGCAGCAGCATATCCGCGCTTTCTGAAATCTCGGCAAATGCTTCATGCAACGTGCCGCGCGAATGCTTCGCGTAATGGAGATCCGCGGTCGCCGCGATCCGTAACGGTCGGTCAGCCATTTGTTTCAGATACGAAATCGCTACTCTGAATGGACGTTTCCCAATGCCCGCGCTGCGACTATGCACGCATGGGCTGGTTCGACTGCGTTATGTGAGTGATGACTGTAAAGAGAACCGCAGCCACCAAAACGAAGAGCAGCCTTAGAGATTTTCATCTTAGATCAGTGGCAGCACTGCAGGATCGGGATGTTCCGTTCCTAATTGGCGGCGCCTATATGGTCGAGGCGTATGCAGGCGTTTCGCGGCGGACCAAAGACTTCGATCTATTCGTGCGACCACGTCACGTGGACGCAGCTCTCGAAGCGCTCGCCCGTGCCGGGTACCAGACAGAAACGACATTTCCGCATTGGCTCGCCAAGGCGAAATTCGGAAGGGACTACGTAGACCTGATTTTTCGCGCCGGCAACGGCTTGTGCGAAGTGGATGACTCATGGTTCGAACGATCGCACGATGACGAGGTGCTCGGATTACATGTTAAGCTTTGCGCACCCGAGGAAATGATTTGGATGAAAGCGTTCATCATGGAACGCGAAAGGTTCGATGGCGCTGATATCGCACATATTCTGGTGACCTGCGCGGAGAAACTCGATTGGCAACATCTGGTTCGGCGCTTTGGCCCGGATTGGCGTGTGCTGCTCAGTCACCTGGTCTTGTTCGGCTATATTTACCCAAGCGAGCAGGCGCGGATTCCCACGTCGATCATGGACGACTTGATTGGCCGTTTGCAAAGAAATGCAGCGCCTCCTGGGGGAGACAAGCGGCTCTGCCGTGGAACTCTGCTCTCACGCAAGCAATACTTGGTTGACGTGAAAAAATGGGGATTTCACGACGCCCGCCTGGAAAAGCGTGTGCACATGGATTCCGAAGACATCGCGCAATGGACGAAGGCGATTCCGAAAGAGGAGAAGGCGCCGGGCAAGCCCGCGTGATTCGTCAAAACATTACCCCTTCAACGTGGTAAAGCCATCGGTGTCGGGCTCAGTTCGGCTGGAGGAGAAACCGCTGGCGACGGAGTTGCAGACGCAATGGCGAGCTTTGTTTTCGCTTCATCAAGGAGCTTTGCTTCCTCAGGGTAAATCTTTTCGTCATCAGCGGCTGCAATGTAATCCCTGGCTGATTCGACCTGGTCTGCCGCGGCCAGGAGTAACGCGACGTAAACGGCTGCATGCGGATCGTGCAACTGATCGGGCGGTAAATTCTGTATGATCGCAAGAGCATCCGCGCTTCTCCCAAGGCGCGAGAGTGAAAACGCGTACGTTACAGCGCAATTCACCTCGTCCGGGGCGCGGTCGTACGCCTCCTTTGCGAGTTCATGCGATCGCTCTGGGTTTTGCCCTAGGTTAAGGCCCAGGCGAGCGAGTTCCGCTGTGATCGGCGCCTCATTCGGAGACGTCTCGTGAAGACGTCGCAGAACATCGTAGAGCTTCGCTATTTCATTTTTCCCGCGATAGAGCCGGCGAAGCGCTTCAAGGGCTTCTCGCCGCGTCGGAGGATTTTCTGCGACGCGCTGCCAAAGCTCTTCGGATTCGTTTTCAAATTCCCATCTCGAGGCAAGACGCGCCAGCGCTAGTTCACGGTCTGGTTGCTTACTTGCTAATTGTTCCGCAGAATGCCAAAGATTTTCGAACTGAGTGTTAGAAGTCCCGTTGCGGGATCGCGATTGGCGCGTGGCAATGGCTTGATATGCGATACGAAGGTAGTCGGAGTCGCCCCACATTCCCGTGCCCGTCCAACCCTTTAGACGTGACCAGTTTTTCGTGCGCGCATATGCGTCAGCCACTGCGACGGACGTCTGCGTCGAACGTAGCTGCGCTTGCGGCAACTTATCGATCCACTTGACAACATCTCCTGCGAGTCCGTTTTGATTCATCCAATCGATAAGCGATGCGAGATTCGACGGATCCCGCGCAGCAAATGGTTTCACTCTTTCCAGTACCAGGCGAAATTTTTTCTGGTCGAGTTTCCGATAAAAATTCAGGCAGAGGAGATAATCACCGAACGTAATCTCCGGCGACAGTTGGAGTTGTTGCGCAAAATTATCCGATGCGGCGAGGTCATTTCTTGCCACCGCATCATTAAGCAACGCTCGCAACGCGCCGGTTCGATAAGGAGTCACCTGACTAAGTCGCTGCAAAGTATCGCGCGCTTTCGTGCTTTTTTCTGAATCGCCAGAGTGAATTTGAAGAGCCGCGAGATTGAACTGATAAAGATCATTTTTGGGCTCCTTCCTTACCGCGGCCGCGAACTGTTCCTCCTGCTCGGCGAAATTCCCCTCCGCGCGAGCCAGCCAGCCTGCGACGACGTGAAAAGCTGCCCTATCCCGGTCATTTGAGGGAACTCGATCGAGCGCTCCTCGTGCGAGGTCGAGCTTTCCAAAGCGTAATGCAGCCGAAGCGACGTTGAGCTGGCTCTCCACATCCTTTGGAAGAAGTCGCGCTATTTGCCCGCGCCACGATACAGCTTCTTCCAGATTTTGTTTCTCCGCTGCGTCGGCTAAAATGTAAAGGGCCGGCAGAGAATCGGGATGTTGTCTCAGGAGTTCTTGCGCCGTTTGCGCCGCCTTGCTGAGTTCGCCCTCCTGTAGCAACGCAGTGGCTCGGTGCAGCAAACGCCTTTCACGCCAGTCCTCATATAAATTTGAGCTGTAACTGAACAAAAGAACACCGAGCAAAAGAGCGACGACTGCCGCTACGGCAACCATAACAGCTAGGCGAGCCGGCCGTAGCTGCTGTTGAAAGAAAGACTTCAACCCAAAAAGCAAGTGGTGAGCTCTTCCATACCCACGGTGTTTGATTCGTCCCGCCATTTCCTGTCCTCTTTCGACGCGCATCGTTCGCTGATCGCTTCCACGCACGCTGGCGCCTGCGTTAAGGATGAGCGGCTATCTCGGGTTCTTGAATTGTGAGAGGTGCTTCAGATGATTGAAGAACCTGTTGCCTCAAACGTCGCCCCCAAACGTAACGCGCGAAGAGCACCTTGATTGTCGCGGTAAGCGGTACGGCAAGCAGTGGACCAATTACGCCGCCAATGATCAGACCCCACAGAAAGATCGATACAATCACTGTCATCGGATGCAATCCGACGTAGGTGCCGACAATTCGCGGAGCGTAAAATATGCCTTCGAGATTTTGGACCAGGATGAAAATTCCGGTCACGATCATGGGATGTGTCCAGTCGCCCCATTGAAAGGCTGCGATGACAACGGCCGGTATCCAGCAGATGATGATGCCGATGTACGGAACCATCGTCAGGATGACAACGAGCACACCAATCAGCGGCGCGAAATTGAGACCTGGCCAGATCGTGAGCACCGTCCCAATGAGTATGCCGTCCACCAGGCAAACCAACAGTTGGCCTCGAAAGTACGCTGTGACGTAACGATTGATTTCCGATAGCACGTCAGCGACTTCGTCTCTCAAGGGCGATTCGCGCAACGGCAGGTATTCTCTCCATCGCTGTTGGATGCGCAGCTTTTCGGTCAGCAAGAAAAACAGATAGATCGGCACCAGGATGAGACTCAGCAGGAAACCTGTGACGCCAAGAAATCCGCCGATACTTTTCTTCAAAATATCCCAGAGCTTTTCCAGCAATGTTGGAAGCGCTTGCTCCAATTTCGGCATCTGTTTTTCCACATAGGTTTGGATGCGCTGGCGTTCAGCAGTCGTCAGCTTCGGAGGACTTGGTGCAATAATTTCAGTCGTGGACGCACTGGCTTGCGGCGATGCGGTCGAACTCGCAGTTGATTGCGCGCCAGGAGAAGGAGACCCAGCGGGGCCGATCAGCCAGTTCGTAAGACTTGTCGATGCAGATTTTCTATGCGCTCCGCCAAATAATCCGAATGTATGGTCGAATCGATAGATGAGATCGACTGTGTAGTCTCGCACTCGTTCAGTGTACGCGGGAACCTGCCTGGCAAAATTCGCGCTTTGGATTGAGATGGTGGGGATGAGCCAGGCAGCCAATCCTCCCAGCGCGAAAAAGGCAATCGCGAAAACAAGAGCGACCGCTTTCGTGCGCGTGAGCGTCCCGCGAGACATTTTCGTCACCAGCGGGTCGAGGAGATAAGTGAGGATCACAGCGATTGCCACCGGAATCAGGATTGGCTGAAGGAAGCTAACGACATTGGCCGCGGCCCAGATCACTGCGCCAATGACGACCACTAGTAGAACTACGAAGCAGGCCGTAAGCGCCGCCCACATGGTCTTCCGCTGCCACGGCGTGGGGTATTCCTTCATATCATGTTTTGAACGTGGCCTGGCCTTCGATGCCTGCCACGCCGCAACCGAGCGAAGGCTGGGTTGAGGGTTCGGCGCTTGTTGTTGCTCGCGCTCACTACGTCGGATTGGTTTTGGGCAAGTCTTTACTGATTCTCTTTTTCGTTCCCTCCACCTTCTCTGCAAGGTTCTTGTTTTTCGGGTCGAGTGTCAGCGCTTTCTGCCATGCTTCCAATGCCTCCGGCATGCGATTTAACTTCAAATAAGTGTCGCCGATGTGCTCAAAGACAACTGGATCGTCGCGCTCTGTCGTTTTTGCAGCGCGAAGCAGATCGGTTAACGCCTGATCAAACTTGCCCTTTCGAAATTCTACCCAACCGAGGCTGTCCAGATACGAGGCGTTGTTTGGTTCGCTTTCCAAGGCGTGCCTGATCATGCTTTCAGCTTCATCAAGATACATGTTGTGATCGGCCCACATGTAACCCAGGTAGTTCGATGCCTGTGCCGAATTCGCTGGATCCAGCGAAATAGACTTGCGAAGCAATTCAGCCGCTTTCTCGTACAGCCCAGCTTGCTCGGCTGCCGCTCCATAATTGAAGTAAAACTTCGCGTTTACTACATCGTCGTCCTGGTCCAACTGCGCTTCGTGCAGCGCCTCTTCGAAAGTCGCCACGGCTTGCTGGTTTCGCTTCGCCTCCCGCTGAGCGATCGCCAGATAGTAGACAATCTCAGGCACGCCCGGGAATCGGCGCCGAGCTTCGGTCAACAATTGTACGGCTCGATCGGCATCTCTTAGCGGTCCGACAAGCAACTCCGCCAAACGCAAATAGGTGCCGAGGTGGTTTGGATTGATCAGCATGCTTTGCTCATAATTTGCGGCTACTTTCGCAAATTTAGCTTTGGCTTCGTCAATGCGGTTTGCGCGCTGCAGCGATCGCGCTTCTTCATCGAGCACCTGTGCCAGTAAATCATAAGGTTGGTATTTATCGGGATGCTCTTTAATGATTTGCTCGAGCATTTCGACAGCTTTGCCGCGCTGATTCGTTAGAATGAAACCGGTCGCCAGTTTCTCTCGCGCATTTGCGTCGTCAGGTTGCAGTTCCAGGACGCGCAGATAAAGCGGGATCGCTTCCTTTAGTTGCTGCGATGCCGCGTAATAGTCTGCTACGTCCTTGAGAATCCCGGGGTCATCTCCCGCCTGTTCGGCTGCTCTTTTGAAAATCTCGTTGACCCTTTTCAAGTCGTCCGGTTTCGGCTGCGAGTCAGACTTGAAAAGAATAGCGACGTAAAGCTTTCCGAGATGCATCCAGAAATTGGGATCGCTACTGCGCACTTTTGAGGCGCGGTCCAGGGCTTCGAGCGCCTTCTTCTCTTGTCCTGCTCCAACTTCGATTTCGACCAGGCGCTGATACCCTTCTACGTCTGCCGGATTCAGCGCAATCGCTCGGTTGGCATAATCGATCGCCTGGTCTGTTTTCTTCAGATACCTCGCATAGATAAAAGCCAGTTGCTGATAAGGCTCGGCATTATTCGGGTTTGCTTTGATTGCGTCTTTCAGCACGTCAATTGCCTGTGGAAAATCGTCCTGCTGTATCAGTAGGCCGGCCACGCGCGCGGCGAGTTGCGACTGGCCCGGATCGACGTTGAGCACCCTGCGATACGCGTCCAGCGCGCGGTCCATCTCGCCGTTTTCTTCGAACGCCATCCCTTCAACAAAATGAGTGAGCGCGCCGGCCTTGCGTTCGCCTCCAGCGCGTAACGCGAGGTCTGGTGCGGGTTTTGCGTTGACCGAATCATCCTGTCGCGTGACCTGTTTTCCCTGGTGTGACCGCGGCATTTTCCCCGATGAAGGCTTCGTCGCCGGATCAGCAAGTGCATTCGCCACCGCGACAAAAATAAGCGCGAAAATTATTCCCCAGCAGGCGGAAACTTCGCACTTTGTGCGCTCCCTCATCTTAGAGATTCTAACTTTCGGCACCGCCGTCCGCAAACGACCGCCGGATGTCGTCCGAGTAGAGCGAGGGATCCCTCACAGGGCGACTGATCACTGTGCTTACTCGGCGTAATCCAAGCTTCGTAGGCGAGGTCCCTCACTTCGTTCGCGATGACCCTGATTGGGAGATGCTGAGAGAATCACGGCGCTTTGTTTGGCGTGCCGCTTTCAGGCGGTTTCCGCTTGGAGCCGAGTAAACGCGGAACTCCGAACGTTACGCCTTGTAACGCAGACGCTTCTTATGCCGATTCGCCTTCATGCGTTTCCGGCGCTTGTGCTTGGCAATTTTTGATTTCCGTCTTTTCTTAAGAGAGCCCATTCAGATTTTCAGATTCGGAACTCGCGATTCAACCATCTAATCCACAGCATTGCAACTCGGTTTCCTTCCTTCGTAGAAACGACCGCGTCGCATTCCTGAGCCACGTCTTGTGGCTGCTGTACGACCATGATCATGCTCTTCCATATGAAAGGAACTCTACCCGCGCCAATGAACCGAACGACGCGGAACCCGCCTTCGTTCAATAGCCCTTAGAGAGTCTTGGGTCACCACATCAATCACTTCTTAAGCACCGTATCGCGTTTTGCTTTAAACTCGCTTCCCGCTTTCCATTCTGGGAATTTGTCACCGTTGGCGACTTGATAGCCGACTTCGAAGAGAAGTTGAACGTCCTGCACGGCGCCGGACAGATCCCATGTGGGGTCAACTTCATCGGACGGCTGATGATAATGTTTCGCGACAAATTCATCGCGCTTCTGTTTACCGTACTCCGGCGGTTTGCCGATGACCTCAATGCCGCGGGCTGCGTGCAACGCAGGGACACCAGCCTTTGCAAATTCGAAACTGTCCACCCGATAGAAGCCGCCTTTTTCCGGCTCGCTGCTCGGTTTCATCACGCGACCCTGTCGCGCAGCCGCCTCGCCTAACAAATCGTCCAACGTTGAATTGCGATCGGTGAGATCTTCGAGATCGTGCGTTTTTCCCCACGGATTGATGCCGTCGATGTTGAAGTCAGCGAGCGTTTTCTCCAGCGGGTATAGCGGGTGTTCCGCATAATACTTCGCGCCGAGCAATCCCGCTTCTTCGGCCGTCGTGGCCATGAACAACACTGAGCGTTTCGGCGGTGGATTTAGTTTTTTGAACGCAGCCGCGAGCTGAATAACGGAGGCCACACCCGACGCATTGTCGATCGCGCCATTGAAAATCTGATCGCCCTGTAATTCGGGATGACGCCCGAGATGGTCCCAGTGCGCTGTGCAAATAATATATTCGTCCCGCAATTTCGGATCGTCGCCTTCGAGTTTGCCGATGACGTTGTGCGATTTGAAGGAGCGAATCTCTTGTTTGATTTCGACGTTCGCTTTGGCATTTAGCGCCACTGGCCGGAATTCCTTCGTTATCGCAGATTTCTTCAGCGCATCGAAATCCTGCCCGCAATCGGCGAATAATTTTTTCGCAACCTCCAGCGTAATCCACGAGCGCGCGGAAATCGCGTCCATGTTCTTGTTTGGATTATCGAGCTCGAAATTTTCTTTGCCCCAGCTCGATCTCACTACCTGCCACGGATAAGCTGCCGGCTCGGTTTCGTGGATGATGATCGCCGCCGCGGCGCCTTTTTGGGCTGCAATTTCGTATTTATACGTCCAGCGGCCATAGTAAGTCATCGCTTTTCCCTTGAATATTTTATCATTGAGTTTTGCTGGATCTTTCGGGTCGGGAACCGGCGGATCGCCGATCAGCATCAGCAAAGTTTTGCCGCGCACATCGACATCTTTGTAATCGTTCCAACCGTATTCCGGTGCAACGACGCCATATCCGACAAAGACCACGTTGGCCTTATCGATCTTGATCTCTGGTTGAAGACGCGCCGAGGAAGCGACGAAATCATCCGGATACTTCAGGTCCATCGTCTTGTCGCCAATCGTGAACGACATCCGCGGTTCGCTCTTGATCCCGGCAAGAGGAACTTCCTGCGTGTATGTCCCGTCTGGATTTCCAGGTTTCAGTTCGATCTTTTTGAACTGATCGGCGATATATTTAACAGAAAGTTCTTCGCCTTTCGTTCCGGGCGAGCGCCCTTCGAATTCATTCGATGCGAGAACCTTAATGTGTGCGAGCAACCCGTCCGGCGTGATCGTCTCCAGCGCCGGCTGCAAACGCAACGCAAGTTCATCTTCCGCGAGGAGCGACGCGCTCGCAGCGAAGCAAACGATTGCAGTAAGCAGCCGTGTCATTTTCGTCGTATACGCAAACGTTATAGCGGCGTTTGTGTCAAACGCCGGGCGTAATGATGGCATTTCAACAAGCGCTCGTCGCGAGCGAGCGCCGCTACAACTATCGGCTTTCTTGCGATGGCCCGGCCGGCGGTTTCTTTTTGTCCTGTGGGCCGATACCAATCTTTTTCAGGAATGGCTCGACCGATTGTTTCCGGCCGAGGAATTTCTCGATGGAAACGTTTACCTCGCGAGAATCGCCCGGCTCGTAAATTTCACGGCGCAATTTCATGCCTGCTTGTTTGTCGAGATAGCCGTCCTTCGCTTTTTCAAAAACTGTGGCCATATCGGCGGCGATCGCATCGGCCCAGGCGTAGCCGTAGTAACCCGCATCGTAGCCATTCAGATGTCCAAAGTAGGAAACAAACGTCGTGCTTGGATCGATTGGCAGAAAGACTTTTTCCAGGATCGGGTTCGAAATAGCCACGCAATCATAGGGCATATCTTCTGGATGCGGGTCATGCAGGGCGAGGTCGAGCGATGCAAACGCGAACTGGCGCCGATAAAGAACACCAGCGTTTGCCAGCTTTGCATCATTCATTTTTTTTACGATTTCCGCCGGAATCTTTTTCGCAGGGTCCCGGTAATCGGCAGCAAAGGTGTCGAGCACTTTCTTGTCCCAAACCCAGTTTTGTAACATCTGGGACGGCGCCTCGACGAAATCGCCCGGGACATGCGTTCCGGCAAAGCGGCCGTATTTCGCACGAGTGACAATTGAATGGAGGGCGTGACCGAATTCGTGAAACAAGGTTTCTACATCCTGGTGCGTCAGCAGGGAGGGCTTATCGCCGGTCGCAGGCGGGAAGTTGCAAAGCAATGCGACTGTTGGCCGCTGGTATTTTCCATCGGGCAATAATTTGCCGCTGATAATGTCGAACTGCGCGAAGTGATTGAATTTTCCTTCGCGCGGGAACATGTCGAGGTAAAACATGCCAAGCGGCTCGCCCGTGCCAGAATCGCTCACCAGATAAAGCTGGAGATCATCGATCCATTTGTAGGGCGCCACGATCTTTTCAAACTTCAGACCGAAAATGCTCTGGTAAATGTTGAACATCCCGTCGAGCACCTTTTGGAATGGGAAATAGGCGCGCAACGCTTCCTTATCGACGTCGTATTTTTGTTTGTTGCGCTGGTTGCTGTAGTAGCGCCAATCCCACGCCATGATCCGGGCGTTCGGATCCTTCGTATCAGCGGCCTTTAATTTCTGTAACTCGGCCAGTTCACTGTCGAATTTCGGCTGGCTGCCGCTGACCAAATCGGTGATGTATTTTTCCGCATTCATTCCGGTCTTGGCCATTTTGACTTCGGTCTGGTAGTCGTCCCACGATTTGTAACCGAGTCGCAACGCTATTTTGTTTCGGAGCGCGAGCATTTGGTTGAGAACAGGAACATTTGTATCTTTGGCGAGAGTTTCACGAATGACGTAAAGCTGCTTGCGCGTCGCTTCGCTCTTTGCGTTTTCCTCTACCGTATTGAATTGCCAGGTGACGTTCGCCATCACCGTGTAAACGTCATCGCCGGTTTTGATGCCGGGTGAAGCGAAAAAACTATCAGGCAGGCCATCGAGATCGGCCTTTGTAAACATGACCGGCGCATTGGCCTTAACGATGTTGCCGTCGAAATCAGTTCCCAGTTTGGACAATTCCTTGCGCAACTGTTCGACTTCCTTGCGCTGGTCGGGCGGCAATTCTAATCCGGCGCGGCGATAATCGCGCAATGTTTCCTTGAGCAGCTTTTCGTCTTCGCCCGTGAGTTTCGGATGCGTATCCGCGAAGGCTTTGATCGCCTTGTAAACGTCCTCGCGATAATCAATGCCGACCGCCCAGTCTTGGAAAGCCTTTACCGCATTCTCCGCGGCGGCGCGCATTGCGGGGTTGGTGTTTGTCTCCTTGATCATCGTTGCCTTATTTGCGGCGAGTCCTGCCTGATAAGTGGCATCATCCAAGGCGACGACAGTGCCTTTGAAAGTAACCTTGCCGAGGTCCTGGCTGCCGATTTGATCAAGCGCCGCATTCGCCTTTGCGATCGCATCCTTCATCGAAGCCTCGACTGCTTCGGGTGTCTGCTCCCAATCGGGATTGGTTAGCACCGCGTTTGCCTTCGCAGCAGCGGCGCGAAAGTCATCGACGGTCTTAGGTTCAGCGGCTGAAAAATTTGAGCTCGACGCGAGGAGAATGAGCGAGATGGAAAGACACGAACATTTTATGAAACGGTTCGACATAAGAGTGGAAAAGCTAAGGTCGGCCACAGATTTACACCGATTTCGACCGATTGGAGAAGGAATTTTGATGAATCTGTGTTTCGTATGTGTTCATCTTTGACACCTGCGCTCGGAAACCTGCCACGATGATCCAAAAATTCTTTGTCGCCTTTATCCCAATCTTTGTGGCGATCGACCCAATCGGCCTCGTCGCCATGTTTATCGGCCTCGCCACGAATGTCTCGCATGAACAGCAGCGACGCCAGGGCTTCATCGGAATTATGACCGCACTTTGCATAGCCGTCGGGTTCGTTTTTCTAGGGGAGGTTATTTTTAACGCACTTGGAATTACGGATGCGGATTTTCAAGTCGCGGGCGGACTGATTTTGCTAGGCCTGGCCGGGCGTGAGTTGCTCAATGTCGGACCGCAAGCTCATGAAGGCAGCGACGATTTCGGAGTCGTGCCGCTTGGGATGCCGTTAATCGCGGGCACGGCGTTGTTAACGGCACTGCTCATTCTCGTCGATGCCGTAGGGCTGGTCTTCACGCTGCTCGCGCTTTTGGTTAATCTCGGCTTGGTTGCATTAGCCTTCTGGAATGCGGACTGGTTCACGCGCCTGCTAGGGAGGCAAGGATTACGCGCCATATCGAAAATTGTCGCGCTACTTCTTGCAGCGATTGCAGTCAGCTTGATCCGGCGCGGTTGGCAGGGCGCGTAAGCTCTGCGCGCGCGCCAAGCTTAACCTTACCCAAGAGGCCGGGAGTTCCGGCCTCCGACTCGGTTACGTCAATTCGAAATCGCTCGAGCTAAAACGTCGTTTCGAAACGCCCGCCGCTGGCAATATGCCGGCGTGCTGACGGCCAGAATTCCTTCAACTCTGCGGTTTTGTCACCGGCTTGATAACGCTTGTTGAGCTCGGTTTCGATGGCCTTGATTTCGTCCTGCTGAGGAAGCGGCATGCCGGAATAGATGTACGCGGGCACCTCATTTCGTGTACGAGCCAACGGCACCGTTGCATAAAGATCCAATCGGCGCTGCTGGAGTTGTGCCGTTGCCCAATCCTTATAAACGGGGCTTGAATGCCCCCACACGTCAGTAGTTCTCGCATACCGGTCGTAAGTATAGCCGCCTGTTACTGCCGGACCGGGTGGCGGCGCGGGCTGATCCGCACAGCCGATCAGGGCGGCGGCAAACGCTGCTAAAAATAATCTTTTCATAAGCTATGATTTTTTATACTCCCTTTCTAGACATACACTTGCGTCTTATTGAACCACATATATCGCCAGCAGTCGCATCTTTCTTTTGCCTTTTAGCAATGGTGGCTTATTTTGCGAACAATCGAAGTCCAAGCAGGACCCGAAGGTCGATTCAGATTAACAAACTGAGCGCTTACCTCGGGTCGTTGACACCCTCGCCTCTGTTGTTACTATCGTCGTACCCATGAGATTTCCGTTACCGCTTACAGCAAAAATCGCGGCCTACGTGATCGGACATAAGCTGCGCGGTACGAAGAAATTCGCCACGGTGCTTCAGCTCGAGCCGTTGCACACCTGCAACCTGACATGCACCGGTTGCGGCCGGATTCGGGAATATTCCACGTCGCTCAAGGACATGATGAGCCTGGAGGACTGTCTGGAGGCGGCAAAGGAATGCAATGCGCCAATGATATCAATTTGCGGTGGCGAACCGCTCATCTATCCGCACATCGAGGCGTTGGTGGAAGGAGTGCTCGCGCAGAAGCGAATCGTATATATCTGCACCAATGCCATGTTTATGCGCAAGAAAATGCGCGAATGGCTGGCGTCTGAGTACCAGAAAGCGAATACCGCAAAGCAGAGTGGGTTGGAAGAAAAGATCCAAGTCCTACAATCGCGAAGTCTGATTTCTGAAAAGGACGCGGCTGAAATTCGCAAAGGTCCAAAGGACCCGGTAAAGCCCACCATCGCGCCAAGTAGATGGATGTATTGGAACGTCCACCTCGATGGACTTGAGCGAACGCACGACCTGATTGTGGAGCGCGAGGGGGTTTTCAAGGAGTGCATTCTGGCCATCAAAATGGCGAAAATGCTTGGCTATCAGGTTGCGACCAATACGACCGTCTACAAAGAAACCGACATGCAGGAGATCGAACAGATGTTCGAGTATGTGGCCGATCTCGGCGTCGACGGTCATACCATCACTCCGGGGTACGAATACGACGCCGCGAAGAGAGACATGATCAAACGCCTCAATTTGCGGCCGGAAAACTTCTTTCTCACCCGAGCCATGACCGTTCAGAAGTTTCGGAAAGTCGAGGAGTGGATGAAGCGATATACGTTTTTCGGTACGCCGGTGTTTTTCGAGTTCCTCGCGGGCAAACGTGATCTGACCTGTTCAGCCTGGGCTATTCCGACCCGCAACATTCGCGGCTGGAAAGGACCCTGCTACTTGATGACCGATGGGCACTACTCAAGCTACGCCGAGCTGCTGGAAAAAACGGAATGGGACAGATACGGCGTTGTAAATGGGGTGGCCCGCGACAGCCGCTGCGAAAATTGCATGGTGCACTGCGGCTACGAACCAACTGCGACGTTGGGCCTGCAAGCGCAGCGCGGCGACACTTGGAAAACAATCAAATTCAATTTTGGTGCAAAGCCCAAGCCTGCTGGCCGTGGCAGTGAGGTGCTCGCTTTTAACGGCGTGAGTTCTGGAAACGGTCACATCACCGGCAAGCGTGCAGAGCCAACTGCCCAAGCGTCGTAAAAGACCGACATGCCGGAATCGCCAAGAGAACTGATAGTACTGCCAAGCGCGGCACCGGACGTATCCGAGTCTTACAGCGCGGTGGATGAAGAGATCACCCGTGCGATTAAACGTGCGCAAGAGAACTTGTTGCGCCAGCAAAAATCGGATGGCCATTGGTGCGGCGAACTGATTGTCGATAGCACCCTCTGCTCGGATTACGTGCTTTTCATGCACTGGTGCGGCGAAATCGATGCTCAATTGCAGCGTCGCTGCGTCCGTCACATTCTCAAACGCCAACTGCCGGATGGCGGCTGGAACATCTATCATGGCGGCCCGAGCGAAATTAATGCATCGGTTAAAGCGTACTTTGCACTGAAGCTCGCCGGTTGCTCTGTGGACGCGCCGTTTATGCGCGAGGCGCGCGCCAACATCATGCGCCGCGGAGGCATTCCGCAGATGAACACATTCAGCAAGCTGTATCTCGCGCTCCTTGGTCAGTTCCCGTGGAAATATTTGCCCGCGATTCCGGTCGAGATGGTTCTCCTGCCGAGCTGGGCGCCATTTCACATTTACAAAATGTCGTCATGGAGCCGGGCCATGCTCGTGCCGCTGGCGATCATCAACCATTTTAAACCGACGCGGATTTTGCCGGGTGAAAAGCAATTGCACGAGCTATACCCGCTCGGCACCGAGCAGAGCGATTTGCGGTTGCCCAGAAGTGAGAAGTTCTGGACATGGCGCAATTTCTTTCTGCGAGTAGACGACGTATTCAAATTCTTGCGGCCGCTTCGGATTCAGCCGCTGCGGCGGCGCGCTCTTGAAGAAGCGGAGCGCTGGATGGTTGAACGCATTGGTGAAGGCAGCGATGGCCTCGCCGCCGTTTATCCAGCGATGCTCAATAGCCTGATTGCTTTGCGCGTGCTCGGCTATACCAAAACAAATCCGGTTTACTCCAAGGCGGACAAAGATTTTGCGGGATTGTTTATTGACGACCCGGAGGATTTTCGCATTCAACCCTGTCTATCTCCCGTTTGGGACACGGCGATCAGCATCATCTCGCTGGCTGAATCCGGCGTTTCTCAAGAGCATCCCGCACTGCAGAAGGCTGCGGATTGGTTGATCGACAAGGAGGTGCGCATCCGTGGTGATTGGGCGGTCAACAATTCGTATCCCGAAGCGAGCGGCTGGGCGTTCGAGTACAACAATATTTATTATCCGGATACCGACGACACGGGGATGGTGCTGATGGCATTGCGACTCGTCCAGCCGAAAGACCGACAATCACTCAACGAGCTTTTTCGCCGGGCGCTTGGCTGGCAGCTTAGTTTCCAATGTCACGACGGCGGCTGGGGAGCGTTTGATAAAAACGTCACCACGCCCTGGCTCGAAGACATGCCGTTTGCCGATCATAACGCGATTCTCGATCCAACCTGCAGTGATCTCACGGCGCGCACGCTTGAACTGCTTGGTTATATCGGGTTCAATCGCAACGCCAGGTCCGTGCGGGACGCCATCAAATATCTGATCGACACTCAGGATGAGGATGGCTCGTGGTACGGCCGCTGGGGAGTAAATTACATTTACGGCACGTGGCAGGTGCTGCGCGGCTTGCGCACAATTGGCGAAGATATGACGCAGGATTGGATACTGCGCGGCCGTGACTGGTTGGAGAGCTGTCAAAACAACGATGGCGGGTGGGGCGAGACCTGCGGGACTTATGAAAATCCATCAACCAAAGGCATAGGCGAAAGCACCGCATCACAAACAGCATGGGCAATCATGGGAATCTGTGCATGCGGCGATCTCGACCGGCCAAGTGTTCAGCGAGGGTTGCGTTACCTCCTCCGCTGGCAAAGGCCCGACGGCGCATGGGATGAAGAGCAAATCACCGGCACAGGGTTTCCAGGCGTGTTTTATTTGAAGTACGACATGTATCGCCAGAATTTCCCGCTGCTCGCGCTTGCGTCTTATGTGAATTATCGCATCGGCCTGGGGGATCGCCCGAGTTTCTATCGTTGCTCGTAAGAGCGACAGTCGGAGGCGGGCTGGTATGTTCGTCGATTGACGATTTGTCGTTTTCCCGCATGATTAATCGACATGTCTCGCGCGAAAGCGTCGCCGTTGATCGACACGCGCATCCCTTACTGCGCCGATAACGCCCATCCGCCGCGGAAACCGCGCACTAAAGAACAACGCCGACCGCATAGACGCGCCTTTTACTTGCGTCATCGAGAGCGACTCCTTCGCGAAATGAAGGAGTATCGCGATTATAAACGCGACCGAACGAAAGCGACGGAATATCAAAAAACTTATTATCTCAATAACAAGGCACGTCTGAATGCCATTAATCGGGCTTACTACCGCAAGCACAAAATTCGCTTGAACAAAATCAACTCTACGCGACGCCGCGCGGGGATAATTAAAACTGACATGGTACGTAAGCGCGAGTGGACCCGGCAGCGAAGAAAACAACCTGACTACCGCGCAACAGAGCGTCTCTACCGGCAACGTGTAAACGTGAAGATAAAGCACAACCTGTCCCGCAGAATACGCCGGGCGCTGCTAAACAATCAAAAGAACGCAAAGACCGTCGAACTGCTCGGCTGCTCGATCAAGCAACTCAAGCTCTTCCTTGCTTCCCAATTTACACCAGAAATGCAATGGGAGAACTACGGAAGTTACTGGCATATAGATCATCACATTCCGTGTGCCGCTCACGATCTTTCTGATCCTGAAGAGCAAAAGCGCTGTTTCCATTGGCATAATCTCCGTCCGCTGAAAGCACGTGAGAATATGAGAAAGAATGACAAAGATCCCCGCACAGGGACACGAGTCAGTCATCGCATCGTGGAGAGCAGAAGAAACCGGACGCTTCTTAGCCGCGATGGGGCATAGCATCATTCAAGCGATTGACCGTCGCCATGGTTGTCGAGTCGATCTCGCCCAGACACATCAAATTGAAGATACCAATCGTCGAATTGATAGGACCTCGCGGACTCGCGAGCGCAGTAGCCGTCTGAAGAAAAAGCAATGCTCCTGGGATAGACTTTCGCCCGGCGAAAAGCGTTCGGATGGCGGCGTTGCCATTGACTGCAACGAGTTCCTCGTGCCGTTTATCGGCTAAACGCCCCAATATATCTCGCGGATATTCAATACTGCGCCATGCACCGAAGATCGGTGTTTCTGTTCCGTTCTTGTACTCGTTCGGATTTGCGAGCGGCCATGTTTCGTTGTGATCGATCTGATTTTTTAGATTGATGATCGTGCATCCAACCTCGGCTGGCGAAGCTTCGATTTGATCGACCGCCTCTTCTAACCGATCGAACAGCGTGATTGCAGAGCACCCGAACAGAACTTTGCATGCAAAGCCCCACCGTCGGCCATTAAAATCGATGAGAATGTCGGGATTGTCGCCATACGATTGCAGTGGTCCGTCCAGCTCTAGATTCGTCCCGACTTCGAGACAGACAAGTCCCATTAGAAGCTCGAAGATTTTTGCGGCAACGGCATCTCGTGGTGCTGCCATATTTTGTGCCACGGAACTTGAATTTAAGAGCTGTAGATGGGGTGTGAGTTTCGAAAAACCGGCGCGGCGGCGCAGGCGTATAACTCGACGAATTAGATCATGCAAGCCAAGTGCCGGCCGCAGCAAAATCCGAAGGTCTTCCATCGAATTAATCAGTTCGGCGTTCTTTCTTTGTTCTTCGAGGCCGAGCAAAGTTAGGGACATTTCTTCAAGCGGCGAGCCGGGTTTAATGTCGATACCGAGTCCGCTCAATATCGTCGCAAACTGTTCTACCTCTTCCTGAATCCGAGCGAACGAAGTAAAACCTTTCGGATCAAATCCCGGAAACGAAGCTGAGTCTATTGCAACCGCACCCATAAAGGATTCTCGCCGAAGTTGACGC
>WNFY01000122.1_pt1 | contig 58542 bp, 52 predicted proteins | sample 5400091 | NCBI WGS metagenome assembly WNFY01 (sample SAMN13153364, study PRJNA577476) | soil metagenome | isolation source: 60 cm soil or saprolite under grassland replicate 1 | place: USA:California | collected 2016-06-15
CGCTTCATCGCATCAATTGCCGCACGTGGCAGCGGCTCCGTGACGTCCCCGATTCCGCAGCGAATCAGTCGCTTGGCCGCTTCCGGATTCGCTTCGCAGAATTCGCGCACCCGTCTCGCGACTTCTGGGAAGAGATAGCCTGCCTGAAGTTTAAGATAATTTTCGTTTAGATAAGCCATGCGCGTATCGCTATGCTCTTGATCGCCGAAGCCGTACAAGCTTAGCGGCGGTCATCGACCGCCGCGACAGCAGAACTGGCCAGACGCCAATCAGTAATTCTTCGCGACCGCGTCCCAGTTTACCACGTTCCACCAGGCTTTGATGTAATCGGGCCGCCGGTTTTGATACTTAAGATAATAGGCGTGCTCCCAAACGTCGACGCCGAGGATTGGCGTGTTGCCGTCCATTAGCGGACTATCTTGATTTGGTGTCGAAATGATTTCGAGCTTTCCGTTCTTATTCTTAATCAGCCACGCCCAGCCACTGCCAAAACGTCCCACACCAGCGGCACCAAATTTCTCTTTGAAATCATTAAAGCTGCCGAACGTTGATTTGATGTCGTCAGCGAGTTTGCCTTTCGGTTCACCGCCGGCATTCGGTCCCATTATTTTCCAAAAGAACGAATGATTTGCGTGACCTCCGCCGTTGTTCCGCACAACTGTGCGAATGTCTTCCGGCACCGATTTGAGATCACTAATCAAATCCTCGACCGACTTGTTTTCGAGATCGGCTTTGCCTTTGATCGCTTTGTTGACGTTGTCGATGTAAGCCTGGTGATGCTTGGTATGGTGGATTTCCATCGTCTTCGCATCGATATGCGGTTCCAATGCATCGTACGGATAAGGTAATTTTGGTAATTCGTAAGCCATAATCTATACCGTTAGATCGAATTACGCCGCGCGACAGGTTTTATTTTTCGCGCGATTAGAACCGATGCAGTGCGCCCGGGGTCGCGCCTATCGATCGCAGCGATAAAAACCCGGACGATGTCCGCCGCCGCTGCGATAATTGACATAGGTCGCCAAGGCGAGCAGCGGGAAGTTTTGACGATACATGTCGTACTTCAAATAGAACACGCGTGGAAAACCGGTGCCCGTAATTTGCTCTTCATCCCATGATCCATCGGGCTTTTGCGAATTGAGCAGGTAGCGCAGACCTCGCTGGATACTGGGTCGATCGAGATCGCCGCACGCACAGATGCCCATGATTGCCCATGCCGTTTGCGACGCCGTGCTTTCGCCAATGCCTTTGGTCGATGGGTTTTCGTAGGTGCCGCAAGTCTCACCCCAACCGCCGTCGTTATTTTGACAACTTTCAAGCCAATCGCGGCCGCGCAATATCCAGGCCTGCGTCATGTCCTGATCAATCGCGCGCAAACCGCGCAGCACCTGCCAGGTGCCGTAGATGTAATTGACGCCCCAGCGTCCATACCACGACCCGTCCTCGTCCTGAGTGTCGATCAAATACTGGATGGCGTCGCGGACGCACCGCGCCTTCGGATCGAACCCAATGTAACCCAGGAGCTCGAGTGTGCGTGCGGTAAGGTCACTGCATGTTGGATCGAGAATCGCATTGTGATCGGCAAACGGCATGTCTTCCAGCCACGGCGTAGTCACATTCTTATCAAACGCGGCCCAACCGCCATCGCGACATTGGAAACTAAGCTGCCAATCCAGTGCGCGTCGAAACGTTTCATTGAGCGCTTGCTGATCTTTCGAACGAACCAGCCGCAGCGCCATTAACACCATCGCTGTGTCATCCGTGTCCGGATAATAAACGTTGTTGTACTCGAATGCCCAGCCGCTGGCTTGTGAATATGAATTGTTTACCGACCAATCGCCACGGATGTGCACTTCTTTATTGACGAGCCATTCGGCCGCCTTTTGCAGGTTCGAGTTGTCTGGGGCGACTCCGGATTCCGCCAGCGAGATAATATTGATTGCAGTATCCCAGATCGGCGAGAGACAAGGCTGAATCCGGAAATCTTCGGGATCGTCGACGAAAAGCCCGGCAAAATCCTGTTCCGCTTTGGCGTAAACCGGATTTGTTTTCGAATAACCAAGAGCGCGCAGCGCGATCAAAGAGTTCAGCATTGCGGGAAACACTGCCGCGAGCCCATCGCTGCCCTTGCCGATCCGCTCCAGCATCCAGCGCTCTGCTTCTTCAAGGGCGCGCCGCCGCAACGGGCGAATTCGAAGGGGGCTCAGGAATTTAAAAACGTCATCGAGTCGAAGAAAGAAATTGCGCCACGTCCAGAAGGGTTCACTGCGGGGCAAGCGCAAATCGCTTTGCTCAGTGCCGAGTGGATAGAGTTCGTGCAACTGCTTTTCGCCGGGCAAAACTCGAGTCGGTTTGAAATGGTTAATAATCGCCAGCGGCATAAGCATGGCCCGGCTCCACGACGACATTTTGTAAATGTGAAACGGCGCCCACTTTGGCAAGAGAACCATTTCCACCGGGATCGCCGGTAGATATTTCCAGGGAAACTGGCCCAGCAACGCCAGGTAAAGCTTGCTGAAGGTGTTCATCTGCGGAATACCGCCGAGCCGCATGATAGTCGCGCGCGCGTCCTGCATAAATGGCGCGTCCACCGAACAGCCGGCAAGCTTCAGCGCAAAATACGCTTTGGCCGACGCATTAATCTCGCTCGGGCCGCCATGATAAATATTCCATCCTCCGTCCGGCAGTTGGCGTTTGAGAATGTGACGGACGCAGCGCCGCTGCAACTGCGCGTCCACTTCGCCGCACCAATGCATGAAAAGGATGTAATCCGAGCAGAGGGTGCTATCGACGATCAGCTCCCCGCACCAATGGCCATCTGGCTTTTGCTGGCGCAGCAGATTCTCTTGCGCGCGCGTGATGGCATGCGCAATCTCTTCGTCGTTTGCCGGATAAGACTCCGATATCTCTGGTCGCGCGCTCGGCAACGCAATGAGGTTCCTCGAAAATTCCGGCATGTCGATCCGATTCTTAGGAGGCCTGCGCTGCAACTTCCGCACGCTTCCCGGTGAGGTGCCCGTTACCGGAGCTCACGCCATTGAAAGCAACCACTTCGCTGCCACGGCCGGAGGGTTTCGGTTTCGAGCCGAAATTGAATTTGACCGTTTTCCAGGTGTCTCCTCGCTGCGCTTGCAACCCCAATGTCGCTGTCGGCTCATAACCGCAATGCACCATGCAATTTTCGCAGCGGCTATCGCGCGCCACGCCGTTCACGACGCCATACCGGTCCCATGCGGTCTTTTCCAGTAATTCCGCGTAGCTTGCGTAGTGTCCGTCGGTCATCAGATAGCATGGGCCTTTCCAGCCGCGGATATTGCGCGTCGGGATCGCCCATGCCGAACACGTCAGATCGCGCTTGCCCGCGAGAAACTCGAAATAGATCGGCGTCCCCAAAAAGGTATAACGATTCATCCACGTCTCGACTTTTTGGAACTTCTCGACCGTCATTGCGCGGGTAAGAAAGAAGTTTTCCGGGCGCAAATTGAGCCGCTTAATCATGTCTCGCTTGGCGGCGTCATAATCGTATCCGGGAGTAATGGTGTGGCCATCCACGCCAAGATCGGAAAGATAATCGAACATCTGTTCGATCTCTTGCATATCGGTTTCCTTGTAGATCGTTGCGTTCGTCGCCACCTGATAGCCGAGCAGCTTCGCCATTTTGATTGCCAGGATGCACTCTTTGAAGACGCCTTCGCGTTCCACGATTAGGTCGTGTGTTCGCTCCAAACCATCGAGATGCACGTTCCAGTACATCCATTTGGTCGGACCAATAGTTGGCTTTGCCGGGTCTTTTGGTCCCTTGCGAATTTCGCCCGCGTCTTTTTCGCTGAGCAGTCCCGCACCGAGCAACGCAGTGATTTTTTCTTCCACAAATTCCGGCCGGATCGACAACTGCGAAGCCAACCAGTCGCGCATTTTCTTTCGCATGAACATGGCGTTGGTACAGATGTAAACGATTCGCCGCTGCGCGAGCACTCCTTGAACGAGCGCCTCGATATGGGGATAGATCAGCGGTTCGCCGCCGCAGATGGAAACCATGGGCGCATTGCACTCCTTTGCCGCCCCAAGACAGTCCTCCAGACTCATCATGTCCTTGAGCGACGTGGAATACTCTCGAATCCGACCACAACCCGTGCATGTGAGGTTGCACGTGTGCAGCGGCTCGAGCTGAAGCACCGTGGCGAATTTCTTCGTGCCACGTAACTTATGCCCAATCACGTAGGCCGCTATTTTCGCTGTAAGCGGTAAGGGAAATCTCATTGGAGCGAGGATAGTATCAAGAGGCGCAGGTGTGTCAATGACCCGGGCCCATCTCTCTTGGTGTGTAATCTGAATCGGCGTAGAGCCGCTGTTCGGATTTGCGGGACTCTAAACCAGGTTGTCAGCTCCACGAAAGCAAAATAAACGCGCGACTGCGAACGATTTTTGTGGTTAAATAGCCGCAAGCGAGCCTCTAAAGAAAGTAAAGAGTTATGAAACGATTATTGTTAGCAGCATTTGCCGTTGGCCTCATTGGTTGCGCACAACAGCCAGCACCGCCGCCGGGTCCGTCAGTGACGGGCGGTTATACCTATGACCGCTATGCTCGGAGCGCGGAAGCTTGGGGACATGCAAATCCAGTTTATAAGAACTGGACCACACAGCAGTTGCAGAAACGCCGCTTGGATCTCTACGCTCAGGTTCCGTTCACTCGGAACCGCAACGAAGTGCCCGCCTACATCTATTCGGGAATGGCGCTTCCACAGCAGGACGAGATCAAGGCGATCGAAGTCGAGCTCAACCAGCGCTATCAGGCCGGTGATAAGACCGCAGAATTGAAAGAATTCTGGCCCTCATCGCGCAGGCATATTGCCAGCGGCCCGCGTGTAGAAACGATTTTTTAATTTCGAGCGATCTCGAAGCGATGTGAACCGGCGAAAGCCGGGCGCATGAATTACGGGGCCTGCCAGCCGCGGCGGATCAGGCTCACGGCGATGGCGGCAAGAAGAAGCGCGACTATTTTCGAGACGCCTCGTAATCCTTGTCTGCCCATCCAACGAGTGAACCAGTCGGCATTCCAGAACGCCACCGCCACCAAAGCAAGATTAACCAGAAGCGAGGTCAGCGTGAACACCACGCCTACGGTTTCGACGAGAACAAGCAGTGCCGTGAGCAACGCTGGCCCGGCAATCAACGGCATTCCAAGCGGCACGATTCCGAATTCATCGCTCCCGGCGGGATCCGACGAACCAAGGTTGAGCAATTCGCGGCCTGCCAAAGCAAGCAGAATTAGACCGCCGGCGACTTGAAAATCCGCATCTGTGATTCCAAGTGCGTCGAAAATAATCTCCCCGAGAAACATAAATCCAACAGCCACGCAAAGCGCCGTGAGGATTCCGAGAAACGCTTGGCGTTTCCGCTGCTCCGGCGAAGTGTTGGCAGCGAGTCCTGTAAAGATCGCGACAAGTCCGATTGGGTCGATGGCGACAAAGATTGGGATAAAGGCGAGGAAAAATTTCTGAATCATCGTGGCGCATGTTTCTTAGCTTAGCGCCACGGTTAAACGCAACCTGAGAATCGCGCCCATGTGCCCCGCTTGACCAGCGGCGATGGGCTCCTCCGCGTAATCGCGCTCAACGCTTTTCCGCTGAATTTGCCTTTGCGGCGGCGCGCGCATACAGGTGTGAGCCAACTTCGACCACTATGAAATCCTCGTTTCTTTTCTTGTCATTCGTTTTCGCCGTGACGAGTCCAAGTCTTCCAGCGGCTGAAACGAAAACTGTCGATGGCTTTCGAGCCGCAGCCGCGAGGGCCAATGCTGTCTTGACGATTCCCGATTGGGAGCAAACGCCGAAAGCCGTTGAGGCCATGATGAACGACGCCATCGCGATGGCGAACAAGGCACTGGATCAAATCGGCTCGCAAGATCGGAAGAAGGCCACGTTTAAGAGCACAGTGGTGACACTTGATGATCTCACTTACGAGGCAGGACTCGTGGCGAACAGGGCCACTATCATTAAAGAGACAAACACAAATCCAGAAATGCGCGCTGCTGGCGAGAATGCGGTAAAGGCCTTTCAGGATTGGGCTGTCGGCATCGATTACCGTGAGGACGTTTACGAGGCAATCAAGGCTTTCGCCGATACACATCCCAAGCTTTCAGGTGAGGACGAAAAACTGCTGAACGAAACGTTGCGCGATTATCGCCGCGCTGGATTAGACCTTCCGCCCGATCAGCGCAAAGAGGTTGAGCAATTGCGTAAGGAATTGGCCAAACTCGGGACTGATTTCGACACAAATATCGTGAAGGCGAACGCGCCGGTGATTTTCACAAAGGCCGATTTGGATGGACTTCCGGACAGCTTCTTCGCTTCACCCGGCATCCGGACAGGAGACGATGCCTACACAGTGATGGCAAATGTCACGTGGCAATTCAATACGGTCGAGGAAAACGCAAAGAGCGAAGCAACGCGCAAACAGCTTTATGTCATTCGCGAGACGCTCGCCAAAGAGGCAAACGTTCCTGTTCTCAATCAAATGCTTGCGCTTCGGAACAAGATCGCGCTGCGGCTCGGTTACAAATCGTGGGACGACTATCAGACTGAAGTCAAAATGGCCAAGAATGGGGCGAACGCGGAGAAATACATTAGCGATCTGGTTACCGGAATTCAGCCCAAGTTTGAGAGTGAAATCGCGGAATTACAAAAGTTGAAGGCCGCCGAAACGAACGATCCGAACGCTAAGATCGAGGTGTGGGACTGGCGCTATTACGCTAACCAGCGGGACAAACAAAAATACGCCGTCGATAAGGAAGCATTGCGCGCCTATTTCCCGTTTCAAAAGGTGCTCGACGGCATGTTCAATATTTATCAAAGCATCTTTGGTCTGAAGTTTGAGAAGATCGCTGCTCCTTACAAATGGATCGACGATCTCCAGCTCTACATGGTGACCGATTCCTCCACCGGCGAGCCGCTCGGGATGTTTTATCTCGATATGTTTCCGCGCGAAGGAAAATTCAATCACTTCGCCCAATTCGAAATCATCAGTGGCAAACTGTTGCCGAACGGAAAATACCAGCGGCCAACTGTCGCCTTGCTTTGCAATTTTTCGCCTCCGACAGCGGACAAGCCGTCTTTGATGACACACCAGGAAGTCGAAACTTTGTTCCACGAATTCGGTCACGCGCTTCATTCGATTGTCACTCGCGCGAAGTACGGCCGTTTCGCCGGAACGCATGTGCCGGGGGATTTCGTAGAAGCGCCATCGCAGATGCTGCAGAACTGGGTCTGGGACAAGAAAGTGCTCGACACGTTTGCGGCCGATTACCGCGATCCATCGAAGAAAATTCCAGCGGAAATCATCAAAAAAATGAATGACGCGAAGCTGGCGAATGCGGGTGTTCTTTATCGACGCCAGTTCGCCTTCGCATCGCTCGACCTCGAGTTGCACAATCAGCATGCTGAGGATATGCCCTTCGATTGTGTGGCCATTTCAAATCCGATCCTGGAAAAGGTTTTTCTCCCAATTGATCCGAGCACTACCTTCGTTTCCTACTTCGGCCACCTGAATGGCTATGACGCCGGTTACTACGGCTATGCATGGGCCGACGCCATCGCCGCAGATATGGCAACCGTTTTCGAAAAGGCAAAGGATGGCTACCTCGACAAGCAAGCGGGTATGAAGCTACGCCACGAAATCTATGAGCCGGGCGATTCGCGTGACGTCACCGTTTCCATCGAGAAGTTTCTCGGCCGCAAACGATCGATCCAGCCGTTCTTGAAAAAAATCGGCATTCCCCAAGAGAAAAAGGAAGCGGTCGGCGGCTCATCGCGAAAAGGCCGCTAATACGTTTCGGTCGCCACCAAAACGAAGTGAGGAACCTCACAGCGTCCGTATCGACAACATTGCGGTGCTTAAAAAGTGTCGTTACAGAGTGGACATGAAAATTTCGGGCTGGTTGATTGCGATTCTTCTTACCGCCGCGACTTCGCTTTTCGCTGTGGACGAATTGGCGTTGCGTCTGGAACCGGCGTTGGAGGCGATTACGCCGGACGGTTTACTGGCGCACATCAAGGTTCTTGCGTCGGATGAATTCGAAGGACGCGCACCGGGGTCAAAAGGCGAGGAACTTTCCGTTAATTACATAACGGATCAGTTCAGGAAAATCGGGTTGAAGCCTGGAAACCCGGACGGCAGTTACACGCAGGAGGTTCCGTTGGCTGGAATCAAAAGCGAACCACGAATGTCGTTCGCGGTACGCGATGGGACGATCGATCTGAAGTACCCCGACGACTTCATTGCGTCCTCCGTGCGTCTTCAACCGGAAATCAAGATCAATAATTCGGAAGTCGTCTTCGTCGGGTACGGCGTCGTCGCACCGGAATACGGATGGGACGACTACAAGAATGTCGATGTTCGCGGCAAGACGCTGCTGATGCTGATTGGCGATCCACCGATTCCCGATCCCACGGATTCATCCAAACTCGATGAAAAAATGTTTAAAGGGAAAGCGATGACCTACTACGGTCGCTGGACTTACAAATACGAGATCGCAGCACAAAAAGGCGCTACAGCCGCTGTGATCATCCACCAGACCGAGTCGGCTGGATACCCTTATTCCGTGGTAAGAACGAGTTGGGGTAAGGAGAATTACGAGATCGATTCGCCAAATAAGAACGCGGACACCGTGGGAGCGCGCTCATGGATAACGCTCGATGCCGCGAAGAAGTTGCTGGCCGCTTGCGGTCAGGATTTCGACTCGCTGAAGAAGTCGGCGATTACAAAAGAATTCCGGCCGGAGGTGCTCGATGCAAAGGCTAATATCGAAATCAAGCAACAGCTTCGCTCCTTTAAATCGCACAACGTCATCGGCAAACTCGACGGAAGCGATCCGAAGTTACACGACGAATATATCATTTACACGGCGCACTGGGACCACCTCGGACTTAATCACAATCTGCAAGGCGATCAGATCTATAACGGCGCGATCGATAACGCCTCCGGCGTCGCATCGCTTATCCAGCTCGCGGCGGCATTCGCAAAATTAAATCCGCCGCCGAAACGATCAGTTTTATTCATGGCCACGACTGCTGAAGAAGCAGGATTGCTCGGCTCGAAATTTTACGCGCTTCATCCGCTCTATCCGCTGGAAAAAACGCTGGCTGACATCAACATCGACACCGTGAATCCTTGGGGCAAAACGCGCGACATCGAAGACCTGAGCAACAACAATTCAACACTCGATGATCTGCTGACCGCTGCCGCTAAACGCAACGGCCGAGTGACGCAACCGAACAGTCAGCCGGAGAAGGGCGGTTTCTATCGTGCCGATCATTTCGAATTTTCCAAGCGCGGCGTGCCCTCGCTCTACACTGGCGGCGGCAAGGATTTCATCGGGAAACCAGCAGACTTCGGCCAGCAAAAGAAAGACGATTACATCGCGCACCACTACCATCAGGTCTCGGACCAAATTAATCCAAACTGGGACCTCTCCGGCGCAGTGCAGGATATTCAACTTCTGTTCGAAGTTGGCTATCAGGTCGCGAACGGAGACAGACTTCCAGAGTGGAAACCTGAAAGCGAGTTTAAGGGGAAGCGAGATGAAATGTTAAAGAGATGATGTTACCGAGCAATGTGAGAACTGGGTTGCATTGCAGCGCATCTGATGGTTGAATCCGAACTCGCGAATTTAAAAATCGAATGGGCTCTCTCAAGAAAAGACGAAAAGCGAAAATTGCGAAGCATAAGCGCCGCAAGCGCATGAAGGCGAATCGGCATAAGAAACGGCTCCGATATAAAGCGTAACAGGAGTTTGTTGCGAGGCTATAACGGGCCGGCCGCCCGCGTCCATGAGAAGCACAGCCAGCACGGTCGCCTCTACAGGTTAGGGTAAGGTTTGCGGAGGCTGTGCCCAAAGCTACCATTTAAGATGTGAGGAAGCCCAAAAAGCGGAGCATTTCGCTGCGCCGGTGGTTTTTCATTGCGTTCGCTTTTCTCATTAGCGCAAGTGCAGCGGTCGCTCGAACGCCGAAATCTTCATCGGCGACAACAAAAAAGACTGGTCGCCAGGACGATTCGCTGTATGCCAAGCCGGCTGCCGATCTCACCCTGCGTTCGGAAGGCGCACATAAAGCGGATGCGCTGATTCATTTTGTCGAGGGAATGTCATTCGAAGAAAATGGCGAGATGGATCGTGCGCTGGAGGCGTATCGCAAAGTGCTAAATGTCGACCCCGGCCAATCGCAACTCGCTTCGCGCGTAGCGGCTTTGCTGATAGAGCAGGATGATTTTCCGCAGGCGATTGACGTGTTGAAAGATGCAATCAAGGCAAACCCGAAAGATGCAGACCCGTATCAACAACTCGCATTCATTTATGCGAAATATCTTAAGAAAACCGATCAGGCTATCGATTATGCCAATCGGGCAGTTACCCTCAATCCCGGGGATATTGAAGGTTACCAGCGCCTGGTGGAAATCGAAGTTGCGGCCGGGCAAGAGAAAAAGGCGCTGGAAGTTCTGGATCGTGCCACAAAGGTTCGCAGCAACGACGCCAACTTCTGGATGCGTCTGGGCAAACTTTACGTGGCCATTCTTTTCAAGTCCGATTCACAGCCGAAGCCCGACGAACTGAAAAGGACCAACGAAATTTTCAAAAAGGCAGCCGAACACGCCGGCGATGATCCTGCGATTCTAAAGGATGTCGCCGATTACTATGCAGCCTCCCAGCAATTGAAAGACGCAATTCCGCTTTATCTGCACGTTCTCGAGTTGCAACCGGACGATGCAAATGCGCGAGAGAAACTGGCGACTGGTTTTATCCTGACGAATCAGCGCGGTAAAGCAGTTGAGATGCTCGAGCAAATCATCAAAGAGCATCCTGAAAAGTACCAAACCTACGATTTATTAGCGCAGGTGCTGGATGATGAAGCACGATCGCTCCAACGCGCCAAAAGAGTTGACGAAGCAAGAGCGATCTTTGCGAAAGTGACCGCAAATTATGAGCAAAGCCTGCTGATTAATCCAAATCACATGGGCACATATTTGCATCTGGCGGAACTGCTGCTTGGACCTTTAAAAGATGCCGATCGCGCGGTCAGATTGCTGACAGAAGCCCGGCGTCGATTTCCGGGGGCGCCGGAGATCGTTTACTATCTGGCCATTGCCCAAAGTGAGGCGAAACAGACCCAGCAGGCCGTGGCGACCTTTGAGGAGGCGCTGCGCGAAGCGCAACTCGACCAGGGCAATGACATGGTAAATGCCAAGTTCTATTTCAACTATGGCGCGACAGCAGAGCAGGCCGGCCTGTACCAAAAGGCAGCTGATCTTCTTCGCAAATCGATCGCTCTAGATCCGGCGAACTCTGCGGAAGCCTGCAATTATCTCGGCTACATGTGGGCCGATCACAACATGAACCTGGACGAAGCCGAAACGATGATTAAACGCGCGCTCGAGATAGAACCGAATAACGCTTCTTACCTCGATAGCCTCGGTTGGGTCGAGTACCGAAAAGGCAAACCTGATCAAGCTTTGAGCAACCTGCTCCGTGCTGCAAAAACTGCCGACCACGATGATCCAGTTATCTTTGAGCACATTGGCGACGCCTATTTCAAATTGAATCGCCTTTCGGAAGCGCTGGAATCCTGGCAAAAAGCGCTGACGCTCGATCCAAAAAATAAGAACCTGGCGAACAAGATCGAAAGGACGAAGGCGCCAATTGGCAACGGTCCTCCAACAAAGACAAACCCAACCCAGTGACCCCCGACGTTCTCGCGACGAACATAAGCGGTTATCCTACGCCGTGGCAGCGCAAGGTGATGTGGGCGGCTCTCACAGCCTTCTGTGTGGTTCTTCTCATCGTGATTATCGGCACGGTGATTTGGGCCAGCGCTAATATCATTAGTTTCCTCCAACCGATCCTGATCCCGGTGGCCATCGCGGTTATTCTGACTTATCTGCTGGACCCGCTGGTCACAAAAATGTCTCGCGGGATGTTCAATCGCGCCAAGGCGGTGGCTCTTCTTTTTGCCATTACCTTTTTTGCTCTCGGTGGATTGGCCGCGTGGCTCGTCCCGACGATCTCAATACAAAGCGCAAATTTCGCAAAGCAAGTTCCTGCTTATACCGAGCGAGCCCGCGACTACATTGTGGATCTAATCTATCGATTCGATCAATCATTCGGATTCCTCGGCAGTGGCCGTACGAAATCTGCATCGACAAGTTTTACCAACTGGCTCATCGGACCGGCGCCCTCTCCTTCTGCCCATGCGCAACCCACTGTCTCTCCTACACCTAAAGCTTTCGAGACTACCCCCGCTGCTGAAACAATCGCGCCGAGCCCGCCAAAGCTGACCACTGCCGAACGCCAGCGCATTCAGGCGTACGTGGAAAAACAGATGCCTAATTTGCAGCAGGCGCTTCCGACGCTGATGGAAAAGTTCTGGGATATCGTTAAGAAAAGCATCGGTGGCTTTCTTGGTGTCACAGGATTTTTGCTTAGCCTAATCCTGGTGCCCATCTATCTTTTTTTTCTGTTGAACGAAAGGCCGCGGATTGAAGCGCACTGGAGAGAATATTTGCCTTTACGCGCGTCGCCCCTCAGAAACGAAGTCGCCGAGCTCTTGTCAGAAATCAACAGCTACGTCACTGCGTATTTTCGAGGGCAACTACTGGTGTGTCTGGTTGATGGGATCCTCATCGGCACAACGCTGACGATATTCCCCGGTCTCAATTTTGCGCCGGTGATTGGTGCGCTCGTTGTCGTGCTGACCATGATTCCCTACATCGGGATCATCATCTGCTGGGTGCCAGCCGTTCTGATTGCAGCGTTCCAATGGGGCGACTGGACGCATCCTCTAATTGTGACTGGCATTTTCATCGTTGTTCAAAATCTCGAAGGCATATTTTACGCCCCGCGAATTGTTGGGAATTACGTCGGGTTGCATCCAATGACGGTGATCGTGTCGATCTTTGTCTGGGGTTTGATCATCGGCGGGATAATCGGTCCCCTTCTTGCCGTCCCGCTTACAGCCACCGTAAAGGTGTTATTGGGACGATATGTTTGGGGCCGGCGTTTGAGGGAAAAGATCGAGGACTCGGTGAAATCAATTCCTGTAGTCGAAGAGCCAGAGGTAGCCACGCGCTCTTAGCCTCGGCAGCAGGCACGGGTGTGATGGATAAGAACAAGCGGATCGTTGCGCCCCCAGACACGACATGAAAATCGCGGAGCGAGCCGAAGAGGCTGGATATAGAAGAATCGGCCGTTCTCTCTTTGGTCTTGAATCCTTTTTCCAACGGCAGCTCTGGCCAGCTCGTGTCGCTCTTGTAGTCGCTGGATTGGCAATTGCCATTGTACTTGGCACTCTTTTTTTCAGGTACGGCTTAGGACTGTACGAAGACTGGCGCCAAACCCGCTTGTTACACGAAGCCGCTTCGATGTTGCAGCAGGGAAGATTTAGCGAAGCAACGCAGACCGCGCGAGAACTCTTGGCACAACATCCCAATTCTTTGCCAGCCCTCTATGTATTAGCTGAGGCAGCGGAGAAACAGAATCTCGAAGAAGCCATTTCATGGCGTGAACAAATCGTGCGCCTGCGCCCAAAAGATCCGGACAATCAGCTTAATCTCGTTTCCGCGGCACTGCGTTTTGGAAAGCTCGATCTTGCTCGAAAGACGCTCGATCAGATTGCCGCCAGTGACCGTGACAGGGCCGCCTTTCACGTTGTTGCAGGCTGGTTGGCTTGTGCCGAAGGAAACTTTGCCGAACAAGAAGAACAATTTGCCGCTGCCGTAAAAAAAGAACCTAAGAATGATCTCTACCAGTTCAATCTCGCAGCGCTGCAAATCCACGATGCACAAAAGAACGCGAACGCCCGCGAAAATCTCGAGCGACTCAGCAAGCTCGCTCCCTATCGGACCGGCGCGCTGCGCGCTTTGCTCAATGATGCTGTGGCACGCAATGACTTCTTAGCGGGGGATAACTTCGCGCAACAGCTCCAGATGTCGCAGGAGGTCACCTTCGGCGATTATCTTCTCTGCCTGAATTTTTATCGGAAGCTCGATGAGAAAAAATTCCATCTACTGCTGGAACGCGTAAAACCTTTTGCCGCAAAGAATCCATCCGATCTCGCATCGCTTATGAGATGGATGAACGAAAATGGACTTGCCGGAGAGGTTGCCAAGTGGATCGAGAAGCTTCCGGCAGAGAAACTGACTGCACCGCCCGCCGCTGTTGCGGTGGCAGACGCTTACGCCAATGCGAAAAATTGGATGCGTTTGAAACGATGGACTCGCAAGGGAATGTGGGGCGAATCCGATTACCTGCGCCTTGCATATCAGGCAATTGCCACGCGTCAATCACGACAAGACCGTGCGGACACGGAGTTCCGTGCGCTTTGGCGCGCCGCGGAACAATCGACACACGACCAGCCCGAGCGCGAAGTTGTCCTCGCGCGTCTCGCTTCGAAATGGAATCTGGAGAAAGAATCCGAACAATTGTGGCTGCGCGTCGCAGAAGATCCGCCCATGCGACGCGAGGCGCTGGACGCGCTTCGCCGGCTTTATCGCAAGACCAACGAGACCGAAAAACTTTACGATGTTCTCCAGCGTCTACACGATAGCTCTCCAAACGAAGCGCCGATCACGGCGGATCTAGCGCGACTAGGCCTGAACCTCGAGCGAAACGTAGAACCCTCGCATGAACTCGCGAAAGAGGCCCATGACCGCGCGCCGAACGAAGTCAACTGCGCCGTGACTTATGCGTTCTCTCTGTATCGCCTTGGCCGAAACGCGGAGGCCCTTGCAACTATTCAAGGACTGCCAGCAGACCAATTACGCGACCCGCACGCGGCAGTTTACGCGGCGCTATTGCTGGCCGACGCAGGCCAAATCGACACCGCAAAGGATTACGTGACCACCGCGGACGACGAGATTTATCCGGAAGAAAAAGTAGTGCTCGACGAAGCGAAAGCAAAAATCGCCAGAGTATCGGCAGCTCCCTCGCCAGCAGTTTCACCAGCTTTTGCCCAACCGAGTCCAATGCCAGAGGCTTCGCCACGCTGAATCGTTAAATTCGATCCATTGTAACGTTGTAGGGAATCATACGGGCTTGCCCTGCGCCTTTTCCTCTTTCGCGATCGCTCTTGTCCAATGCGCAATATCCCTGGCATTCATACGGACACGTTGCTGCAGTCTCGCATCGCGAAATCCCCGCTCTTGAATGTCCATGAGGTATTGCTTTCGCGAAAGCAGCGTGCCGCGACAAATGCGGTCAGCTCCAACAGCGCGCTTCTCGTTTTGCAACCGCCCAATCAAATCGTCCATGATTGCGGCGGGAATTTTATCGCACTCACCCGGATAAATGTAACCGAACAACACCAAATGACTGAGCAGCACTCGCCAGTCCGGACCAAAGCGACGAACGAGGTGGGACCAGTCGAGTTTCTCTGCGCAGCTTTGAAGGATATGAGCAATGTCGGCGCCGTCGAACCGTTCGCGTTCCATGATGTACGCCTTCATCCAAATCATTTCCTCTGGCGCACAAAGCTTCACTTCCGAGCCAAGGAACTCGTGACCATGCGCCCGCTCGAACCATGAGTCATCTACTTCGCACAACCCGTTTCCGGCGCGAAAGATCAGATCAACATAATCGCGACCGCGACCGGCTTTGGCGAGCCAATGCGGAAAAGTCTTTTTTGTCTTGTATCCCGCACGCTTGAGTGCGTTGAGGGCCAAATCCACATGCTGCGGCCGCAGATACAAATCGAAATCTTTTGTATGACGCGAGACGCCTGCGTAAACCTCCACCACGTAGGCGCCGCCAATCAAAAATGGAATGTCCGCATCCTGCAACGCGACCACCGACCTCCGATGAGGGAGATCGCTTTTGTCTTTTTTTTTCCTGGCTGCTCCCGTCGTTGGCATCATCACCCATCATAACGCAACTAAAGCACGTGACGCGCGCATGGAGGCGGTAAGTTCGCGCGAGCCCACGCCGGGAAAGCGTCGCAAAGCTCCGTCCTTCAAAGCGTCCACTGAAGCCAGCGATTACGTTTCTCAAAGAGAATGGCTAAACGCGCGCTTCGAATCGCTGCGACCGCGGACCTTCATTACGGTAAACACTCGCGTGGCACGTTGCATGAGGCGTTCGCCGAAATTTCAAGCAGCGCTGATATCCTGTTGCTTTGTGGTGACCTCACCGATTATGGACTTCCTGAGGAAGCTGAGGCACTCGTCGCCGATATTCGCGCCGCCGTGAAAATCCCGATGCTTGCCGTGCTAGGCAATCACGACTTCGAATCGGGACAGGCTGAATTGGTTTGCAAAGTTCTGGATGAAGCAGGCGTGAATGTGCTCGACGGCGAAGCCATCGAAGTCGCCGGAGTCGGCTTCGCAGGCATCGCTGGTTTCGGCGGTGGTTTCGGCCGGCGAATGTTGAACGCATGGGGCGAACCGCTCATTAAACAATTTGTGCAGGAATCCATCAGACACGCTGTGCGGCTGGAACAGGCGCTGGCTAAGATACAAGCGGAACGGCGAATCGTAGTACTACATTACTCTCCTATCCGCGCTACGTTAAAAGGAGAACATCCCGAAATTCTTGCTTTCCTTGGTTCCAGCCGACTAGAAGAACCGATCAACCGGTTTCGCGTCGACGCTGTGTTTCACGGCCACGCCCACAACGGCATTCTTGAAGGTAAGACTTCAACCGGTATTCCCGTTTACAATGTCTCTGCGCCCGCGCTTCGCAAAACCGGCAAGCCCTTTCGAATTGTCGAATTGTAGGGCGTCTGTATCAGACGCCAATCGATCCGAGCGGTTTCTCGCTGATAACGCGCCATGCTTCTACATCGGCGCGGTTTTGTGTCGGGGAAACGCATCGGACAGCTTTCAATGAATCAAACGTCACTTCCGGAAACGACACTTCAATCGAACGCGCCAGCAAGCGTCTCTCCTGAATCGACATTCTCTTATAGAGCAGACTCAAGTGCGGATTGAGCTGGTAATCAGAGGAATCTTGGACTCCGCCACGAATGCTTTGATTAACCTGCTGCAATTGTCTGTTCATAGCGAACTGTACAAAAAGCGTTTTGATAAATTCATCGGAATGGCTGATCTCGAGCGCTTGAAGCACGATGGGCTCGCAATCTCGAGCGGCCTTTGAAAGCGTTGCGTCAACTGCATCTGTGCTATCCGCTCCGACGTAAATCGTCACGTGCGGCCCGAAAACAGGCGCATCATATCTGCGCGCGAGATCGTTAATCAAATCCTGAAAGAAGCGGTGCGCCGGCTCAGCCGGTATGAGCCAGTGAGCAATAACGGTTCGTCTAAACACAGTCAGGGCGCAGAACAATCTGCGGTTAACTCCACTTCTGCAATTCAACAATATTTCCTTCCGGATCTCGCGCATACACGACTCGAAGAGCACCGACGTCATCTACTTCTGTGGTAACAGTGTTTCCGACTGTGCTGCCGCCAGCCGCAATCACTGCCCGCAACGCCTCGTCTACCTCGTCCACGGCAAATGCGATGTGACCGAACCCGCACTGGTTCGCGGACGGCAGTTCGGGCTCGACTAATTGGTTATAGCTGAAAATCTCAAGCGTTGGACCATCATCGCCGAAGCCGGGCAATTGCAGATGAACGCTGCTAAGATGCGCGTTCCGAAGCGAAGTCAATTGATCCAGCCAGGCGCCAGACATATCGCGCTCCGGAGGCTTAGGCTCACATCCGAAGACTTCGGAATAGAATCGAACCAGTCTTTTCCAATCTCTGGCAATCAGATTTGTGTGAACGTATTCGGCGCGGATTGGCATTATCGCCTCCTTTGCTAAAGTCTCTCAGATACTAGCGCGTAATCTTCCTTTATGCCGACCAATGTTCTTGGAACTGAACTGAAATGTTGTTGTCGGGATCCGATGACTGGATTTTACCGGGACGGATTTTGTCGAACGGGCCCTGAAGACATTGGCCTTCATACGGTCTGCGTGAAAGTCACGCAGGAATTTCTCGATTTCTCGATGCTCGATGGAAACGACCTTATCACGCCGCATCCGGAATGGGGCTTCCCCGGACTGAAGCCGGGGGACAAATGGTGCGTGTGCGTGACGCGCTGGAAAAGCGCGCTCGATCACAATCGCGCGGCTCCGATTGACCTTGAAGCCACGCATGCCTCCGCTCTCGAATTCGTCACGCTGGAAGAATTAAAGGCGCACGCGCTCTCACCGTAGCGTGCGCGGTTGAATTAAAGTCCGTTTGCCGCCACGCTAACGCCGAATTGAAACTGCCGTTTAGTCTTTTTCTGGCGCTGCGCTACCTGAAACCAAAGCGCACGTTTCTCTCGATTATCACGCTGATCTCAATTCTCGGCGTGATGCTGGGCGTAACAGTGCTGATCCTGGTGATTTCTGTCATGACCGGGTTCGATCGCGAGCTGCGTCAAAAAGTGATCGATTTCGATGCACACATTCTCGTGAGCACGGAGGACGTGTTGCGCGACTGGCGAACACTCAAAGCAAAAATCGACAACACGCCGGGTGTGGTTGCGACGGCTCCCTACATCCAGGGACCGGTGATTGTCGAATTTCAAAACAAGCGAGTCGCCCCAATGATTCGCGCTGTCGATCCCGCAGAAGAAGAGAAGGTCATCCCTCTGAGAAAATTCATCAAATACGGCAATCTCAATCTGGAAGGCGAATCGACCGTACTTGGGATTGAGCTTGCGCGAAAACTGCAGGTAAACGTCGGGGACAAAATCACAGTCTATTCGCCGGGCAATCTTGGACAGATTCTCGATGGCATTAAAAAATTGGAAAACGCCCAGGGAGAGGAAGAAAAAAAAGCGATCGATCAATTGCGCGACGTAATCCTGCCGAAAGAACTGACTGTTACTGGTATTTTTGAGACAGGTCATTACCTGCATGATTCGGAATTTCTGCTAGTGCCGATCTATGTCGGACAGGAGTTATACGGACTGGGAGACGGATTGCACGGAATCACCGTCAGGACTGAGAACCCCTACGGCGCTGAGCGCGTGAAGCAAGCAATCGAACAATTTCTTGAGCCACCGCAATACGCGCAAACCTGGATCGACATGAACAGCCAGTTTTTCGAAGCAGTGCGGCTCGAGCGCACTGTGATGTTTTTCCTGTTGTTCTTCATCGTGGTCGTTGCGGCCTTCGGAATCATGAGCACGCTCATTACGGTAACGGTTCAAAAGCGGCGAGAGATCGGAATCGTGAAAGCGCTCGGGGCAAACATTGCCCAAATCATCTGGGTCTTTCTTGGCCAGGGAACAATCGTTGGGCTCTTTGGAACTCTGACGGGATTAGGACTTGGAATGACGTTGATCCGTTACCGCAACGAGTTCAGTCACTGGCTCGCATCGACATTGCACATCGAGATTTTCCCGCGCGAAGTCTATCAATTTTCATCGATTCCCGCGGAAGTCATCCCGCGAGACGTCGCGATCATTTGTATCAGCGCATTTTTTATTTGCTCGATTGCCGCGCTCATTCCGGCGTACTTCGCCGCCCGCCTCGATCCGGTTAAAGCGCTGCGCTATGAGTGACTTTACGTCCTGCTCCTGCTCGTAATCGAGTTTAGAAAGATATCCAATACTCGAGCAGCATAACCATATCCCTCCGGCCATTCGCTTTGACGCGGGCCAGCCACATTAAGGATGTCGATGTTGTTCTCGCAGACAAAATCAGCGATCAATTGTGCGGCCTTTTCAGTGGAAACGTTGGAGGCATCGATCAGTTCGTGCGGCCGTCGTTGCTCGACGCAGAAATGAAGCGTTTGTTCAGTTCCGCCACTTAGTTTTCCGGGGTAAATGATAACAGTCCCATCGGAATCTTTGACATTCTGCAAAGTTCGCTCAGTCGATCCACCGTTTTCCAACTCCTTAACTGAATAGCGATCCGGAATCCTACCGAATTCATCGAGACGTCCAGTTGGACACCAACCGCCGGATTCGATTCCGTTTCTTAGCGCGGTATCGAGAGCTGCGCGATCCACACCTGTTTGTCCGCCCGAAATGATTTTCACTTGCTTCGGCGCATTTAGTCGCCGGTAGGAACAATGTCCGCACGTTCCACCATCAAGATCACGGTTCGTTCAGGCGCGCGTGTGCGATGGCGCACACCTTGAGGCACAACGAAGCCCTGCCTCGGCGCAAGATCGACAACGCGATCTTCAAGGTCGATCAGGAAATGTCCATCGAGCACGAAAAAGAATTCATCGATATCTTTATGTTCGTGCCAATGATATTCGCCTTCGATCACCGCCAGCCTGACGACCGAGTCGTTCACCTTGCAGAGCGTCTGGTTATACCACCTGTCGGTGCAGGCATCGGCTAATTTCTGCACATCGATAAGCTCAAGCGGTCCGTGCAAAATGTTGAGGTAAGTCTTGTACGGAAAATCTTGCGCTGGTTTGTTTGGATCCATGATTGGAATTTGATACAAAGCAGGCCCCGAGCAAAAGATTCTCCTTCACATCAGTGTAGAATACTCGTCTTCTGTCATTCCGAGCGAAGTCGAGGATTGGAGCAACCGGGATGAGCGACATAGACGGTGACACGGCGAGGGTAGCGGCGAGAGAGTCGGGAGACGAACGAATCAATCTCTGGATTTTTCTTTGCATGCCAGTGAATCGAGAGATGTCTCGACGGAGCCTGTCCTGAGCACAGTCGAAGGGCTCGACATGACAATTGATTACTCTTCGCCGTCGAAGTAATCAGTTTCTTGGCCCTTTACGACGACGCGATCCGCCGCCGATGACTTGTTCACCTTCCACTTCCCACTATCCGGGTAATAGTTCGATTCGCCAATTGGGTTGTCTGCGATTACGTAATAGACGAGGTCGTCCTGCCCGGAGTTACTCAATTGATGCGGTTCGTCCGGGCCAAAAACGAACGCATCTCCAGGCATGACCTCGGTCGTTCCATCCTTGTGACGAACGCTCCCTTTTCCAGAGACCACTAAATACAACTCCCATTGCGCCGAATGCGCGTGATAGGGAAAAGCTGGTTTCCCAGGAGGCACTCGATTCCATTCCAGATCAAACGGATGACGCTTCGCCAGATTGAGCGAGCTCGGTTCGCGTCCCAACGCTTCCGAGATTCCCTTGAAGGACGCGGCATATTTCCAGCCTGGCGACTGCCACGCCTCTTCCTTAATCTCGTTCAGATTTACTTTGCGCATTGAAAACTGTAGCGGCCGTCTATGACCGCCGACCCACGAGCTGGCGTCTCACACAGACGCCCTACAAAATCGGGTTCATTCTTCACCATCGAAATAGTCAGTCTCCGTCCCTTTCACGACGACTTCGTCCCGCCCATCTGTTGTCACCGCCCATTTTCCGCTGTCAGGATAATAACAAGAATCACCTGTGGTGCCGCCGCTACGCGGGTTATCGGCGATCACGTAATAAACAAAGTCCTCATCGCTCGCATTCCAAAGCTGGTGCGCTTCACCTGGCTGAAACAAAAATGCGTCTCCCGGTCCAACTTCAATTGTCCCATCCTTGTCGCGGACGCTGCCGCGGCCGGAAACGACGAGATAAAGCTCCGACTCTGCGGCATGCGCGTGATAGGGGCAAAGGAATTTGCCTTTTGGAATTCGGACCAGCGTGAGGTCAAACGGATGCCGCTTTGATAGATCGAGCGACTCCGGCTCGCGCCCGAGTGCGATGGAAATATGTTTCATGAATCGCCCAAACTTTCCTTTCGGCGATTTTCGTTCCTGCTCCGGAATATCTTTGAGATTTGCTTTGCGCACGTGAGAAATTTTCAATCTATCCAGACGAGAGTCGCCTTCTAGCCGCAATCGAAAAAACTGCTATCCCAGCCCAAATCACGTTCACAAAAGACGAAGGATATGCCCGATAAAAGATCGTGTTAGCAACCAAGAAAAGGCTGCCGATGATGTTGAGGAGTTGGTACGCAGTTGAGTCTGCCTCCAATTTTTTAGAGGAAACCATCGCGTAAGCCACCAGGAGAAAGGCTGCTCCCGTCCATCCAGTCGCATCGAACCATATGTGATTGTTCATGCTCAAAAATTGTTTTCGTGTGAACCCTAAATATTCTACTTCTTCGGCAGTTTTTGTTTCAGTTTCTCGACCTGTTCGAAGAGGTCGCCGAGTTTGTCCACGCGAACAAGGACTTGATCAGAGCGGAATTTCAACAGCTCGGCTTTTTTCTTTTTCAGGCAATTTTCAATCTCCTGCCAGGTGACTGGAGTTGAAACAGTCGGTTCTTCTCTGGCACGGAGTGAATAGACACAAATGGTGGTTTTGTGTTCGTCGTTCTGGCTCCAATCGACAAACACTTTGCCTTTGCGCACGGCCTTGGACATGTTCGAGGTGACCAAGTTCGCATGCTCGTGCTCCAGATATTGAGCGAGAGAGCGCGACAAATCCTTGGTTTGATCGTAGGTCACCGAAGTATTCAGCGGCACGTAGACTTGCAGTCCCTTGGATCCGCTCGTTTTTGCGAACGATTCAAGTTTCATTTTGGCTAACAAATCGCGAAGCCATAGGCCCACATGGCAGCATTGGACGATGTCGGCGGGCGCGCCGGGATCGAGATCGAACACCATCATCGTCGGGCGGTCGAGGTCGTCTTTGCGTGACAGCGATGTGTGGAGCTCGAGATCTGCGAGGTTTGCAGCCCACACGAGCGTCGGCAAATCGTTGGCGAGGCAATAATTCATCGTACGTTGGTTACCTTCACTCCACACCTTTGCTGTCTGGACCCATTTCGGGCGATGTGACGGACAGTTCTTTTCATAGAAAAATTCGCCGTTCACACCGTCGGGGTATCGTTTCATGGTGAGCGGACGATCCCTTAGATGCGGCAAAAGGACTGGCGCGATGCGGATGTAGTAATCGATCACCTGCCCCTTCGCGAATCCGGCTTTGGGATAAAGCACCTTCTCGAGATTCGATACCTGGATCTTGCGATCTTCGACAATTAGCTCGGCTTTTTGAGGCATTGATTTAGGCAAACGTCCAACGCCCAACGCGCAACGTCCAACGTTGAATTGAGAAAACCATCAGGCGAAGAACCTCTCGGGAGGCAGCAGAGGCTGTGGTTTGCAAATGCGCGCCACGCAATGCTCCCAGCTTTCGTGTCCGCTAAGAATTTCAATCTCCACCCGCAAAAAATAAATGGGCACTTTTAGTTTAGCGTCGGGCAAACGCGGCATGCGCACCGAATCTTTTTCAGTTGTCACAATCATCTCCAGGTCGCGTCGGATACAACGTTTGATGAAACTGATTAGCTCCGCTTCGGTATAGTAGTGGTGATCGATGTAACGCTTGGCCAGGTCGACGTGCGCGCCGAGCTTTTCCAGTGCGCGTTCGAAGCTTTCGGGCGCAGCGATGGCGCTGATCGAACCGATAAAAGTGTCACGCAAGCGCTCCAGTGGCACTTTTTCGCCAGTGAAAACATTCTGCAGATAGAGCGGCTTGTGCGCACATTCGATAATCTCCGCGGTGCGATTGTAACGGCGAATCCGTTTCACAAGTACGTCGTTGGATTCCCCTGTGCTTTTCGTGATAAAGATGTAACTGGCGCGTCTAAGGTTTCGTGGCGCCTCACGCAGCGTGCCACGCGGAAGTAGAAATTCATTGCCGAACGGCGCCTGCCGATCCACAAGCACGATGTCCAGCCGATGTTTGAGATGGAGATACTGCAAGCCGTCGTCCAGCAGGAGCGTATCGACTTTCCATTTGTCGATGGCAAGTAAACCACTTTTGACGCGGTCTTTGTCCACCAGAACGATGACGTTGTTCAAATTGTGCGCCAGCATGTACGGCTCATCACCAGCCGTACGCGAATCCAGCAAGAGCGAAGTGCCGTCGGAGACAATCCGCGGAGGATCGGGATTTCTGTTGTAGAGGCGACTTAGCAGGCTTCGTTTGCGCGGCATGCTTTTGTAGCCGCGACTAAGAATCGCCACCCGGCGCCCGCCAGTCTGCAGCGCGCGCGCAATCTTTTCCACAATGGGTGTTTTGCCCGTGCCTCCGACAGTCAGGTTGCCTACGCTGATCACGAGAACGCCAAGCGCGCGCTCGCGAAAAATTCTTTTGCGATAAAAATAAAGCCGGAGCTGCACGATCCGATCGTAAGCGAACGAGAGCGCGTAGAGAATTCCCCGTAAAATCGAGGCGCGAACGCCATGACGGCGCTCGAGCACAACGTCGATTCCAAACTGTTCCAGGTTTTCAAGCCGCCGGCCCATGGCAAATTGTGATCAGTGATCGGTGAACGGTGATCGGATAATACGCGCGCCTTGGTTATCGGCACGCGTGACGATTGTACGCGACAGTGACGACCGGGCGGCACGCTTCATCGCCGCAGCAACCCGATCTGGCTGTTGCAACGTGATCGCGCAGATTGTCGAGCCACTGCCGCTAAGGAAAGCGCCAAGCGCACCTGCTTTTTCGGCACCGGCGATGACCCCTGGAAGAAACGAAATCAGTTCTCCGCGAAACGGCTGATGCAAATAATCAGTAAAAGCGCCGCGCAGTTTTTGGTAATCTTTTGAGGTGAAGGCAGCGGCAATCGCACACGCATTTGCACAATTTGCAACCGCGGCGGCATGCGAAATTTTCGATGGCAGAAGCTTTCGCGCGATCGAAGTTCGAATTTCAAGGTCTGGAATCAGTAAGACGAAGTACAAACGCGGGGAAACTTCGAAGCGTTGAAACGTAGGGACGCCGCGCTGTCCCAAAAGTCCGCCAGTCACACGGATTCGTCCCGTGACGAGCTTTTGGGAGTCGACGCAGCGCACCGAACTTGCCACTACCGTAAACCCACCAAAAGCTGCCGGTGCAGCGTTGTCAGGGTGACCTTCCAAGTCAGCGCACAATTGGAAAATCGTCAGTCGGTCGAGCGGATCGCCACTGAGCTGGTTGAGCGCATACAAAATGCCGAGGCGAATGGTTGCACTGCTGCCAAGGCCACGCGAACGCGGAATTTTTTCTACGATTGAAAAAGAAAACGGAAACGCGCGGCGACGTGCCTGTTTGAAAAACCGGTCGGCTGCCTGCAAGACAATTTGCGGATGGGGTTGTTCGCGCGATCGACAGCGAGTAACTGTTAGGCTGTTATAAATGCGCAGTGCGACACCGAGGCAATCGAAGCCAGGACCGAGATTCGAGGTGCTAGCCGGAACGCGAACGGTAACTTGCTGCATTCGGAGACGGAGTGTAGCGACGCCCAGCTTCAGCGGCAACCGATCCGTTAGGCCATGCCGAATCGAAAGTATGCCCGTAGATACGGCTGACGAAAATGAGTCCTGGCTGGATTGATGCAAGCTTGTTTCGCGATTTCCAAGCCGAGGGGACCGACGCGCATCGGCTCTGCACAATGGAGGATGGCTGGGTGGAGCGCTTCGGGCACGACATTCTCATCTCGTTCAAGCGAGTCCTGGTTCGCGAGCGACTTATTCAGGAATTGAAGGAATGGGTAGATGGTATCCCTTGCAAGTTTGAGCGCATTTTCGCCCGATTCGTTTCTCGAAAAAGTGAACAACGCGAACCGCCTCGGCTCATATGTGGAAACCCGACTGCAAATCTACAGACGATCGCTACAGAGCGACGTTTGAAATTTGGGATCGACTTCGGCGCGGGCTTCTCCGTGGGCCTATTTCCAGATCAGAGACAAAATCGCAGCTTTGTCCGTCACATCGCGCCCAATCGCCTGTTGAACTGTTTTGCCTACACCTGCTCCTTTTCTGTGAGCGCGGCCTACGTCGGAGCAACAACTCTCAACATCGACCTTTCCAAGAAATCTCTGGCACGCGGACGCGAGAATTTTGCGCTGAACAGCCTTTCCACTACCGGTCATCGCTTCATCAACGACGATGTGATGGCGGTATTACCGCGGTTAGCGAATAAAGGTGAGAAATTTGACGTCATCATTCTCGATCCGCCAACTTTTTCGCGTTCGCCTGGAGGAAAAACCTTTCACGTCGAAGACGACTTCGAAAAATTACTGGTCGATTCCCTCGAACTGACAGAACGAAACAGCCATGTTCTAGTCTCGACTAATTGCTCTACATTAGGTGAGCATGCGTTGGAAGTGATGGCCCGCTACGGACTCAAGGCAGCGCGCCGCGCCGGCACACTGCGCCGCTCGCTTCCGCTGCCTGATTTCCCACCCGGCACAGGTGCAAGCTCGATTTGGCTGACCTTGCGTTGACAGCTCGATGCGCGCAGGACAGGATCAGAATCCGAATCATTAAACGAAATGGACCGATCAACTGCTGAAGTCGCCGCTGAATTTCCGGAACGCGGACTGCATTGGGTGAAAGAACAGGTCGAGACAGCTCTTAGCGAAACTGAGGACTACATTCGCGAAAAACCGGCGCAGTCACTTCTGTGCGCGTTTATGGCCGGCTACATTTTGAACCGGCTGCCGCTGGGCCGAATTCTGGGCGGTCTTTTTCGATTGCTCGTTATAGCATTGAGGCCCGCCATTCTGATTTACGGCGCCGCCAAGCTGTATCAGGCGGCGCAGGAAGAAGAATGATGCTGTAAGCGGGCCGGCTGCGGCAACCGCTACGCTCCTGATCGGCGTTTGACACAGACGCCGCTACATCAGCCCTCCAAGGTGAAACCAATCTTGAGTGTCACCTGCCAATGACCGACCTTGCCGTTTTCGATGTATCCGCGTGTCTCGGTCACCTCAAACCACCGCATATTACGGACGGTGTTCTCAGCGCGTGCCAGCGCATTCGTTATTGCGTCTTCAAATCCGTTCGGCGAAGAGCCGACGACCTCGATCTTTTTGTAAACATGGTCAGACATGGGCCCATTATTTCCTGAGAGCGTCGGGAAAAACAATAAAAAGGCGAGTCTCACCTGGCACGGACATCTTGTCTGTGGAGCCGGCGGGCGGCCTCGCCTGCCGAGTCGCCAGCAAATTTGCTTTACAAACACATTGTAATTTCGGCAGCCTCGCCGCGTGGGGAAATCGCTGGCGATCTCAGTATCACTGCTGCTGACTGCTCTTTCCTGCCTCCGCGCTCAGGACCAAGAGCGCAAGCTCGTCGATCGCCTGCTTAGGCCGGACATGACCCTGCAAAGCAGCGAACAGAAGAAGAAATTCATCGCTGATGGCACATCAATAAACAAGAAGGCGAGGGTCAGTACGTTTTACGTCGAGAAAAAATCTAAGTCGAAAACGTTTTTGGGAACACGTGAACTCTCGACGCAGCAATTCAATTCCCAGCCTTTCCACGGCAGCCGCAGCGCATTTCAGAATTCATCGCAGCAAGCCGCGGGAAATTCTCGACTTGCTTATCCCACTCAATCAGCCCGCGGGCCCCGTGACGCTTCTCAATCCGACAAAAAGGTTGCCAGCCGCGCATACGCAGAGAACCGACCTTTTCTGGATCCGGGTAAGAGCCAAAAGTCGCTCAACCGGCAAAACGCACCGCTCACGATCGACCAGGTGCGCGAGTTGCTGAACAAAAACAAGTAGCGCGCGGGCCGGGCGCGCTATTGTTGATCATGCAACCGGATGAAGCTCTGGCGTTGCTAAAGCAAGGCGCCGCACAACTCATCGACGAAAAAGAACTGCGCGAAAGACTCGCGCTTGGCCGGCCGTTGCGTGTGAAATTAGGTGTCGATCCAACCACTTCCGACATTCACCTTGGGCACACTATTGTTTTGCGAAAACTGCGCCAGTTTCAAGACCTGGGGCACCAGGCAATTCTAATCATCGGCGATTTCACGGGAATGATTGGCGACCCGAGTGGTCGATCTGTGACACGGCCACAATTGACGCACGATGACGTCCAAGCGAATGCGGCGACTTACCGCGAGCAGGCTTTTAAGATTCTCGATCCAGAGCGAACAGAAACCGTCTGCAATGGCGACTGGTTTCGAGCCATGTCATTTGAAGATGTTATTCGACTCAATAGTCGGGTGACGTTGCAGCAAATGTTGCAGCGCGAAGACTTCAAGACGCGAATCGATAACGAGCAATCGATTCGCGCTCATGAAATTCAATATCCAATCATGCAGGGCTGGGATTCGGTAATGGTAAAGGCTGACGTGGAACTTGGGGGAACGGACCAGCTCTTCAACATCCTAATCGGGCGCGATTTCCAAAAAGAGGAAGGGTTGCCGCAGCAGGTTGTTTTTCTGCTCCCGATTCTCGAGGGATTGGATGGGTCCAGGAAAATGAGTAAGAGCCTCGGCAACTTTGTCGGAATTAACGAACCGGCGTCTGAGATGTTCGGGAAACTGATGAGCATCTCAGACGCTTTGATGGCGCGATATTATGACTTGCTCCTGGGACGCACTCCACCGCTTGCAGTGCATCCGCTCGAAGCCAAGAAGCAGCTCGCGTTCGAGATTGTTCAGGCGTACCACTCGCCTGCTGTTGCTCAAAAAACGCTCGATGAATGGAACACCCGCTTCAGCAAGCGCGATTTGGAACACGCCGATCTGCCTGCGTTTTCAGCGATTTCAGAAGAGGATCTACCAGCGGTGGCCCTCGTTTCGAAGATTTATCGGGAAGTATTCAATCTGGAAAAATCGCACAGCGAAGTCTCGCGACTGATTAAACAGGGAAGCGTAGAAATCGACGGAGCGAAAATTCGCGACCCTAAAGCCACACTTACCCTTAAGTCAGGTCAAACTCTTCGCCTCGATAGAAAACACGCGGTGCGGGTGCACTGATCGACAGCGCGCGCAACGCGGCGCGAACGGCACTCCACTGTTTCAGATACTAGCTTTGTCAGGCGGTGGCCGTTTGGAACATCGGCAGAACGCGCGCATGATCCAGGTAACTGGCAGCGATGCCTTCAAAGTGCGCACGGATACTGCGCAGTTCGGCGGTGACAAAATTGTCGACAAAATGCAAGCGTCGATCCAGCCAGGCAAACAGCTTATTCTTGATGTCGTAGTGAACCGCTAGCGTGACTTCGGTGCAATTTGGCCGAATCTCAGCAAAATCAACGATGCCCATCAGCGCAATATTTCCGCCGACGGACTCGAACGCGTATTGGTCAGGTGAGTCGCTCTCGACCGACAAGAGCACTGTATGAGCTTCAAAGCCCAGCGGGCCTCGGAAGCTGAAATCGACCGTCTTGGACGAAGTCACAGTTGCCCGTGTGACCATTAGAAACTGCCGCCGATACGACTGAATGCTGGCAAGACGTGCTTTGCACTCTGCCACCGGTTGACTCATGTGTAAGGTTTTTTGTAAGAGCATAAAAATAAGCGATTTTTCGGGATAAAGAGAGCAACAGGGATGCCAATCTCATTTCCCGGGAGGAACGCACACAGAATCACGAGAGAAGTGTTCGTTTTTTTTACAACTCTGTATCGACGCGACACGCTAGGAGTCGATTGTCGAATCCAGCATAAGTCGCCAGTCAGCAGGCAATTCCGTAAGGTTTTCTCCTAGTCCAGAAAGCACTGGAACGTCCAGAATTTTTCTGAGAATATCGGCATTGGTCAGAGCCGCTATGTCGCCCGTATCTTGCGCGTTGTTCAATACAAGCCCCACACAACGGAGTCCGTGTCCCACAACGCTTTGGACAGTTAGCGCCGCGTGATTGAGGCAACCGAGGCGATTGTATGCGACCGCCAGGACTGGCAGCTCCATCGCCACAGCCAGGTCACTGATGAAATAATCAGGACGAATCGGTACCATCCAGCCGCCTGCCCCTTCGACGATCACGTGTTGAACCCGGTTCTGAAGAGCATGAAAAACAGCGAGTATATTTTCGATATCGATATTCGTTTTCTCAACCAGGCTGCCCACGATAGGCGCCGCAGGCGTTTTTAACCAAACCGGATTGATATCTTCGATTGTCAGATCGTCACAACCAGCGGCTAGTAGAAGCTCCGCATCCCGACGGTCTCCGCAGCAGATCGGTTTCATTCCGGCACAGGACGCGCCCGATGCGCGCAATAGCTGCAAAAGCCGGGTGGCAGTATACGTCTTGCCTACACCCGTGTCCGTCCCGGTGACGAAAAGGCTCACGCAACCTGCTTTACGCGCTCTGATCTGCGCGCCGCACGACTCGCGCTGATACTTTGCACCATTGACCGGAAGACCTTCGCACCATCCATACTGCCAAGTCGCGCATCCGATGCACGATCAGGATGAGGCATGAGTCCAAACACATTTCGCTCGCGACTGCAGACGCCTGCGATGTTTTCGATCGACCCATTTGGATTTGCTTCCGGCACAATGCAACCTTTGTTGTCAGTGTAACGCAAAATCACTTGTCGATTTGCGTTCAGCTCGCGCAATGTCGCTGCGTCTGCGAAGAAACAACCTTCGCCGTGCGCTACCGGCAGTTGGAGAAGTGTCCCCTTTGGGCACCCGTGAGTGAATGGTGAGTCATCCACTTCCACGCGGGTATTGACCATATCACACACGAAACGCAACGAACGATTGCGAACCAGCGCGCCCGGCAGCAGACCGGCTTCGCATAAAACTTGGAATCCGTTACACGTCCCGAGGACAAGCTTCCCAGCGCCTGCCTCACTAATCACCGCCTTCATGATCGGCGAAAAGCGAGCAATGGCGCCGCAACGCAAGTAATCGCCGTATGCAAAGCCACCCGGCAGCACAATTGCGTCAAAATCGTCCAGCGAGGTTTCCTTGTGCCAAACGTATTCGGCGTGCAATCCGTCGAGTCCATTAATTGCCGCAACGCAATCCTGATCGCAATTTGAACCGGGAAACTGAATAACCGCGAATCTCATCATCAATTCAGTGCGCGGCAGCGCGCTGCTCCGCGTGATAATCATTGACGACCAGGCAAGCGTGAATAACGCCCGGAATCCAGCCCAGCAACGTCAAAACGAGGCTGAGAAAGAAACTGGCGATGCGACCTGTCAAAAGCACAGCAAGCGGTGGCAACACAACGCAGAAAAAATATCGCAGCGCCTTCATTTTCCTTTGCTCGCCTTTGGTTTGCGCAGTTGAGCGTTGGGCATTTTCCTCTCCTCTTCCTCCTCCGCTTTTTTCAACTGGTAGTCTTCAATCACTGGATTTGAAAGCAAATCGCGACAGAGACCGCGCAATCGCGTTTCAAGATCACCATTTTGCCCATCGATATCTATCTCCATGTATTTCCCAATTCTAACGCTGCGGACTTCCGGCATGCCCAGGTGCCGCATGGCATCACGCACTGCATTGCCCTGAGGATCGAGCACCACAGCCTTCGGCATGACGATGACCTTTGCTTTCACTTCTTCACCATATTTGCCTGCGTCGTCCGAACAAGCGCAATTCAAAAACGGGACTACTTCAAAACAACGACGTCCAACGCTCCTTCGCGGCGAAGCACATTGACCCCGACGTCTCCTGCGTCGTGTCTGGTAAGCAAAAGATCCGCGCGCCCGTCTGCTACCTTTAATCCGCGGATCGTCACCTGCTGGAGGAAATGCGGTAAGACCGGCTTCGAGAACGTCAGTCTTCGTTCCGAAGCCGAAACTCTCAGGCCCAGGCAAGCCTCCAGCAGAAGAAACACAGCCGCCGACGCCCAGGATTGTGGAGCACAAGCTACAGGATACAACGTCGGGGCTTCACCGGGGCGTCTGGGGAAACCGCAAAACAGTTCGGGGAGACGGTGCAGATCAAAGAACAGGCTCGCATCGAGCAGACCGGCGAGGACGATCGCTGCCGATTCTTTCAGATCGTAGCGGGCGAACCCGGCGGCGATTAACGAGTTGTCATGGGGCCACACCGATCCGTTGTGGTACGACATCGGATTGTAACGCGCCTCGCTGGTAGCGACTGTCCGAATTCCCCAGCCGGAGAAGGACGTTTCATGTGTCAGTGTCGCAGCAATGCGACGTGCACGCTCTGCGGATGCGATTCCGGCAAAAAGGCAATGACCCGCGTTCGACGTGCGTACCCTGCAGGGTTGCTTCCTGCCATCGAGCGCAAGCGCGTAGGTGGAAAGCTCATCACACCAGAAACTCTCTTCGAATCGTTGGAGGAGGGTTTTGGCTTGCTTCGACAAATCACGCGCCCGTGCATCATCGCCGAAGAGCTCAGCCAATCCGGCCGCCGCCAGCTTCGCAGCGTAAACGTAGCCTTGCACTTCGCACAGCGCGATCGGTCCCTCGGCAGAAGTGCCGTCCGCGTGGAAAACTGCGTCGTGAGAGTCCTTCCAGCCTTGATGAATAAGCCCAAGTTTCGATCTGCGCGTATATTCCACAAAGCCATCGCCATCGATGTCGCCATAATGATCGATCCATGCGAGCGCCCGCTCCACGTTCGGCCAAATTGACTCGACAAATGGGCGGTCACCGGTGCGCCTGTAGTACGCGCCGACAAGAATGATGAAAAGTGGGGTTGCGTCGATCGTTCCGTAGTAACGCTTGAACGGAATCTCGCCCAAGACGGCCATCTCGCCCGCGCGTGTCTCGTGAAGGATTTTGCCTGGTTGTGCATCTTGCTCGGCGTTCTCTGCGTCCGCTTGCGTAGCAGCCAGGTACGCCAGGACGCCGCGCGCGAGGGTGGGATCGAACCACATGCACTGGAGCGCGGTAATAATTCCGTCTCGCCCAAATTCCGTGCTAAACCACGGAACACCAGCGTAAGGATACGCCCCATACGGAGTTTCGGTCCGCATCATTTCAAGATCGGCGAGCGAGCGATTCAGCCAATCGTTGAATTGCTCATTTGAGGTAAAAATCAGAGGTTGCCGTGCATGCGCCGATTCCAGCGCAGTCGCCGCCTCCTGGACGACCTTTTCATAACAAGGCTTGATCTGTCCTCGTGAGTCAGCATCCACTTCGCATGCGATTACCCATCGATAACTGGCGTCCTCGCCAGGCTCGAGCCGAATTTGGTAGTTGGCCGCAGATTCGCTTAACCGAGTGGGCGGCGGATCGAAAACGATTCGCGTGCGACGAGGTCGTCCATCCAATCCCTCGTATGCGAGCACAACCTCATCCTGCGCAATTTTTGTCTCTAACCGGCGGCCGCGGCGCTCCCGCATCGTGCCTCGCAATTCAAAAATGTCAGCGAAATCGGCATCGAATTCGATCGAGAAAGAAAAATCCATTGCCGTCCGTCCGTAGTTATGAATTCGAAGCCGTTCCTGACACGTTCTCTTCCACAAAATCTTCGAGCGAAAGATGTGGACTATGCCTCGCGGGACCGCTGTCTCACCGTTGCGAAATACATCCGGGTTTGTTGAATCCACTGCCAAAACGGCATTGTCTTCTCTGACGGTGGAACTCAGCAACAGGGGCCGATCTTTCCCAAGCTTCAAGGTCAAGCGGGATAAAAATCGGGTGTCCTGATAGTACATACCGAGTTCGCCGGTACCGAATGTGTCGATATCGCCGAACCGATCGAACACCGCGAACGTGTCTCCCTGTTTGAGAACGCGGGTACGAACGTCGATGCGAGACGACGACGAGCGAATGTAAAACGCGTCCCGGACGCGGATAACTTCCCTGGCCATTAAACGAGCACCTCCAATACGTTGTCCTGCCTGTTGTTGATCAGTCGCTTATAAATCCGCACGTAACCACTAGCTCCCGAGCAATTATTGTCGCTTGCCTTTAGACTTCGCGAACAACGTCGGTCGGATTTTTATCTTCACGCAACCCAAGGAAAACCGGCGCACGGAGTTTCCGGTCGCGGGTCCACTCCGCAAATTTGATTTCGCAAACGAAAACTGGGTTTACCCAATGCATTTTGCGCATCATCGAAGGCGTGATGTCTTGAATCCATTGTCCATTTTGCTTTGATGGTAGATCGACAAAAGGGCAGTGATCGCGCGCTTCTTTCTGAAATTTCTTGTACAAGATCGACAACGATTTTACAGTGAAGCCAGTGCCAACTTTGCCGGCGAAAGTGAGTTTCTTGTTCTCATAGTACCCAACGAGGATCGCGCCGAAATATTTGCGAGACCCCTGCGGCGGCGTGTATCCGCCGATAACGAATTCCTGTTCGTTGACACATTTGAGCTTTATCCACGCGCCGCTTCTGCGCCCGGGTTCGTAAGCAGAGTTACGTTGTTTGCCGATAATCCCTTCCAAGCCGCGGCGCCTTACCTCTTGGAGAAGTCGTTTGGCATCGCCGCCGATCGCGCCTGAGTAACGGATCGGGTCACCGGCGTCAGCGCAGAGTTTTTCCAAAGCGTTTTTGCGCGCCTCTAATGGCAGCGAAATCAGACTCTTGCCGTCGAGCTGGAGCAGATCGAAAGAGTAAAAATAAACTGGTGTCTTTCGCCCCTCCATCTCACGTGCTTGCAGGAGTTGAAACGAAGAACGCCCCTCCTCGTCGAGCGCGACCACTTCGCCATCGATTACACATTCACGCGCTGGCAAAGTTTTTATCGCTTCGATGATCTCGGGGAATCGCGCAGTCAATTCATTTTCATTTCGCGATAGCAGTGAAACTTTTTCGTCCCTTTTAACTCCGATCAGACGGATCCCGTCGAATTTGAGTTCGTAAATCCAATCGCCGGTCGCTGGTGGTTCCTCGACCAGCTTCGCTTTCATCGGCTCGATGAAACGAGCTTTTGCCGAGGGTAAATTTGGTAGGGACGCTATTTTAGAGCGAGCGGTTCGGTCGACGCGCTTTGCCGCCGGCATGCGATGTGCCTGCCCTACAACCGCGTCTTTCGCCTTTTTTTTTATGGCGGCACGGACGCGCGCTTTGAATTGTGATGAGGAGCTCTCGTCCGCTTCGCGACCGGATTCCCACTCGGCATCGCGAGCTTCTGCGATTTGCTCCATGGTGCGTCCAGTTTTGACCGAATGGTCTTCCTTTTTTTTCGATATCGGTTTCGCATCGTCTCCCGTTTTCAGGATCAGCCACTGATTTTTTTCATCATCACGACCGCGAATTCGCACAAGTGTCCATTCGCCTTTTCCTTTTTCGCCTTCGAGAACGAGATGGAGCTTGCCTTCCTTAAGCGATTTCAGCGGTTGTTCGCCATAAACGCGGTAATTCCCACGGTCCCACACCATCACCGTGCCGCCGCCATATTGCCCCTCCGGAATAATTCCTTCGAAGTCTGCGTATTCGATCGGATGATCTTCCACTTCCACTGCGAGATGTTTTTCACCTCGCTTCCGGGGAAGCCCTTTGGGCAATGCCCATGATTTTAGCACGCCCTCCATCTCCATGCGGAAGTCGTAGTGCAAGCGGCGCGCAGCGTGCTTTTGAATGACGAAACGCGACGCGCCTTTGATTTTCTCGGGCAGTGGCTTGCCTCCGGCAGGCTCAGCTGTCTTCTTGAAGTCCCGTTTCCGCTTGTATTCGGCCAGTCCCATTTCACGGCAACTTAACTGCGGATCAGCCCTGTGCACGCGACGTTGTGGAGACTGCTTGTATCAAGCAGCCTATAACTACGTCCGGCGTTCACAGCGGCGAACGCCGCTACAACGGCCTACGCTTCACTCGGTAGCGCCTCGCCGACGAGATAGCGGACAAAACGGCGGATGATGATATTCTCGCCCAGCTCGGCAATCTTGGCGTTGAGCAAATCCTTGATGGTCACATCAGGATTCTTGATGAAACCTTGTTCGAGCAAGCAAACGGTGCTGTAGAATTTGTCGAGTTTTCCTTCGACAATTTTGTCGGCAACGTTCGCCGGTTTGCCTTTGACCTGGGCTTTGTAGATTTCGCGCTCGGCTTCGATGAGATTGCCTGGCACATCTGCACGGCTGACGTAAAGCGGGTGGGCTGCCGCAATATGCAGTGTGATATCCTTCACGAATTCGCGAAAATTCTCGTTCCTCGCCACGAAGTCGGTCTCACAATTCACCTCCACGAGCACGCCAACCTTCCCTTGCAGGTGAATATAAGAAGCCACCACGCCTTCTTTCGTTGCGCGCGAGGCTTTCTTTCCCGCGCTGGCAATTCCTTTAGTCCGCAAAATCGTCTCCGCTTTCTCCAGATCGCCGCCGCTCTCCACAAGCGCGCGTTTGCAATCCATAAAGCCTGCATTGGTTTTTTCGCGGAGCTGTTTAACTAGTTGGGGGTCAATCTCAGCTGTTGTCTTCATTAGGTGATTAGAGCGTTAAAAGAGAACCCAGCGCAGGTAACTATCAACCATCGGCTATTGGCTATTGGCTGGCTACGCTGAAACGCCAGCCATTTCGACTTGCTCGCGGATTCGCGCTTCGTTGCTTGCCGAAACAATAGCGTCCACGAGCTTCTGCAGGATCACGCGAATCGCGCGGATCGCGTCATCGTTGCCAGCGATCGGGTAATCGATGATGTCTGGGTCCGCATTCGTGTCCACGATGGCAACCACTGGAATCCCAAGGCGCCGCGCTTCGTTCACGGCGTTTTGTTCACGAATCGTATCGATCACCACAAGGACGTCCGGTAATTGCGACATCTCGATTATGCCCTCCAGATTGCGCCGGAGCTTTGCCGCTTCACGATTAAGAGCAGCCAGTTCCTGTTTGCCCATCTTTTTGTATTCGGGTGATTTCTCGATCTCTTCGATGTATCGCAGTCGCCCGATGCTCTTGCGAATGGTCGCGAGGTTGGTCAATGTGCCGCCCAGCCAACGCTGATTGACGTAAAACTGACCGCAGGCCAGAGCAGCCTCCTTTATCGCTTCCTGCGCCTGTTTCTTGCAACCAACGAATAAAATTCTGCCTCCACGGCGTGTGACTTCCTGCAGAAATTCCGTGGCCCGCCGAAGCTGGAGCACGGTTTCATCCAAATTAATAATGTAAATCTGATTGCGCTGCTCGAAAATGAACGCCTTCATCTTCGGATTCCAGCGCTTCGTCTGATGTCCAAAATGAACACCAGCTTCCAAAAGCTCAGGTACTAATTCTGTTGTATCTGCCATAGGAGAAAATCCGCGAGAGGGGAACTCCGGAGCGGGACGGTGAAGATGCTACAGCACGTGTCGATGCGCAACCTGAAATTCAGCGTTATTAATGGCCTCACTGAGTGCCGTATTGGGATTCGTGGTAAAGCGCTTGGGATGTCTGTCTGTCGCGCCTTGGGACGCAAGACGCGATCGGGTTCGAGATTGACCCGAAGGGCGTGTCCTCCTTCCCAGAAAGATGTGGATCAGCAGCAAGATCGGCAAAACCAGGCCGATAGCGAGATGAATCCAACTCGTCCACGCACGCAGTCTTTCGCCGCCCGCGTAATAAAGGCCGTAGCCGGTGATGGTCAAAACAGCGAACGCACTCAGAAACACCGAGCCGTTTGCGCGGTTACGCCCCGCGCGCCATGCGAATCTCACATGGCCATTCAACAGCATACCGATCAATACCAGAATCGCCATCGCGGCCGCGCCATGGATCTTCATTGCCCAGGTTTTCGCGCTTGTTTCAAAATCGCCGGGCGACACAGCCAGATAATTCCAATATGTCCACGCGACGCCGCTGAAAAAAAGCAGCGCTACCACGGCGTAGAGAAAATATCTCTGCAAGTGCTTCAATCGAATCGAGTCTGGTCGCTGGTGTCGCATGGCGGTTGAAACAACCAGGATGGCGTACCATTGCGCTCAAGCAACAGTGCGTCTACATGGTACTGCATCAGCAAGTCAGCGGCTTTTTCACGCAGGGCAAAAACAATTTTTGTCAGTGCATCCGCTATCATGCATTCGGCAGCCGCGACGGTCACGCTGATTAGTTCGCAGGCAGATTGACCAGTACGTCCGTCAACTATTGGGCCCACATACTTGCCGCGATATTTTCGACGCTCGAAATAGACTCCCGAGGTCGCAATGGCACGCTCGCGCAGGCGCACCGCCCCGGCAGTGCGTGTCGGCTCGGCGGGATGACGCACATAAACAACCTCCGAAGCCGATCCAAATGTTCGCAGATCACCGCCGGCGTTTACGATTCCGGCCGTGACAGAATTATCTTTCAACGCTCCAACAGCGCGATCAACCGCAAAGCCCTTGGCAATGCCTCCCAGATCAACGATCAGCCGGCGGCGGAATCGAACGTTGTATTCATCGTCGAGAACGATGTCGCGCCAGCTTCCGCCACTACAAAGCCGCGTGTCAGGTCTCGGAAGATAATCCCATTTCACCAGTTGCCGGGCCATCGTGATGTCGAAAACGCCATCGCTTTTACGTGAAAATTCCTGTGCGGATTTCAAAACGCGCCATGTCCATGGGTGAACTTTGACCGGGCGGCGCGAAGCGTGGCAATTCATTCGGGCCACATCGCTGGTAGGATCGTGAAAACTCATCAGCCGCTGCACCTTTTCCATCGCGGTGAAGGCGCAATCGATATCGTGCGGCGATCCCTGGCATGCAATCTCCACAAGCGTGCCGAGTAATGGGCGGCAGCGACGAATTTCAATGCCTGAGTGCGATCTCATAAAATGCCAGAAGGCGTTTCACGCCGTCGGTGATGTGCCGGCAACTCAAAGTTGCTCCACTGATGTTTTTGATGTCGCTATCGAGTTTAAGCGTCGATTTGCCGTTCTTACCGACAAATTGGGCTCGCCATTTTTGATCGCGAATCTGGCCTCCATAAGTCTCGCGATAATCCATGATTTCAATCTGCTTGACCGAACCATCGGGATTGAGTCCGGCCGCATAAGTGATGAAATCATGTTTGCCGACAACTTCATCGACGATAAACCAACCACCGCCGCTGACGCGCCAGACCTGCTGCTCGTCATGCAAGACGCGGACGCCGCTGGCCTGCTCAATGGCTTTGCGTTGAACGCTCGTCAGCTTCACCGGCGCCGCCGTGAATGATTTGCCGGGAAAAATCGCCTGCTGCGCTTGATCGACGGTGAGGTATCGAACGGCAAACGCGGATGGTGCGACCAGCGCGGAAATAGGCAGCGCGATGAATGCGAACTCCGATTTCATCGCGCGCTAGAAGTTAATTCCCATTCTGAAGCGCACGTAGTATTTTTCGTGCTCGTCGCCAAAGATGTAGCCGTCGTGCGCGGCAAACTCCTTGTTATCGTGACTAAACGCCTGTCCGATCGGTAGCTGATGAAGGAATCCAAGGGTGGCCCACCAGCGTTCGCCGCCATAATGAATCGTCGGCCCCAAAAAGTAGGCTGAATGCTCGTGGACCGTGGCATCGGCAAATTCGTGATGATTCCAAAATTCCAAACCTGCTGACCAATTGCGTACGAAGCGGTAAGAAAGTCCGGTGAACCATTCGAACATGCCGTCGCGCTCGTAGCCGCCACCGTCCTCCTTTTCGAATTCGAGTTCGTAATTGACGTTTAACGCCCAAACAAGCCGGTCTTCGAGCCAGTTCTTTTGCAGCAGAATTTTCCATTCCAACTCCGTTTCCTGATCACCCACCGATGGTTCGAAATAAAGCGCGAGACCAAGCGGATCCTTGTAGGGACTCAGGAGCCGATAAATTCCTTCCAGAGAGACCGACTCAAAATGATAACTGTCGAACGCCGTCGCCGGATTGTGTCCGGCGTGTACGTCTTCACCGCCGGTTTCGTAAGCGCCACGCAAACGATTGCCAGGATGCGCTGGATCTTCAGCCGGAACATCATCATTCGCGTGGACGTAATGATGGTTGAGATAGATCGCGAGCTGGAAATTATCCGTCACGCCATATTCGAACTCCTCACGAAAATCGATAACGCTATAGCTACCATGCTCCTTTTCCCAACGAGTGGTAATCCATTGTTCAAATTCGCCATGACCTTTCGGAGTCAGGTCAGTCGTGTAAGTCCACGAAAAGATCGCTTCGTGCCCGTGCGACGTGGAAACAGCAAACAAAAGAGCACCGACAAAAGTTAAACCGAATTTCATTGCGACGATGCATAACACGCAACGATGAATGTTGCTGCCGGAGGCTTGCCAATTTTTGACGCTGAATTGCAGCGCAATTCAAGGCGCGCCACAGCAATGCGCCGCTAAAGGGAATTCCGAGAATCTTTCTCGACATACCTCGCCAGGATCCACAAGAGATCCGAAAGGCGATTTAGGTAGCGCAAAATCTCGATGTTAAACTCCGTGTCGCTAGTGCTCAAACCGGCGATGTGCCGCTCGGCGCGGCGGCAGGTTACGCGAGCAAAATCAAGGGCGGCAGACCCCAATGTTGCCCCGGGAATCACCCAATCCTTCGGATAAAGCGAATCGTCTTTCTCGAGACCGACAATCACGGCGGTGACCCGGTCGACCATCGCTGCCGTGGTGAGTTGAAAACCATCTTTGACGTAACGCTCCCGATCGTTTTGCGCCGTTGCCAGTTCTCCCATGAGAACGATTAAGTCTTTTTGTACGGCGACAATTTCGTCTGAAATAAATTTGTCAGTCGAAACGGACCTGGCTAAGCCTAGGGCTGCAGTCAGCTCATCGACACAGCCATACGCATCGACGCGTGGATCACCCTTCGATAGGCGATGGCCGTACATCAAAGATGTTTCGCCTTTATCGCCCGTTTTGGTGACGATCGACATGGCGATTCTAGGTGGGGTATTGGAGCGATAGAGTAAGAGGATAATGGGATTTGTTGTCGCCCATTACTTCGTTACTCCGCTACTCCCAGAGTTTACCCGATAGCCGGCTGTGGCTCGGCTTCTTCCATCACCGGTGCACCAATTGGCTCACCTTTTTCTACCAACTTGATCTCGCGGTGCTCGGGAAAACCGGTACCGGCGGGGATCAAGTGACCCATAATCACATTTTCCTTGAAGCCGCGCAGCCTATCCACCTTACCCAGTGTAGCCGCTTCTGTAAGAACACGAGTAGTATCCTGGAATGAAGCAGCAGAGATAAAGCTGTCCGTCTCGAGTGAAGCCTTCGTGATGCCAAGTAAGACGGGAACGGCTTCTGCCGGCTTACCACCCTTCTCGACGACCTTCTTGTTTTCCTCCTCGAAATCGAGCTTGTCGACCTGATCGCCCCAGAGCAACGATGTATCGCCAGGATCGGTAATCTTCACTTTTCGCAACATTTGACGCACGATGATTTCGATGTGCTTGTCGTTAATCTCCACACCCTGCAACCGATATACCTCTTGCACTTCATTGACGAGGTGCTCTTGCAAATCCTGCGGTCCGCAGACCTCGAGGATTTCATGGGGAACGACGGGTCCCTCGGTAAGTTGCTGACCCTTCTTTACGAAATCGCCCTTGAACACGATAATGTGTTTGTTAAGCGGGATTAGGTGTTCTTCCTCCGCTCCGGTGTCGGGATCCTTCAAAATCAAGCGTCGCTTTCCGCGGACGGTGCCGCCCATCTCAACAACGCCGTCGATCTTCGCAATCTCCGCCGCATCTTTTGGCCGACGCGCTTCGAATAATTCGGCCACACGCGGCAAACCTCCAGTAATATCTTTGGTCTTTGCTACCTTCCGGGGCGTCTTGGCCAGTAGCGCGCCACCACGCACCTTTTGGCCTTCTTCCACGATCACGTGGGCGCCAGCCGGGATGGAATAACTCGCGAGTACTTCCTTCTTGTCATCCACGATAACGATTTGTGGATGCAAATCCTCCTTGTGCTCAATAATAACGGTGCCCATCAGGCCGGTCGCCTCATCGACGTCGCGTTTGATCGTGACACCGGCGATCATATCGCGGAATTCGATCTTGCCACCTTTGTCGGTGAGAATAGGCACATTGTATGGATCCCATTGAACGAAGGTTTCGCCCTTCTTAACCGTGCCTCCGTCGCCTTTGGAGATCATTGATCCGATCACCACGTTGTAACGCTCGAGTTCCCGGCCTTCTTCGTTGTGCACACTGATCGAACCGTTCTTGTTCAAAGCGATCCAACTGCCGTCGAGCGCCTGCACTGTCCGCAAGTCGTTGAAGCGGACGGTGCCGTCGTTTTTGGCCTTGATGATTGGTTGCTTGAAAGTCTGGCTGGCCGTGCCGCCGATGTGGAACGTGCGCATCGTTAATTGAGTTCCCGGCTCGCCAATCGATTGGGCTGCGATAATCCCTACTGCTTCGCCAAGCTTAACGAATTGGCCCGTAGCCAGATTGCGCCCATAGCACATTGCGCAGACGCCCCGGCCACACTCACAGGTAAGAACCGAACGAATCTTCAAGCTCTCGACTCCCACTCGCTGAAGGTCCGCAGCAATCTTTTCATCGATCAACTGATTCGCTTTGACGATTTTCTTCTTTTTGTCCACCGGATCAGCGATCGTTTCGCAGCTTACGCGTCCGATAATGCGCTGACCAAGATCGACTACTTCTTCGTCGCCCTCATAAATTGAGCGCACTACGATGCCGTTTACAGTGCCGCAGTCCCGTTCATTGATAATGACGTCCTGTGCAGCGTCGACCAGTTTGCGCGTTAGATACCCGGAGTCAGCCGTCTTTAGCGCGGTGTCAGCAAGACCCTTGCGAGCACCGTGCGTAGAAATGAAATACTCGAGCACGCTCAGCCCTTCGCGGAAGTTCGATGTGATCGGTCGCTCAATGATTTCACCCGAAGGTTTGGCCATCAAACCGCGCATACCTGCGAGCTGACGGACCTGCTGGCGGTTGCCACGTGAACCGGAATCGACCATCAAGAAAACAGGATTCAATTCCTTGCGGCCGTCATTGTGTTCCAGAGTGCGGAACATGGCACTGGAAATTTCGTCACCGGCGTGCGTCCAGATATCGATAATCTTATTGTAGCGCTCGCCATCGGTGATGATGCCCTTGCGATATTGCTGATCAACCTGTCGAATCTGCTTATAGGCGTTTTCCAGCTCGGTCTCTTTTTCTTTCGGAATGATCATGTCCGAAATCCCAATGGAGATGCCAGCTTTGGTGGCCTCGGCAAAGCCGAGCTCTTTTAATTTATCCAGCGTAGCGACGGTTTCTGCTGGTCCTGCAATTTGATAACAGCGCCAGATAATGTCGCTAAGTTGCTTCTTGCCGGCTGGTCTGTTGAAAAATCCAAGCTGCTTCGGCCAAATCTCATTAAAAACGACGCGACCCGAGGTGGTTTCGATCGTTTTGGCTTCACCATTTCCATAGATCGTTTGCTTGCCGAAATCCGGGTTCTTAATTCGGATACGGTCATGCGCGCGAATGCTTCCTTCTGCCATTGCAAATTCTACCTCGGACGCATCGCCGAAAAGCGGAAGCCGCTGGCCATCTTTGCTGCCGCGAGGGTTTTGGGTGAGGTAATAACAGCCGAGGGTGATATCCTGGGAAGGCGTCGTGATGGGCTTGCCACTGGATGGGGAAAAAATGTTATTCGGCGCGAGCATCAGCATGCGCGCTTCCATCTGGGCCTCGACCGAGAGCGGCACATGCACTGCCATCTGGTCTCCGTCAAAGTCCGCATTGTAAGCTGTGCAAACCAGGGGGTGAATGCGAATGGCTTCGCCTTCGATCAATTGTGGTTCAAAAGCCTGAATGGACAATCGATGCAGAGTGGGCGCGCGATTGAGCAGCACCGGATGACCTTTGGTCACTTCATCGAGGATGTCCCATACCTCGGGCGTCTGACGCTCGATCATCTTTTTCGCGCTGCGCACCGTGTGCACGTAGCCCAAATCTTTCAGCCGCCGGATAATGAACGGCTCGAAAAGCACCAGCGCCATCTTCTTCGGCAATCCGCACTGATGCAGCTTTAGCTCCGGGCCGATCACAATTACGGAGCGGCCTGAGTAATCGACGCGTTTGCCAAGCAAATTTTGACGGAAACGCCCACCCTTGCCCTTCAGCATGTCGCTCAGGGACTTCAGAGGTCGATTCCCGGCGCCGGTCACAGCGCGACCGTGTCTGCCATTGTCGAACAAAGCGTCCACCGCTTCCTGCAACATCCGCTTTTCATTCCGAATGATGACGTCCGGCGTTTTAAGCATGAGCAGGTTTTTCAGCCGGTTATTACGATTAATAACCCGGCGATAAAGATCGTTCAGGTCTGAGGTGGCGAACCGTCCGCCTTCAAGCGGAACCAAAGGGCGCAGATCCGGCGGAATAACCGGCAATACATCCAGAATCATCCATTCCGGACGCGCATGCGAATTTTGGAAGCCCTGGATGAGCTTGAGACGCTTCGCGAGTTTCTTGCGAATCTGTTTGCTCTTTGTGGCGCCCATTGCCTTCTCAAGCTCTTTGTTGAGCTTGTTGAGATCGATCTCGGCCAGAAGTTTCCTGATCGCATCCGCGCCCATCCCCGCAACGAAATCTTCGCCGTACTGCTCCTGCGCCTCGCGGTATTCGACTTCGTTAAGCAGTTGTGTTTTCTGTAGTGGCGTCTTGCCCGGATCGATGACGATGTAATCCTCGTAATAGATGACTCGTTCGAGCTGCCGGGCGCTCATATCCAGCATGAGCCCGATTCGCGAGGGCATGCATTTGTAAAACCAGATGTGCGAGACGGGTACGGCCAATTCGATATGACCCATCCGTTCACGGCGGACCCGAGCCAACGTAACTTCGACGCCGCATCGGTCGCAAATGACGCCCTTATGCTTGATACGCTTGTATTTTCCGCATGAGCATTCCCAGTCGCGCGTCGGACCAAAAATGCGTTCGCAGAAAAGGCCTCCCTTTTCCGGTTTGAAAGTCCGATAATTGATTGTCTCAGGATTTTTGACTTCGCCTTTGCTCCACGAGCGCATCGTGTCACTCGACGCCACGCCAATCGCGACTTGATCAAAACCCACGGGCCGCTCTTCGCCCACTAACTCACGCCAGGAATGTTCGTTCATGTTTTTTCCAAATAATTTACAACTTAAAAATTAAGCGACGCTCTCCAGAAACGTAGGCGGTTGGCCGCCGACTTTCACGTCGAGGCCCAGGCTCTGCATTTCTTTGATGAGAACGTTGAAAGATTCAGGTGTGCCCGCTTCAAGCGAGTTATCACCCTTGACGATCGACTCATAAATCCGGGTCCGCCCCTGTACGTCATCGGATTTAACCGTGAGCAGTTCCTGTAAAGTATAGGCAGCTCCGTAAGCTTCCAGGGCCCACACCTCCATTTCGCCAAAACGTTGCCCGCCGTATTGCGCCTTCCCGCCGAGCGGCTGTTGAGTGACGAGCGAGTACGGTCCTACCGCGCGAGCGTGAATCTTGTCCGCCACCAAGTGGCCGAGCTTCATCATATAGATGTAGCCAACCACCACTTCCTGATCGAAAGCGTCGCCGGTGCGTCCGTCGAAAAGCTTCGCCTTGCCGCTTTCCTTCACCCAGGTGAATCCCTCCTTCTTCGTTGCGTCATGCAAATATTCGCGGATCTGTTTTTCCTTGATTCCATCGAACACCGGGGTCGCGACCTTGAATCCAAGTGCCTTCGCGGCAACGCCCAGGTGGGTTTCGAGGACTTGCCCCACATTCATGCGGCTGGGCACGCCTAACGGATTAAGCACAATTTCAACCGGCGTTCCGTCTGCCAGGAAAGGCATGTCTTCTTCGGGCACAATGCGGGCGACAACACCCTTGTTTCCATGGCGCCCTGCCATCTTGTCACCAACGCTCAGTTTGCGTTTGCTCGCGATATAGACCTTGACCTGCTTGATGATTCCGGGATCGATATCGTCACCGCTTTCTACCCGGTCCATGGCGCGATCGCGTTCGAGCTCGAGCTCGGCGAACTTGTGTTCATATGCGCCGATGATTTCCCGAATCTTATTGCGGATCGGACTCGGATCGATCTCGATGTGATCGTGCGCTGTCGCGAGCTTTCGCAACAGCGTCTTGGTAATCTTGCGATTGGCTGGAATAATGATCTCGCCGTTCTTGGCGTTGACGACGTCGAGAGGAACTTTTTCGCCGAGTAGGACATTCGAAAGCGAGTCAGTCAACTGTTCGACAAGCGTCTCTTTCTTGCGCTTATGTTCTTCACTAATGGTTTTGAGTTGTCGTCTGGTTTCCGCCGGCGTGAGTTTTTCGCGCGAAACTTCACGGCGGGAGGAGACCTTTACGTCCATCACAATCCCGTAGGTGCCTGAGGGAACAGTGAGCGACGTGTCCTTCACGTCCGCTGCTTTCTCGCCAAAAATTGCACGCAGCAGGCGTTCTTCCGGCGCCAATTCGGTTTCGCTCTTCGGGGTGATTTTCCCGACCAGAATGTCGCCCGGCTTCACTTCCGCGCCGACCCGTACAACCCCATCAGGCCCCAGGTTGCGCAGAGCTTCTTCGCTGACGTTCGGAATATCGCGCGTGATTTCTTCGGGTCCGAGCTTGGTATCTCGCGCGCCGATCTCGAATTCATCGATGTGGATGGAGGTGTAAATATCCTCCTTGACCACTTTTTCTGAAATCATGATGGCGTCTTCGAAGTTGTATCCATTCCAGGGCATGAACGCGACGAGAACGTTGCGTCCCAGAGCCAACTCGCCCTGATCGGTGTTTGGACCATCGGCGATGACTTGACCCCGTTTCACGTGCTGACCTTTGTGCACAATCGGCTTCTGGTTCACACACGTGCCGGCATTGGACCGCATGAATTTGCGGAGTTCATAAACGTGAATCCCAGCCTCCGGATCAGTCTTGAGCTTCTTCTTGCTCTCGGGAAGATGACCATCTTTCGTGACCACGATTTGGTCTGCCGTAACCGAAGCGACCTTTCCGCTGTCGGCTGCCAGGACAACCGCGTGAGAATCTCGCGCCACTTTGTCTTCCAAACCCGTGCCGACGAGCGGCGCCTCGGAAACAATGAGAGGCACGCCCTGGCGTTGCATGTTAGAGCCCATTAGCGCCCGGTTTGCGTCATCGTGTTCGAGGAACGGGATCAGGCCAGCCGCCACCGATACAAGCTGTTTCGGCGAGACGTCCATGTAGTTCACCTTGGAGGGATCGACTTCCAGAAAGTCGCCACGGTAACGCACCGATACCTTTTCGCCTGTGAAATGTCCGCGTCCGTCAACAGGCGCATTGGCTTGCGCAACGAGGAAATTCTCCTCGCGATCAGCAGTAAGGTATTCGATCTGATCGGTCACGCGGCCCTTTTCCACTTTACGATAGGGCGTTTCGATAAAGCCGAATTCATTGATGCGGGCAAAGGTGCTCATCGAGCTAATCAGACCAATGTTTGGACCTTCCGGTGTTTCAATGGGACAAATGCGCCCGTAATGGGATGGATGAACATCGCGCACTTCGAATCCGGCACGCTCCCGGCTGAGACCACCCGGGCCAAGAGCCGACAATCGGCGCTTGTGCGTTAACTCTGCGAGCGGATTTGTTTGATCCATGAACTGCGAAAGCTGCGATCGGCCAAAGAAATCGCGGATAACTGCACTGAGCGCTTTCGGATTGATCAACTTTTGGGGTGTCATCCCATCCACGTTGATGTCGAAAAGAGTCATTCGCTCCTTCACCAGGCGCTCAGTACGAGCAAGACCAACACGGCACTGATTCGCCAATAATTCACCAACGGTACGTACTCGACGGCTACCCAGGTGATCAATATCATCAAGGGTGCCTTCTCCCCGTCGTAGATTAATCAAGTACTTAATCGCAGCGATAAAATCTTTGTCCGTTAGAATCCGCTCGGTAGCGTCAACGTTGATCCCAAGTTTTTGATTGATCTTGTAGCGGCCGACCCGACCGAGATCGTATTTCTTTGGATCAAAGAAGAGCCTTTTCAGCAAAGCACGCGCATTTGCCACTGTCGGCGGATCGCCAGGGCGAAGACGGCGGTAAATGTCCTTGAGCGCTTCTTCTTGGTCGTGCGCCGGATCTTTTCTAAGCGCCTTCACGACCGTGTCATCGTTGGAAATGTCGATCACTTTCACCTCGTGAATTTTAAGCGCCATGATCTGACGGACAGTCGCCAGGGTGAGCGGTTCGAACGCGCGCGCCACAGTCACCTCGCCGTCGCGGATCTCTGCGGTCAGCACTTTGGTGGCGAGCTTCTCTTCATCGAGTTTCTCACTCAGCTTCAGGGTCTCGATGTTGTAAAAAAGCTTGATGACGTCTTCGTCGGATCCGTATCCGAGCGCTCGCAGGAACGTGGTCGCAAGAAACTTCCGGCGCCGCTTGCGTCGGTCGAGATAAATGTAAAGGAGATCAGCAGTATCGAATTGGACCTCAATCCATGAGCCCCGATCCGGAATGATCCGGAAACTGTAAAGCACCTTGCCGTTTACGTGGATAGTAGATTCAAAGGCAATCCCCGGAGAGCGATGCAGCTGGCTTACTACTACGCGCTCTGCGCCGTTTATGACGAAAGTCCCTTGGGGCGTCATCAGGGGAATTTCACCCATATAGACTTTCTCTTCCTTCGTGCCTTTTTCTTCGCGCAATTGGAACGTGACATGCAACGGCGCGCTGTAGGTCTGTCCTTCTCGCTGCGCCTCCAACGCGCTTAACTTGGGCTCCCCGATCTCATAGTGGCTAAAATCGAGCACCGCTTTTTCGTCATAGCTCTCGATCGGAAAGACCTCCTTGAAAACAGCCTGGAGTCCCTGATTTTTTCGCTTTGAAAACGGAGTGTCCTTCTGAAGAAAATCAACGTACGAATTGGCCTGAACCTCAATTAGATTCGGCGGTTCGATCCCTTCCTTGATGCTTCCAAAGTAAATACGTTCCGACATAAATCACTAGCCAAGAGTTAGGCCTCGCTACGTCCACGCACCAATCGTGGACGAAACGGGCAAGGTTTAGGGGCTCAGCAACGAGCGAAGGGCACAAAAATGCACGCAAAACGGCAGTCTGTCAAATTGACCACCGTTCAGCTGCCATTCTTGTGCTTTGCCGTTGAGCGCCGGGTTAAAAATAGGTTCTGCCTGCTTTTAGCAGGAAAGGAAAGTAGCCTAAAAATTTCTGCACCGCAAGGAAAATGTGCCACGGGTGGGTCTGTACCCATCCTTTTGAATTATGGACGGCGACAAACAACCGCGACCTAGCGACTCGTTGCTATTTAATTTCGACCTTTGCACCAGCGGCCTCGATCTTCTTCTTGATCTCGTCCGCCTCCTCCTTTGTCACGCCTTCCTTGATTGTCTTTGGGGCGCCTTCGACGAGCGCCTTTGCTTCAGCCAAGCCTAGTCCAGGCACCGCGCCGCGAACTTCCTTAATCACAGCAATCTTGTTCGCGCCCATTTCCTTTAAGATCACGTCGAACGTGGTTTTCTCTTCCGCTGCCGGAGCTGCCGCTCCGCCAGCTGCACCGCCGGCGGCTGAGCCCGCAGCCACTGCCACTGGGGCAGCTGCGCTTACACCCCACTTTTCTTCCAGTTGCTTGACCAACCCAGCAATCTCCAGCACCGATAGGTTGCTGAGTTGCTCCACCAATTTATCTGTGTCTGCCATTTTTATTTCCTCCAATTGCCGCTTCCGAAAGCTTTCGGAAAATTAAGGCCAATAGCCATTGGCCCGGACAGTTTTCGTTTCACTTCCCGACCCGCCATCGCGAGCGGAAAATCTGTTTTACGCCGTCGCTTGCGCGGCCGCGCCCTCCTTTTCTGCCTTTGCGTTCAATAGCCGCGCAAATGCGGAGCCCGGTTCGTTCAGTAATCGCACGAAGTGCGTTGCGGGAGACAACAACAGTCCCAGCAATTGCGCCTGCATAACTTCGCGCGCTGGCAGGTCCGCCAGCGTTTCCAATTCTGCAGCGGAAAGAATCGCCCGATCAACAAATCCAATCTTCAGCGCGGCGACCTTGAATTCGGTCGCGAATGTCTTGAAAATTTTTGCCACTGGCGCCACATCTTTGTCGCCTGTAACAACCGCTGTTTGACCAGTGAGCGTCTCGCCTGCTTCCGGAAAACCGGAATCGGTCATGGCACGTTTGAGGAAATTGTTCTTCACAACGTGCACTTCCGCGCCGGCTGGCGCTAGTCGGTTCCGCAACTCGGTAAAATCGCCAACTTTCATTCGCTGATAGTCGGTTACGAGCACGAACGGAGAGCGTTTCAGCTTCTCGGTTAGATCCAAAACAACGCTGGCTTTTTCTGGTCTCATTCTATTTCGATATTGGGTCTTCTAGACTACACGCTCAAATACGGCGCTGGATCAACGGGAACTCCGGGGGACATGGTCGCACTGATTGTCACGCCTTCAAGGTACCGCCCTTTCGCGCTGGCGGGACGAGCCCGAACCACCGCCTCGATCACCGCGTTTCCGTTTTCCACGAGCGCATTTTCCTCGAATGAAAATCTTCCAACCGGCACCGCCACGTTGCCATTCTTATCCAGCTTAAACTCCACGCGACCGGCTTTCACTTCCCGCACCGCTTTGGCTGTATCGTCTGTGACCGTTCCGGTCCGCGGATTCGGCATCAGCCCGCGCGGCCCAAGTACCTTCCCCAATTTCCGCACCTCTGCCATCGCTGCCGGCGTTGCGATTGCGACGTCAAAATCCTGAAAACCTTCCTGGCACTTCTGAATTAGATCCTTCATCCCGATAAACTCCGCGCCTGCTTCCCTGGCTGCCTGTGCAGACTCGCCCTCGGCAAAAACCAGTACACGAACCTGTTTGCCGCTGCCATGCGGAAGGGGACAGGTCCCGCGGACCATCTGATCGGATTGCTTGGGATCAACACCAAGCCGAAATGAGACTGTCACGGTCTGATCAAACTTAGTCGGCGGAAATTTTTTCAACGTCGAGACGGCCTCGGGGAGAGTGTAAGCCTTCGCGCGATCTACCTGTTGCGCCGCTGCGCGATAACGTTTGCTTCGATTTCTTTGCATGTCGGTGTGCAGTTCTATCGCCCCGGCCTCTTGAGAGGAAAACACGGGGCTCCTGCCAAAATATTAAGCCGCTCAGTCCAGCGGCGGGGCGTCCAACTTAGCGGCTATCTTTTCCTTGTCAAAATCAACTTTAGTGCCGTCGACTCCAACACACTAGTCAGCTGGCTCTCCAACTTCTGCGGGCTCGGTTATCTTGGTAGCGTGTTGAACAGTCGGCCCGTTCCTAATGATTTTTCCCTCTTTCATCACGAAGAAAACTCGCTCTGTTGCGGTAATATCGGTAAGCGGATCGCCCGGCATCGCAATGATGTCAGCGAGCTTTCCCTTTTCCAAGGCGCCAGTTTTTTGCGCGATGCCGAAGAGCTCGGCATCACTTGCTGTGGCAGATTTCAATGCATCGGTTGGCGTCATTCCGAGATCAACCATCAGCTTAAACTCTTTGGCGTTCTGACCGTGTGGAAAAACGGCGGCATCGGTGCCGAAAGAAATTCTCACTCCTAATTTTACCGCGTTGCGAAACATGTCCGAGCGGGCAGCTGCCGCAGCTTTCGCTTTGGCCTGCAATGCTGGTGGATAATTCTCCAGCTTGCTCATGATCCACTCGGTGGCCATAAGGGTTGGCGTCAGGAAGACGCCCTTGTTTTTCATCCGGGTAAGCGTTTCCGGTTTCATAAATGAGCCGTGTTCAATGGAATCAACGCCGGCCTCGATCGCTTCCCGGGCAGCTTGGTCGCCATGACAATGCACGGCTACTTTTTTGCGCAAGCGATGGGATTCATCAACGACTGCCGCCATCTCAGCCGGCGTCAATTGCGGCGTGTCCACTTCGTCCGCTAAGGAAAGAACGCCGCCCGAGACTGCAGCCTTAATCACGTCGGCGCCATTTTTGACCTCGAACCGCACCGCTTTTCGCGCCTCGTCCGGACTATCGATAATTCCATCCGTGTAATCCGGCTCACGCCCGAAAAGGAAATCACGAAATCCGCTGCTCGGATCAAAGTGACCGCCGGTGGAGCCGATTCCCTTGGTCGCAACCAACATGCGCGGACCAACGACTACTCCTTTGTTAATCGAATTGCGCAGGGCAACATCGACAAACTCGCGGCTGCCCACGAATCGGCTTCCGAGATCGCGCACGGTAGTGAAACCTGCTTCGACAGTAGCGCGGGCCTGCGCCGTGGCAATGATCGCCTGCTCGGAGACGTTGAGATCGATCTCTCTCAGTCGGCGCACATTGTAATCGCCAGAGTAATCCAGAGTCAGATGTGTATGTGCGTCCATGAATCCCGGCGCGAGCGTCGCGTCGCCCAGATCGATCACCTGCGCGTCGGCTGGAACAGCCAGATTGCTACCAACATCGACAATCTTATCGTCTCGAACGATGACGACGCCATTTGGAACGAGTGAGTTCGATTTCCCATCGAACAAGCGCGCGGCTTTCAGCGCAATCACATTGTCAGCCGCTCGAACTGGAATCGCCCCTATGGCAAAGGCCAGGATTGCCGGAACAAGGCGCAACCATCGATCGCAACCCAGGACATTCATCCCCGCGCATATAAAAGGTTCGCGCCAACAAAGCAAGAGGACGCCGGGAAAATGACCCAGCTTGAATGAGCGAATGATAAAAAATCGCGCTACGGTTTCCGCGCTTTCGCCGCACTTTCGGCGAGTCCCTGCCGCGCCAAGGCGAGATCCGGCTTAAGCGCGAGCGCCTGTTCGAAAGCAGCAATGGCGCGCTCATGTTGACCAAATAAAGCCAGATAGCGTCCGCGATTAATCAGCATCTTCGTATAGGCGGGTATTACTTTAACGTTTACTGGATCGCCTTTGTCGAATCGCAGTAGCCCGTCGGCGAGGCCGCGGATTTGTAGATGCAAATCAGGCGAATCATGAAAGCCCTGACTGTCCGCGAGATTAAACACAAGCCCTTGCGGAACGAGTTGATATTTTTGACTGAGCCATTTGGTCAGCTCGCCGTTGACTGAGTCAGAGGAAAGCAAGTCGTTCGTCATGTAAACCGGCGCAACCCTGCTTTCGTTCATCACCATTGATTGAATCATCTCTAAAAATGCTGCGCTGATTCTTTGAGTCAGCGCCGGGCTCCTGGCAAAAACTCCGGGATCGCGCTCCCATTCTTTGAGGTTTTCAACAAATGCTTCAATCTTGTCGCGCGACCGCTCGACCAAAGCGGGATAAGCATGACTTAGGTAATCGAAATACCACGAGCGACGCAGGAGATTGATATCCACAACCTTAACGTCGCGCCGCCGTTGTTCTATCTCCTGCGCATAGAACATGGGAGAGACAACCTGCCAATCGAGGGTGAGCAAGAGGCTGTTGGGCGCGATCGTGCTCAACAGATTTTCGACGTAATCATGGGCAATAAAATATTGCCTGCGATTATTAAAAGGCCAGTTAGCAGCGAGAGTAATCGCGCACACAAGCAAAACAACGACTGCAACCACTGCAGATAGCCTCTCGGCCGGCGCGGGCTTGGAAACGGCCCGTCCAATCATCCATCGAATGCCAACACCAGCGGCAATCGCGATCGAAATAAATGCGGGTAGATAGTACGCATCCTTGTCCTCCGCAATTTCGTAGCTGAGTGCGTAGGCCAAATCGGCGATGATAACCGTCAGGAGAAACCAGAAAGTCGTACGGTCCCGTTTGAAAGCGTCAACGAAGCCCGCGAAAGCCAGAACCAGCGACAACGGAAGCCACGGAAAACCGAATTCGCGCAGCGCCATTCTGCAGAATTCAGCAAACTGTTCTCCCATTATCTCCGGCTTAAAGGAGAAATAGACCTGATACTGTCTGCCTGTGAGGTGCCACCATATTTCCTGCAGCGAACGCGGATGGCCCCAGTTAATGACAGGCGAGCGCGACGCCGCGAGAGGGAGGTAGGCATAAACGGCGATGAGTGCGCCAATTGAAATCAACGCGGCATAAGTCAATCGTCTGCCGGTGAAGAACCTCACGCCCTGCGTTCGATAAACAATGACTGCTATGGCAGGAAGGGTTAGTGCCACGGTAACGTGATGAACGCCTAGCGCTAGCCCGAACACCAGCGCAGCCGCATAAAGGTAAGCGTCATAGCTTATAATCTGCGAAGTGATTTCGGCGGCATTGATCGCCGTGCCGATATGCATCTTGTCTGCGACGATACGTCGCCGCCATCGAAGCATTAGAAAGAAGATAACGAGGACGAGCAGCGTATTCAGAGAATAGACCTCGGTGATCGTCGCATAGGACCAAAGCGTGCGTGAGAAGGCCATGAGCAAACCCGCGCCCACCGCTGGCGCAGCAAACAACAGTCGGGCAGGCCCCGATTCTTCGGCTGTTTTACTCTGCTGCACGACTTTCTTTCGTCGCTTCGACGTGGCGAGATATGACGCAGTAATGGTCAGTTCTGCCACCGTAAACGTGAGCATCGCGCAAGCGAGCGCCGCAAAAAGCGCGGACGAAAAGTTAATCCGCACCGCAATGTTTCCAAAAGGCATAAGCGATGCGAGATGGGCGAGAATGATCCACAACGGAACGCCCGGCGGATGTGCGATTCCCAAGCCGCGAGCAACAACGATTAGCTCCCCGCTGTCAGTCAGAGTAACCGTCGGAGCGAGCGTCCAGCTGTAAAGAAGGAGTGCGACAAGAAACACGGTTCCCCCGCAGAATAACTCCATCGAAGCGAAAGAAGTTATTCGAGGATTCGTCTGCTGAGCGGACTTTAACCCCGGCTCGGTAGCCGCCGCACTGTGCCGAGTCGTACCCTTAAGACCTTGTGTATTCTTCGAAAGCCCGCGCGCCATTGCCTATCGTCTCGCAAACTCGCTCTCGTGTAAATCAGGGATCAAAGAACGAGCCTAGCGAGGCGACGAGAGACATAACCAGAAAAGCGGCAGGCAGGGTGCGTCCACATTACGAGCTGAGCTTTTCGGTAAGCCCTCGCTTAAGAACCTACCTACCACGCTCAAGGCGCGACCAAGCTCCAACCGGCTGGAAGAGTTGGGCCAAATGCGGCACTGACGTAGACGTTGTTGTTCAGATACCAGATCGCTGTCTGACGATTGGCGGGATTGTAAAGCAAATAATCCGGACGCCCGTCACCGTTAAAGTCGGCCGTAGCCACTAAGGCCCACCCACTGGGAATGGCCGGCCCATAAGCGCCTCCGACCAACGTTCGCCCCGATAAATACCAAATCGCTGTTTGGTGATTACTGGAATTGAACAACAAATAATCTCTACGGCCGAGCCACCAAATCCCAGCCACCGGGAAGCGTTGGCCCATATGCGCTTGCGATGCGCGTAGGCCCCGACATATACCAAATCGCTGTTCGATCGGTAGTGGGGTTGAACAGGGCGTAATCTGGATGCACGTCACGATTGAAATCCGCCACACCATCCAGGCTCCAGCCAACTGCGATGCTCGGACCTAAAGCGCCACCTTGATAAATGTTGTTGTTGAGGTACCAGATGGCTGTCTGGTGGGTGCCGGGATTACGGAGCACATAATCCGGGTGGCCGTCGCTGTTAAAGTCGGCTACTGCAGCCCTGGTTATTCCGTTAACCGTAAAGATCTGGTTCGTATTCGTAGGATTTATCAAAGCCGGCGTAGTGCCACCACCTGGAATGTAGATTTTGTTCCCGATAACCGATGCCCAGATCCCATGCCGCGGTGAAGGCATGTTAGGCTCGCGACGCCAGCTGTTAGTGACAGGACTATAGACCTCCACCTCTGCATGCAGAACCAGAGTTTGAGGGTCTTCCCCGCCGAAAACCCAAAGCTCGTTGTTGACGACCGCCGCCGCGAAACCTGAGCGGGCGGTTGGCATCGGCGCTAGCGTGGACCAGGTATTGGTCAGCGGATTGTAAACTTCGAGGGCATCAGTTGACGGTCCGGCTCGGCCACCAACGACGTAAAATTTCCCATTGATTACGCCGCCAGCGGTGTGATTGCGCGGAACGCTCATGGGCGCCTTAACTGTCCATGTGTTTGCGACTGGATCGTACACCTCCAGTTCGCGTTGGCTGGGAGTGCCTTCCCCGCCAGTAACATAAATCCTATCATTGATTACTCCGACCGCGGCAGTTCCGCGGTGCACGTAATGGCTGGAAGCTCTGGCAGCCCACGAGTTGCTGTTTGGATCGTAAACAAACGTCTCTCCTGCGCCCGCGCCGAAACTGTAAAGTTTTCCTCCCACCACGGCTGCGGCGTTATGATTAACCGCAATCGGAAGCGCCTGTGCCAAGGCCCAGGTGTCGGTGGTTGGATTATAGACCTGCACCGTGGCCGTGGAGTGAGCACCTGCATCATAACCGCCAACGACGTACACCTTCCCATTTAGCACCCCGGTGGCCAGTTCTTGCCGACTTAGAGGCATCGGGGCTCGTGTTTGCCAGGTGCCTCCGCTTTGAGTCCGACCACTGCTGACGAATATGAGCCAGAAGAGCAGGCCGAAGACGGGAGCGGAAAAATGCTGTCGCACTGTTCAGTGATTCACTAATTCCTACAGGAAACAAAGGGCGAAGTTCCCAAGAATATCAGGTAACGATGATCGCTGATGCTGTCGCTATTATAGTTCCCAGAACTGAATGACAACGCCGCAAGAATGCCTCGATGGTTCATTCGTCCGTTGAGAGCTCCTTCACTCCGTTCAGCATGACCGCGCGAAGAACATTTCATTGTTTACACCCACGATTTCGCTTCAATGCTCGCATGATGAAATCATCTTGTGCTGTTTGCAGCGTTTCCTCGTACCTTCTTGCGGTGACTTTGGTCGCCTTGGGAACGCTGCAAGCGCAGTCTCCATCGCCTGCACCGTCACCATCGCAACGGCCAGGCGATTACGATCTGCGCTGGGGCGTAAAGATTCCAATGCGCGACAAGATCGAACTAAATGCCACATTGTATTTGCCGAAAACGCCGGACGGATCATTACCGAAGACGCCGGTGATCTTCACACTCACGCCTTACATCTCAGATACGTACCACGCACGAGGCGGTTACTTCGCATCGCATGGATATGCATTTGCGCTCGTGGATGTTCGTGGCCGCGGAAATTCGAGCGGTGAATTCGAGCCGTTTGTAAATGATCCCCGGGACGGATACGACTTGGTCGAGTGGTTCGCAAAACAACCGTACTGCGACGGCAAGGTTGCGATGTGGGGCGGTTCGTACGCGGGATTTGATCAATGGGCAACTGCGAAAGAATTCCCGCCACACTTGGCAACGATTATTCCCGCCGCAGCCGCTCATCCCGGTCTCGATTATCCTTCGACCCAGAACGTCGGCATAACCTACGACATGCAATGGTACACTTTCACCAGTGGTCGGGCCGGACAGCAAAACCTTTTCGGAGATCAAAAATTTTGGCGAATGAAATTCCTGGACGCCTACGAGAAACACATCCCGTTTAAATCGCTCGATTCGTTTGTCGGAAATCCCTCACTTAATTTTCAACGCATCCTCAAACACCCCGTAATCGGTGCGTACTACGACGCGATGGTACCGACCCGCGAGCAGTTCCAGAAGATTACGCTGCCAATTTTAACAATTACCGCCCAATACGATGGCGATGAATTGGGCGCTCTATCCTATTACCGGGATCATCTGGCAAATGCCTCTCCAGAAGCGCGCGCGAAACATTTTCTCGTCATCGGCCCATGGGACCACGCGGGCACACGTACGCCTACGGATGAAGTCGCCGGCGTAAAGTTCGGACCCGGGGCCGTTATCGATCTTAATGATCTGCATCGGCAATGGTACGACTGGACAATGAAAAGCGGACCAAGGCCGGAATTTCTCAAGAATCAGGTCGCCTACTATTTACTCGCGCCGGGAAACAGCGGCGCAAACGGAGAATGGAAATACGCCGACAGTTTCGAAACACTGGTCGCGAACGCTCAAGGTTTTTATCTCGACTCCAAAAACGGAGACGCGAACGGCGTCTTTCGTTCCGGTTCACTAACTGAAAAACAGCCCACTGAGGGCTCGGACACATTCGTCTACGATCCGCTGGATACTACCCGTGGGGAAACAGTTGATGGCCTCGATCCGAAAGAAAAAACGGCAGGCATCGATCAAACGTATGCGTTGAGCATCGGCAAGGATGGTTTGTTGTACCACACGGAACCGCTGCCTAAGGAAACGCCGTTCATCGGCTGCCCAGCGGTAACGTTATGGGTATCAATCGACACGCCCGATGTCGATCTTTCCGCGCAGCTTTACGAGATCCAGCCGGATGGCACAAGCATCGCGCTTTGGAGCGATACTCGCCGCTTGCGTTATCGTGAATCATTGCGCGAACAGAAGCTGGTGAAGCCAGGCGAAATCGTACGCTGCGATTTTAATCCCGGCCTGTTCGTAGCTCGTCGTTTGATGAAAGGCAGTCGGCTGCGGCTCGTCATTTCTTCGCCTAATTCCATCCACCTGGAGAAGAATTACTGTTCGGGCGGAGTCGTCGCGGAAGAAACGGCTAAGGACGCGCGCACCTGCCACGTGCAGGTGTATCATGACGCGACCCATCCCAGCACGATTCAACTTCCGCTTCGATGATGCGCTGCGTTCTTACAATTTTGGTCCTCACGGGCACGTTTTTGCTGCTTGGGATCCCTGCCCGAGGCGCTTCGGAAATCGTGATCGCAATTCGTTATCTGCAACCGGAGGGGACGAGCCACTCCCATCTCTATCTGTTTCGTGAGGACGGAAAACTGGTGCGGCAATTAACGAATGATAACTCTGGACAAGACTCCGCTCCAATTTTTGCGCCTGATGGCAGCATGATTGTCTTCATACGCGAAAAATCCAACGACACTCGCGAAATTTGGGGCATTGATCCACTCGGCAAAGCATTGAAAAAAATGGAGATTGCGCCGGATTGGTATGTTGCTGCGAAAAGCTCGCCGTATTTCACAAACGCCGACCCTGAGGAATCGAGGTCTCCCAGCCCATCAGCTTCACCTGAAGAATCTGTATCCCCCACCGTAACGCCAATACCCACTTACAAATCGCCGGATGGTTCTGTCGAATTGATCTTACGCGAAGATCCAAAC